>ENA-OQDW01000828-OQDW01000828.1-human-gut-metagenome-genome-assembly--contig:-NODE-828-length-12362-cov-1.797385_pt1 | contig 12362 bp, 20 predicted proteins | sample MGYA00242784_ERZ504613 | MGnify/ENA primary metagenome ERZ504613 (study PRJEB26092, sample SAMD00036330) | human gut metagenome | host: Homo sapiens | study: EMG produced TPA metagenomics assembly of... | reverse complement strand
AAGTGGGCTATGCTTATTGCGGCAGTCCCATAAAAAACTCCGGCAGACTCTTACGAATCCGCCGGAGTTACTCTTTTTCGGTCTTTACAGTTCTTTCTCGAAGAATGCCTTCATCGCTGCAACAGCGGCATCCTCATCCGCACCGTCCACGTTGACAGTCACCGTCTCGCCCTGCTTTACGCCAAGCGCCATCACTGCCATCACTCTGGTAGCGTCCACTTCCTTCTCACCTTTCTTGATGGTGATCTTGCTGGTGAAGTTCTTTGCCTCCTTTACCAGAAGCCCTGCCGGTCTTGCGTGAATTCCAAGTTCGTCTTTTACGGTGTAATCGAATGTTTTCATGTTTTCCATTTCCTTTCTTTTTTTAATTATGTGGCTTTTATTTACTCCATTCCGACAACGCGCTCACGCACCGGAAGTACCATCGCAGGTGATACGGACAATTCGTCGATTCCCATCGCAACGAACTGTTCCGTCAATGTTGTATCTGCGCCGAGTTCCCCGCAGATTCCTGCCCAGATACCCTCCTTATGCGCACTGTCGATGACCATCTGAATCATCTTAAGCACTGCCGGATGGTGGGAATCATAGAACATATCAAGCTTTGCATTCTGTCTGTCGATTGCCAGTGTATACTGTGTCAGATCGTTGGTTCCGATACTGAAAAAATCCACTTCCTTTGCCAGTTCATCGGCAATGATGACCGCCGCCGGTGTCTCGATCATAATACCGAATTCCACCTTGCCGTACGGAATCTTCTGTGCATCAAGTTCTGCACGGATCTCCGCCATGATCTCCTTGACCTTCTGTACCTCCCAGACGGAAATAATCATCGGCACCATAATGGCAATGTTACCGAACGCACTCGCACGGTACAGCGCACGAAGCTGTGTCTTAAAAATCTCCGGGCGGTCCAGGCAGATGCGCACTGCGCGGTAGCCGAGCGCCGGGTTATCCTCTTTGTCCAGATTAAAGTAGTCAATCTTCTTATCCGCACCGATGTCCAACGTACGGATGATAACTTTTCTGCCGCCCATCATCTCCGCTACACTCTTGTATGCGGAAAACTGTTCCTCCTCCGTCGGATAATGGTCATTCTGCAGGTATAAGAACTCACTGCGGAACAGTCCGATTCCCTCCGCATCATTCATTAACGCCGCGCCGACATCGCCGATGCCGCCGATATTCGCGTACAGCTTAATGGATTTGCCGGATTTTGTTGCGGTCGGCTTACCCTTCAACGCCGATAACAGTTCTTTGCGTTTGCTCTCGTCTTCCTTCTTCTTCTGATACTCCGCCAGAACACTCTCATCCGGCTCAATAATGATTTTGCCCGCCATGCCGTCCACAATCGCCATTTTGCCATCCATGCCGTCCGGCACCGGCGTACATACCAGTGCCGGAATGTTCATTGTGCGGGCAAGGATTGCAGTGTGGGAATTGGTCGATCCCTCTCTCGTCACAAATGCCAGCACCTTGGAACGGTCAAGCTGGATCGTCTCGCTCGGCGCCAGATCATCCGCCAGAATGATCGCCTGCTCCATCTCCATGGACTGTGCGCCGCTGCCGTGATGCAAAACGGCGATTAAACGCTCGGAAATATCCTTGACGTCCGCCGAACGCGCCTTCATGTACTCATCATCCATGCCGGCGAACATCGCCGCGAAGTTGTCCCCTGTCGTGGCAACGGCAAACTCTGCATTGACCTCCTGTGTCGTGATAATGTTGCGGATGGAATCGCAGTAATCCTCATCGTCCAGCATCATCTGATGTACCTCGAAGATCGCCGCATTGTCCTCTCCGACTTCCTTTACCGCTTTGTCATAGAGTGCTCCCAGCTCCTCCATGGCGACTTTTTCGCCTCCTCAAAACGCGTGCACTCAGCTGCGGTATCATCAACATGTGATCTTCTCACCGCGCTGCTCTTCTTGGCAAACTCCCGGATCGGGCCGATTGCGATTCCGCTAAAAGCGGTTTTTCCCTCGATGCAAATCATATGCGTTCTCCTTTCATTCTTCGCTTATTCATCTAATCCACGCAGTGTGGTCTCTACCTGTTCCAGTATGTGTGCGGCATTTCCCGCGGCATAGTCCTCCGGCGCAATGGCAAGCACCGGCAGATTTCCGCACTCCGCCGCAATCTTTTCCCTGCGGTATGCGATCTGCGGTCCCAGAAGGATCACATCATACCCCGTGCAGTATTCCTTGTAGGCATGTACCCCGACAGCCTTCACTTCCAGTGGAAGCTGCTCCTTTTTTGCATACTTTATCAGTTCCCCGCGCAGAATATCGGTCGACATTCCCGCGCTGCAGACAAGTAATATCTTCATTGGCAGCCTCCTTTTGTCTCCCCAAGCGCACGGTAGACATCCACGATCTCCTCCGCAAGCTCCTGCGCCAGCGTCGCCATCATAAAATGGTCCTGCGCGTGCGCCACCAGCAATCCTCCGTCTGTCTGCTGTCCGCCCGCCTCTCTCACCAGAAGCTCCGTGTGCACCTTATGTGCCTCCGTGGCATAGCGTTCCGCCTCATCCAACTGCTCCGCGGCTCCCGCAAAATCAAATGCCTTTGCTCTGCGAATCGCTGCAAATGCGCAGCTTCTCGCCGCACCTGCCTTCGCAATGATCTCCATCGCCGCCTCTCTTTGCCGTTCTGTCTCATCGATTTCATCCATCCTGCCCACCTCCGTGACCGCCTCTGTCTTATTCCTGAATCTGCATCAATATGGAAATGATGTTCGCCATCTCGTCATCGGAAAAAATCATGTGGAATTTCCGCTCGACCGGCGCTACATATTTTCGCAGATCCCGGTATACCCCGTGATACTTCTGCACAATTTCCTCGCGGTGCGGATTCTCTATGGAAACGCCCCTTCCCGCGATCCGGTTGACCGCGCAGGCAATGTGCATCACAAGCCCTGTCTTGGTGTCTTGCGACATCGTGTATTTTCCCTCAATCTGCTCCGCCAGTTCCATGAGCGCCTCCTTTAGGCGGCCGATATCCACATATTCCAGATGATCACCCAGACAGCGGAACATTTCATCAAAATCAACCTCCGCCTTTTCCATGCGCTGTGTGCGCAAAAGCTCCGGCAGACGCTCCACCGGTGCCGCCAGCACATCCGCCGCTGACAGAAACGGAATCGCCAGAATGTCCGGATCATACGTTCCGATAATACACAGGATCACTGCTCCCTGCATAAGTTCCAGCAGTTTTTCCCGCAGCAGGTTCCGGTCCGATAAGGATAAGGCAATCACCTCCGCTCCGTGCAGGCTTTATGCTGGATGAGATACTGCTTCATCTGCAGCGCAACGCCCTCGCTTGTGGTGCAGAGCGTAACGATTACTTTTTTTTGGGGAATGCCACAGCGCCCCGAGCGACTCTGCCGCCATCCGGTAAACCCGGTCCACCCCATCGGCGATTGCCGCCCCCTTCGACCACTCCATTCCGAATCTTGTGACCGGAAGCGCTACCGCGCGGAGCTGTATTCCTGTCTCGCAGGAAATTGTATACAACATCTGCTGCAATACCTTCTGGTCATACACGGCAAGGACTCCCGCCCCTCTATCGATCGCGAGCAGTTTTTGCCGCAGCAGCTCGTAGGTCTGTTCATCCTTCTGTTCGTAAGGAATGTCAACGGCATACACGTTTCCGCGGTGAAGCTGCTCCTCGATGGTATCTGCGAGTGCCCGCGCGACTCCCTGTCCGTAAAAGACAAATAAAAGTACCGGCGACGGTTCGTCCGTCCGGATCTGTGGCTCGCTGACCTGCGTCTCCTCGGCAGGCGGCATTTCCGATACAAGTACCGTCACGCCCCCTTCCTGATAGGAATAGCGCATCTGCGGTTTTACCAGCGCATCCACCGCCTCCTTGTCCGCGCGGTAGTTTAAGAATCCCTTGCGCACAGACGGATCAAAGTCGCTGATGTAGAGGTGAAGTTCTCCTTCGTGATCCATGTAGTCCCGCAGATAAGCATTCATGCAGGCTTTCCGGATCTGTGTCTTTAAGGTCAGTATCTCCTTTTCACAAGGGAACAGCATCAGGCAGGTAAGCACCTCGGACTCCAGCGTGATCGTGCGCTTCGTTCTGCATGCCTCCGCCACCAGAAAATGTTCCAGCAGCTTCCGCCGCTCTGGAAGCGGACGCTCCGTAAGGGACGGGAGCCGGATCTCCGCCAGCACGTGGTCTTCCAGCAGGGAAATCACATCCAGCGCCTTGTCGTCGCAGGAGAGAAAAATCATCGGCAGTTCCCGCGCATCCTCCGCCTCCACAAAACAGCGGAGCAGCTTGCGTCTGACGTTCACCGACAGGAACTGTACCTTATGTAAAAACAGGATTCCCGTGGCTGCCTCCGCGAGCATTCCTCCTGCACGCCGTCTCCGAACAGTTCTGCGATCGTTGCCGCATCATCCGCTCCGAAATCCATGCAGTCACACATTACAAACGGCGCCTGTTCCGCAACCAGTCCCTGCTGTACGGCAGCTTTGTGCATCACTTCCGCCATGTATTTTCTGCCGCTTCCCTCTCTTCCGATCAGAAGGACATTCAGTCCGCGGTGCGGATACAAAAGTGCCGCCCTGGCAAGCTGAACGGCGTATTTTAAACTGCCGTCATATCCCACCAGTTCCCGGAACGCTCCCTCCTCATCCGCAAACGCTTCCGTCAGCAATATAAGACCGGCCGGCTGCTGCTCTTTTTTACCCTGCCTTCCCGGAGGAGTTCGCCCAGTGCAGTGCTGACGTTGGTGCGCTGCATTCCGAGTGCCTCTGCGATCTCATTAGTAGAGATCCCGTGATTGGCATTCACGGAGCTGTGGAGTTTTACAAATTCGTATATCTGCTCTCTGTTTCCCTTCATATGGTTCCTCATAAGAAATCGCTGATCTCTTCGATACGCTTACTATATGTTTTTTCTTTCTGACTGTCAATTTCACATAGTGTATAAATTTTGTATCCTTCATCTATACTCATTTTCATACAAAATGCTTTCTTTTTCAACTCTCTTTTTGTCTGTTTTTTCCAATAATCCGCTTCTTTTCTTCCTGTCGCTTCTTTCTCCGCTTATTTAGTGTATATGTTTCTGCTGATCATATACACTTAGTGTATAAGTTTTTTCTTTTTTTACATTTTTAAAGATTTTGAAAAAAAGAACCCGTGAGAACATCTCCGCAATTCAGATATGTTCTCACGGGTTCTTATGATAATTTCAAGGTTATATTTTGATGTTTCTTGAAGGAAAAATGGCACCGTTTCTAGTACAGATTGCAGCGCCCGCGCTCCTCGCGCTCCATATCACGCACATACTGCGCCTGATATTCCATCGTGATCTCACGAAGTTCCTTGATTCCCTCAATATAAGGCAGATACATATCATACCCGTCCATGGCATCATCGCATCCTAACTCACTGTATCCCAGGGAATCTTTTACGATCTGCTCCCGCTGTTCTCTTGTTGTATTTTTGATCAGATATTCTTCCATGTTTTTCTCCTTATTCTAAAAAGTCAGACGCATTTCATACCACACAGCGCCTCCGTGTTCCGATCCGGACACGCCCTCATTCCGGTAGCCGAACTGCCTGTAAAACGAAAGCAGTCTCTCCTTACAGGTCAGCACCAGTCCCTTTTTCCCCTGTGACTTTGTATCCGCAATTACCCTGCGCATCAGCGCTGCCGCATATCCCTTTCCCTGCTCTGCGGGTCCGTCGGCCACACCAAGATCATCTGCCACGCACCATCTGCTGTGCATATCGGCATGTTCATACATCGCGTCGGTCAGATGCTCCTCGTCGGTTGCATGCCGTTAATCATGGATACCAGTTTTTCATCCTCGTAGAGCAGCCAGAAATGATCAGGAAAACTTGCCAGCCGATCGAAAAATGCCGCTCTCCCCGCCGCTTCCGCCGCAGGAAAACACTTTGCTTCCAACTCTGTAACCGCCTTTAGGTCCTCCATTGCCGCATGTCTTATGATCATCTTCTCTTCCTCCCTGCGCCGTTCTCTTATCAGAACACATTATAAGCGCCTTCTTCGCCCAGTGCAAGTAAAGCCTTTTCACTTTACGTGAAATATCCGCAAAAATAAGGCTGTCGCATGTAGCAGATGTTATCCCTTTCAGCGATAAGTGATATTACAGGAAGCACATGATACAGATTTCGGCTGGAACTGCAGATGGAACATTCGTTGAAAAAAATGGGTGTATTTCTTCCAGCCGGATGACTGCATCTGATTCCGTGTCTCTTCCACGTTTGGACAATCCGACGGGTGCATGTCCGACACACCGGAGACAATGGGCGGACTTTCTGGCAGCACTAACTGTGCTCCCTCATAGACATTATTAAACCGCGCGAACAAAACTCGCTGCTATCAGCTATTGAAATTAGGGCAGATAGCAGCTCAAACATCTGCTTCGCGCGGTTATGTTATATTACGGGAGCACAGGTAAGTGCTGCACAAAAGTCCTACAAATTGTCTCTGGGGTGCGGACATGCACCCTAGGATTGCTCCAAACTTGGAAAGACACGGATCATCGCAGATGCAGTCACCGGCTGGTTAGAAATGCCGCATTTTTTGAACAGAATGTTCCGTAGGTATTCCAACCGAAATCGTAGTGGCATACTTCTCATAATATCACTTATCGCTGAAAGCCAACGATTCCTCTAATGCGACAGCCGCATTTTTGCAGAATTCTATTTCACGTAAACGGGAAAAGTGCTTTCACAGCCGGATACAGCTTCCGGAATTCCTGATAGCGCGCCTCATACTTCTCCACCAGCACCGGATCCGGCTCAACGGTGTCAACAACATGCACCAGCTTCTCACATGCCGCCTGTACACTCTCATATTCCCCGCAGCCCACTGCCGCAAGGATCGCTCCGCCATATCCCGGTCCCTCCTCGCTCTCTATGAGATCAAGCTTAAGGTTTAAAACAGCCGCAAGGATCTTCTTCCACAGCGGGCTCTTTGCACCGCCGCCGCAGATCTTGGAGCGTTCGATCCGGATGCCCAGGCTGCGCGCCACCTCGAGGGAATCCCTGAGGCCGAACGCTACGCCTTCTAACACCGCCTGCGTCATATCTTCCCGTGTGGTGTCCATCGACATTCCAAGAAACATGGCTCTCGCATCCGGGTCGTTGTGCGGAGAGCGCTCCCCCATCAGATAAGGCAGGAAAAATACCCGGTTTTCTCCCAGATTTTTAATCTTTTCCTGCTCCCGCGCATACTCCGTCGTCTTTAAAATCTCATCCATCCACCACTTGTTGCAGGATGCCGCCGAGAGCATACACCCCATCAGATGATAACCGCCATCCGCGTGATCAAAGGAATGCAGGGCATTGTGTGCGTCCACACCAAACTTTTCACTGGAGATAAAGAGCGTGCCGCTCGTTCCAAGCGACAGGTTGCATCTCCCCTCACCGACCGTCCCGGTGCCGACGCTGCCGCCGCATTATCGCCCGCTCCCGCAATGATCTTTACCTCGGGAGAAAGTCCCAGTTCTTCCGCGATCTCTGGCTTTAAGGTTCCCACCACCTCATAGCTCTCATAAAGCTTCGGAAGCTGCTCTCTTTCCACATGGCAGATCTCAAGCATCTGCTCCGACCATGCCCGGTGTTCCACATCAAGGAGCAGCATACCGGAGGCGTCCGAATAATCGGTGCAGAACGTTCCGGACAGGCGGTATGCGAGATAATCTTTCGGCAGCATGATCTTTTTCACCCGTTTCCACAGATCTGGCTCATGCTTTTGCATCCAGAGAATCTTTGGCGCCGTAAATCCGGCGAAGGCAATATTCGCGGTATATCCGACAGTGTTTCCTTTCCGATCACCTGATTTAAGTAATCGGTCTCTTCTGCCGTGCGCCCGTCGTTCCAGAGGATCGCCGGACGAATCACTTCATCCCGCTCATCCAATGTTACCAGACCATGCATCTGCCCCCGAAGCTGATCCCCGCCACCCGGCTTTTATCACATTCCGCCAGAAGTTCTTTTAAGCCGTCGATCGACTGTTCATACCAGTCTGCCGGATTCTGTTCCGACCAGCCCGGATGTGGAAATGAAAGATCGTAGGTGCGCGATGCAATTTTTTTATTTTACCATCGACATCCATCAGCAGCAATTTTACTGCTGATGTGCCAAGATCAATTCCTATATATAACATACTCTCCCCTTTTCTTATCATTGCAAGACTTCGCTATGCACTGCAAGACTTCGCTATGCATTGCAAGACTTTTCTATGCAAACGGATTCTCCGTCGGATAGCGCACGCCTGCCGGCTGATTGTAGCCGATCTCCTCCACCGGCACACCGATATACTTAAATACTTCGTACAGCGCCTTGCCGTAATGTCCGAATGCCACCGCGCCGTGGTGCGGGAAATTCTTCTCAATCAGCACATGGCGGTAAAATCTTCCCATCTCAGGGATGGCGAAAACACCGATCGATCCAAAAGATCTTGTCGCCACCGGAAGCACCTCCCCATGTGCGATATAAGCGCGGAGCTCGCAGTCTGCGGTGCTCTGCAGACGGAAAAACGTAATGTCCCCCGGCATGATGTCCCCTCAGTTCCGTTTGTCACCTCGACCGGAAGGCTTCTCGCATGATCTTCTGATTGCGCATCTCACAGAACGCAAGCTTTCCGGAAGTGGTATTTCCACAGTGGAATCCCATAAAGGTGTCCTTTAACGTATATGGATATTTTCCCTCGATCTCTTCCTCATACATATCTGCCGGCACCGAGTTATTGATGTCAAGCAGTGTCACGGCATCTTCGCTCACCACGGTGCCGATGAACTCGCTTAAACAGCCGTAAATATCCACCTCGCAGGACACCGGAATTCCCTGTCCGGTCAGACGGCTGTTGACGTAACACGGGACAAAACCGAACTGTGTCTGGAATGCCGGCCAGCACTTGCCCGCAATCGCCACATACTTGCGGTAGCCCTTGTGATCGCGCACCCAGTCTTTTAAGGTCAGTTCATACTGCGCCAGCTTTGCAAGCACTTCCGGCTTTTATTCCCGGCTCCAAGCTCCGCCTCCATCTCTGCCACAACCGCCGGGATTCTCTCATCCCATCATGTTTATGGAACGCCTCGAATAAATCAAGCTCTGAATTTTCCTCAATCTCCACACCCAGATTGTAAAGCTGCTTTATCGGTGCGTTGCAGCAAGGAAATTTAACGGTCTTGGTCCGAAGCTTATGATCTTTAAATTGGAAAGCGCAACTACCGCGCGGGCGATCGGCTCAAATTCATGAATCATGTCCGCACATTCCTCTGCCGTTCCAACCGGATACTCCGGAATGTATGCCTGATATTGCGAAGCTTTAAGTTATAGCTGGCATTTAACATTCCACAGTAAGCATCCCCTCTGCCATCCAGCAGACTGTCCCCGGATTCTTCCGCCGCAGCAATAAACATTTTCGGTCCGTCAAAATGCTTTGCCAGCAGTGTCTCGGCGATCTCCGGTCCAAAATTGCCGAGGTATACGACAAGTGCATCACACCCGGCCGCCTTCACATCCTCCAGTGCCTGCACCATATGTATTTCGCTCTCCACAATGCAGATCGGACATTCATAGATGTGATCCTTTCCGTACTTTTTCGTGTAAGCGTCCATTAACGCCTTTCTCCGGTTCACCGACAGGCTCTCCGGGAAGCAGTCTCTGCTGACTGCCACAACTCCGATCTTAATCTCCGGCATATTTTCTTTGTTCATAAAAATCTCCTTTCCGTTTCAAAAATAGAAACCTTCCTGCTCCGTTTTCCCTGTATCTTTCTTACACCTCAATATTGACCCCCAAAAGTCCGTTAAAAGCACCACGGATTCCTGCTTCCTCATGTGCGATCAGCCACTTGTTCTTCGCAGTCATAAGCGCATCCTCTCCGCTTTTGGGCAAGGCAAAATCAATCTCCGTATTCGTTCCTTTCGGAAGAATCACAATACATTTAAATCCTTCCTCCCCGTCATTGCACGGCGCATAGTGAAGTGTCGTTCCATACATCTCAACAACCGTTCCCGCCGGGACAAAAAATGCTTCCACCCTGGATGTGTCATAAGTAAACGCATCGGTCACATCCGGCAGCCATCCTAACAGCAGCACCATATTTGTCACCGCAGTATTGATCTCCGAATTGCGGTGATACTCCAACGCATTTAATCTGTGATTGCTGCCGTTACAATAACCGATCTGAATCGGAAGTCCGCCGTAGATCCGTCTGGCAAACTCTCCCGCCTCCGGCAGCACCTCCAGTTCCTCCATGGATGGCACATAAATGACATCCTCCGGCAGCGGCGTGTGTTCCATCTCGCGGATCAGTCTCGTGCAGTCAAAGCCGCTCCAGACTTTCCCATACCTGCGGAACTTTTCGTCTTTAATTGAATAAATCTCCATGATTCCCCCCTGTTTGTGCTCCTTTCCATAAGTGTACCTTATAAGCAGAGTATAACAGGAGACAGTCATGGAGACTACCTGTTTCTTGTCTTTCCAATGTCACTTTTTTGTCTTTTTATCTAATTTATTTTATCAGTGAGATAATTCTTCCCGCACAGAGACGGATTTCCTTTTCCGACAGCCTTCCGTCTGCATACGCCTGCCGGATATCCGCATCATCTTCTCACTTCCCGGCATAATCAGATCATTTCCGGCTTCGATACACTTCCATGGAATACTGCCGTCTTCCGGCGCTGTTGTACTCCAGTCCGACATGAGTACACCGTCAAATCCCCACTCTTCTCTGGCAATTACAGTGCATAGCGCTCTGCTGTTTGCCGCGTGAACTCCATTGACCCGGTTGTAGGATGTCATGATTGCAACCGGTGCGCTTTCTTTGACTGCAATCTCAAATCCCCTAAGATAGATCTCCCTTAGGGCTCTCTCTGAAATATGCACATCGACCCCCCATACGGTTGTCTTCCTGATTATTGCATGCAAAATGCTTGATCACAGCTCCACAGGTTCCCTCCTCCTGTACACCTCGGACAACCGCAGCAGCCATCTTTCCTGAGAGAAATGGATCTTCCGAATAGTATTCAAAATTCCGCCGCACAGCGGGTTTCTCTGGATATTCATTCCCGGTGCCAGCCACAGATCAATATGGAATTCTTTCATTTCATGTGATACCGCTCTTCCGAAAGACTGCAGCAGTTCCTCATTCCAGGTCTGCGCCATTGCCGTTCCGACCGGAAACGCCGTACAGAACTGATAGTAGGTCCTGGCATTCTCATGCTTTTGCATCGGCTCCAGATAGCCATTTTCCAGTGCTCCCAGTACACTTTTTCCATAGACTTTCCCCGAATCTGCGTCTACCTCATACGACTGATGCAGCCGGATTCCTGCCGGTCCGTCCGCCATGATTAACGCCCTTATTCCATAGGGCTGTTCCAGCGCATGTGTTGTCTCTCCCGCTGATCCCGGGACACGGATTCCCGCCGCGCCGAGTGTACTGCTGTTTTGTTCCACATGACCATATAAGAGCGGAATCAGTTCCTCTGCCGGTATTTTTCCGGTCAGATGCACTTTTTGCTCTTCAGCGGCAGAAAGCTTTCCTGCATCGCTCTCTGCTGCCTCCAGCCGGCATGTGTGCTCTGTGATCGTCCGTTCGTACACATCAAATTCCCCTGCCTGTTCTAACTTTTGTGAATCGGCACCGATCCATATGCCATACGTTCCGGCTTCCAGATACCAGGCACTCTGTTCTTCCGAAAAACTTGCAAGCATGTTTTTTGGTATTTAATCTCCAGCTGCTGTATTTCCCCCGGCAGCAGACATTTTGTTTTGGCAAATCCCACCAGCCGCTTTTTTTCTTTTTCCATTCCGGTCTGCGGGAGTGTCGCATAGACCTGCACTGTCTCCTTCCCGGCATAGGTTCCACCCGTATTCTGCACAGACACTGCAAGTTCCAGGGAATTCGTTTCCTCGCGTACAGACCGCTGGCGGATGTGGAATGATGTGTAGGAAAGTCCGTACCCGAACGGAAATAATACCGGCAGATTTTCCCGGTCAAAATGACGGTATCCAACGAAAATTCCCTCCCGGTATTCTTCCTTTTCCAGATCTCCGTTCCTGTATCCATAAGTGTCCGCTGACGGATAATCCCCGTAATGTCTCGCCCATGTCGCTGTAAGTTTTCCGCTTGGAACCGCCTTTCCAAACAGGATATCCGCCACCGCATAACCACCTGCCTGTCCCGGCTGGGAAATATTTAACACAGCCCGTATATTTTTTGCCTGCTCTAAAATGTCTGTCAGTTCTACCGGACCACCGGTGTTCAGCAGGAGCACTACCGGAATCTTTTTCTCATTCAAAAATAACAGGTCTTCCTGTTCCCTGCGGCTTAATTCATAGTCGCCGCGCTCTTTTCTGCGATCAC
>ENA-OQDW01000827-OQDW01000827.1-human-gut-metagenome-genome-assembly--contig:-NODE-827-length-12364-cov-1.771022_pt1 | contig 12364 bp, 7 predicted proteins | sample MGYA00242784_ERZ504613 | MGnify/ENA primary metagenome ERZ504613 (study PRJEB26092, sample SAMD00036330) | human gut metagenome | host: Homo sapiens | study: EMG produced TPA metagenomics assembly of... | reverse complement strand
CACGTCAATTGGGACATAGCAAATTCAATTTTACTACGCCCCCAAATTGCAACTATTTCATTCTACTATTCATATTTTCTTTTTTATAAATCACAGTCACTGTGCTTACTCCGGCAATCATAACAAGAATCCATACAAACATCATTGTTGTATCCCCTGTCTTCGCAGCCGTTGGTTTTTTCTCTGATGCATTTTCTTTACTTGCTTGTGCATTTCCCTGTTCAGCAGATGGCTTTTTATCATCTGTCGGTTCTTTTGATTCCGCTGTTTTCAATCCATCCATTGCTTTTGCCAATAAATCTGACGCATACGCAACCTGCTTCTCTGTTGCATTTCATCTTCAAAAATCGCTTTGGCATCTGCAATTGCTGCTTTCAAAACATTACCGGACTCTTCTGTATACAATGACAAATCAATATTTTCTGCTTTGCTTAACAACTCTTCCAATTTGTCTTTATTCGGAATCAGTCTCAAGTTGAAGATTGCATTTTGCAGATTTACAAATGCATGTTCTACCTGTTCTTGTGTTGCTTTTTCATCATCTAAAACAGCTTTTGCCGCATCTAAAGCTCCTTGGAAAAGTTCAGCAGACTGAGGTGTATATTCATTTAATTTTTCAACATACTTTTGTGCCTCTTTCACAGCTTTTGCAAGTTTGGATTTATCAACCGGAATTATAGTCAATCCCTCCATTGCTTCCTGTAATTTCTGTTGTGCAGCATCTAATTCATACTGAAGTGCATTTTCATCTTTCAACAATTCTACTGCTTCTTCTAATGCTGCTCTAAATGCTTTCACACTCTCTTCTGTATAAACATCAACATTGATATCCTCTGCTGCTTTTACTAACGCCTGCAGCGACTTGCTGTTTCCGGTGTAAGAAAGATAATGAATCATCTCCAACAGTTTATCACATACAGTATCTACCTGAGCCTGTGTAGCATTTTCATCTGCATATACTTTTTCGGCTGCTTCTAATGCTTCTTCCAATTTTTGTTTCACAATCGGTACAACGTACTGATACTCCGGTTTTTCCTGCTCAGATTTTGCATAATCAATTGTGTCTTTCAACAATGTTTTATTTACCTGTTCAGGTTCCACCATAGCCTCATCAACATAAGTAATGATTGGTGTTACGTGGATAGATGGTTTTGTCGGAGCTCCGTTATTTTTCGCTTCCACACGAATCCAGTCGCCTTTATTGACTTCAATCTCACGGATTCCCACATCTGCTTTTTGATTACTTACTTCAAGTACATAAGAATCGCCAAGCACTTCTCCATTTTTCGTAAAGCTTAAAGTAACCGTTCCGTTTTTGTTTCCTGCCTGACGCAGATACGGTTCATCGTCTTTCACAGCCAAGGTAATTTTTCCGCTCTTCGGTACGCGGAATGCCATTGCCATACCTTCTTTTTTAGATGCTCCGGTTGTATCGGAAAGCAATCCATGTGTTGTCTCTGTTGTCGGTGTCTGATGATTTGGCAAAGCTACACCTGGCCCAAAATATGTATCCACTGCCCAGTTTGGATATACCGGATCGTATGCTGTCAAATTCTCATATTCTGAAGCAGATTTTTTCATCTGACCAAACCAGACATTACCCTGCTGTGGTCCGGCATAATCAAGCGCCCACTGATAACTGTTTTTCGCAGAAATTGTAAATTCATTTTGATCTCCATTTTCTGCCTGAACGACAAGTTTCATTCCTTCTGCAATATTTCCTGTCGTAACTTCTTTTCCTTCTGCATTTACAATTTTGACTTCCGCTGTGCTGTGAACTTTCACACCTTCTTTTAACTCTTTCACAGTTGTCGGATTATTTTCCAGCATCGGAACAAATACAGTTTTATCTTTCATCATATAGACAGCCTCTTTGATTGCGTTGTCAGCTGATGCAACAATCGTATACACTACTTCTTGTTTTCCGTCAGACAATACAACACTCATACCGCCTTTTACAATTCCGCTTTCCACTTCTTCTTTGCCATTCATCACTTTGATTGTGCATCCGGAATCGTACTTCAAATTTTTAAGGAAATCTGCAACTGTTGTACCTGCTTCTACTCCTCCAATTGTTTTTTCTGCTGTTTTAATATCATATACATCAGATGTTAAAACAAGAGAAACCGCATCACTTTCAAATGCTCCTATATCCGGTGTTCCTGTCACTTTGTTTCCAAAGAAGTCTTTTCCACCATTGTTTTTGATCACTTTACCTGCATTAACTGCCGGAGAATCTGATGCCAGTTTATATCCATCAAATGCTGTTCTTTCATGAACAATTGAATCTTTTATGTTTCCTGCTTCCACGCCGGCCAAAGGTGCTGTTGGCGCTTTACCCGGATCTGCAAATTTCGGATCTGCTTCAATCGCATTCGCATCATTTGCCGGAACATTTGCATAATTGTAATAAAGGTTATTGTCATATTTTGTTTTTGTTTTCATTCGTATGTTTGAACCAGTTTTCTTCTTTTGGTGCAGAGCCATTATAATAAATGATATTATTCTCTACTACCATTGGACCACCGCCCATATTTGTACGAATAAAATCAATTCCTTCTTTTACAAAGAATGTATTGTTATACACATGTGCATCAGGTTGTCCTGCTGGGTTAATCACACCGCCTAAATCATTTTGACTGATATTATACCGGAAAATATTATTGATTGCTTCTCCTCCGCAGAACATAACACTTCCGCCACCGTTATTATGGCTGTAATTATACTGGTAAACAGTTCCATCACCATAGTCTGCATCCCACGCCTGACCATCTTGGTTTGGCAAGTATCAAATGCTTCATTGTACTGGAAAATGGCATCTTTACATTTCCAAGGCCAAATTCCGGCTGCAACTCGTCCAAATCCGGTCGCATTATAGTCTTTTGTATTAATCTGTCTTGCCGCACCATCTGATACGTTATACTCAATAAGCGGACGGTCACAATACATCAATGTAATTGCATCTCCACCTGCATCTTTCACATAGTTATTGCGAATCACAACATTGGTAGAGCCGTATGTACTAATCTTTTCATCTGAAATCACACCGCCATGGAACTGACCATGGGTATAACTGTATCCAACTGCAATTCCCCATCTGTTTGTGTTTCTACATAACAATTTTCAATTTTACATCATCATATTTTGCAATTCCTGTTGATGCATCCATCGGCTGGAAAGCTGTAAAATAGATACCTCCGTTGTTCATATGTTTGTCATATACATTTCCAATTACATCATGAACATATAAATTATCCAGATAAATATGATTTAACGTTCCTTCATTTTGTGCAACTGCCGCAACTCCTGTACGGTTCATAACATCTTCTGCATTATATGCTGTTTCAATCTTTGGAGCTTTGTTTGTAATTTCCAAGTTTTGATTTCTACATATTCTACATCATAAAGAAGTACAGAAGAAGAAACATATCCTTGATATTTATGTTTTGCGTTGCCCAAAGGAGCGCGATAGTTTTGATACCAGATTCCTTGTCCGTTTGTTTCAATGATTGGTAAATTTCCTTTTCCATAAGAGTCAACAACGATTGGCGCCTCTTCTGAACCGTCTCCTTTCAAATGCAGAAAACCATTTTGGAATACAGAACCACGCTCCAAAAGAACTTTATCTCCCGGCTTCAATGTCAGTTCATTGATTTTGTCTAAACTGTAAAATGCTTTCCCCTCAGACATTCCATCATTGTTGTCGTTTCCGTCAACTGTACTTACATAATACGTTGTTCCTGTTGTTTTTCCCTGTTTTGCGGCATCTACTGTCATTCCCGGTAAAACTGTCGTACCCACAACTGCAGCCGCCATAAACATAGCCAGAATTCTATTTTTCATAATCACACCCTCCTTTCTACTCTTCAAATCCTAAACGAATTTCTGCTGCCGAAGCAAAAATTTTACTTGCTTCCTGCGATGCAGAGTCTGTTGCTACTAATTTCACATAACGTCCTAAAACAGTGTCAAATCTTGCATATTTCACAACATTATTGTTTGCCCATGTTCCCGTTGCAACCGGTTCTCCCCAAGTCTGTCCGTCTTTACTTACATAAATCTCATAAGCTGTGATGTTACCGTTTGTTCCGCCGCCTTGTCTTGGAGTATATTTTAACATTGCAACATTTTGTTCTTTCTTCATATCAATCGTAATCCATGTTTCTGAACGTTGACAGCCATTCCAGTTTGTATGCCACATTGTATTCAAGTTGTTATCCAATGCAAGATTTCCGTTTCCTTCTGTATTATTATTTGGCTGGAAACTTCCCGCCTCTGCTGTCATTCCTGTTGCTGCATACTCTTTATATACTTTCACAAGTGAAATGTTAAATTCTTTGGAAACTTCTTTATAAGATACTTTCAGTGTCATTCCTTCTTCGATAACTTCAGAATCTTCTACCTTTTTGTCTCCTTTATAAACGTCTACATTGACACGTTTATGATGAATTAAATTTTCTTTAAAAGTACCAACAGTTGTTCCTTTTGGAACTTCACGGATTGTTGTTCCTTCTATCTCGTAAACAAGCGTTGACAGACGAAGGACTGTATGTATTGTATACTCTTTTACCGTATCTCCATTTTTCAGTTTCAAAATCATACCGTCTTCCACAGCTGCATCGCCCGCTGCAGCTTCTTCTCCCTTGTACACTTCCAAAGCAACCCGCTTGTCATATACAAGATTTTCTTTCATCTCATCGACAGTAGTTCCGACTTCGACATCATTGATTTCATTCTCTGTCACTTTGTAAACATCTGAATAAATTTCTTCCACGATTTCTCCATCTTCTGCTTTTGTCTCGTGCATACCGATATCAGGTGTCATTCCAAGTTTATTGCCAAAGAAATCTTTTCCGCCATTATTTGGAATATATACACCGGCATTTACTGCTGCAGAATCTTCTTTGATTTTAAATCCGTCAAACACTGTCTTTGCTTCCGGATCATCGTGTCTATGAATCGTTCCATCTGTGCTGTCCGGTGCAGTCAGTGGTCCGACAAAAATCTGGTCTTTTTCACTTTCTGCAACAACTACCGCATGTTTATCTGTAGATGGAGTAGAAGTATATCCATAATAAAGATTATTGCTGAATTTTTTATTTCCATTTGGTTCCCACTCATCGTTCGGGTTCGCTGTACTTGCATTGTAGAAAATATTATTTGAAATCACACCGGAACCGCTGCGTTTTCCACTCGCATTGTGGTGTACTCTTGTTGCTCTGTCCCCGTCCACATAAAAGACGTTGTTATAAATCTTTGCTTCCGGATTTCCTTGGAATGTAATAAGACAGCCTAAATCATTATGGCTTAAATTATAACGGAATGTACCATTATAAGCCTCATTTAAGCAAATCAGCATAGAACCTCCACCATTATTATGACTATAGTTATACTGGTAAACCGTGCCGTCTGACCAGTCAATGTCCCACGCCTGTCCGTCACCATTGCCTTCTCCGACTGTATCAAACGCCTCATTATATTGGAATACCGCATCTTTTGTTTTCCATGGCCAGATTGTCGCACAGAAAGACTGCCAATAACCGGCATATCCATCATCCAAATCAACGCCGGCTGTATCCGAAATATTTCTTTCAATTACCGGTCGATATGCATACATTGCAACAATCGCATCATTTCCAGAATTCTGTACATAATTGTCTGCGATATAAATGTTTGTGTGTCCATATTTTTGCACTGTCTCATCTGCAATCTGTGCTCCATTGAATTTAGAATGCTGATATGTATAGCCAACTACAATTCCGGCACGTTTTACATCTTTGACATAACAGTTTGTAATTTTTACATCATTATATCTTGCAATCCCTGTTTTAGATTCATCTGTCGGTTTTGATACGTTGAACTGGATTCCTCCATTGTCCATATGTTTATCTTGAAGATTTCCGTCAATATCGTGGATATAAAGGTCTTCTAAATAGACATGGTCCATGGTTCCTCCGTCTTTTGCAATTCCTGCAACTCCGGTGCGGTCCATACGTGCTGATGTATTTGCCAAACCATTTTGAATGTATTGTGCATCATCAGATTCATTTGTCAATTCCAAACCTTTCACTTCTACATAATCAACATCGTAGAGCAAAATGGCAGAAGACACATATCCTTTTGAACGGTGTCCACTGTTATCCATCGGTGTACCATAATCCTGATACCAGACACCTTCTCCTCTTGCATTAATGATAGGTTTATTACCTTCCCCATAGCTTCCGATCCGAATCGGATTTTCTTTTGTTCCGTGTACATTCTGCAGATGAAGAAATCCTTGGAAAACAGATCCCGCTTCAAAAAGTACGCTGTCACCCGGCTGAAGTTTCACATCTTTAAGCTTATCTAAAGTCTGCCATGCTTCTCCTTCTGAAGTTCCACTGTTTTGATTGTCTCCACGATTACTGATGTAATATGTCGTTCCAACTGCTTTTCCTTTCGAGCCGCACTAACGCTCGACATCGGGAAAACATTCGCTGACGTACACAATACAGCAAGTGCACACATTGCCGCTACAATTTTTCTCTTCATAGCTCTTATTCCTCCTCATTTTTATTTTTTATATGTTTTTTTGTAAAATCATATACTTCTTCATATCGCCGTCGACTTCCAAATCCTCGGCTTTTTTTTCTATCATAGAATTATAATGTTGTTCTCTTAACTCTTTATTGATATTATCCTTTACTTCATCAACAGTAAAATAATCATAATCGTTCTTAGCCGTACACTGCACAAGATACAGCGCCCCATTTTCATCTACTACCTGTGTCGATTCTCCAATCTTTAATTCATATCCCAGTTCCAAAACATCTCCGATTGCCTTCGCCTTCGAAGAAACCTCACTGGAAAGCAGTTCTTCATGGGAAAATACGGACTCAGCATCTCGTTTTCTGCCACAAGTTTCTGTAATGTTTGTGAGCCATCCATGCTTTTATAAATAGATATCAATTCTTTTTCCAGTAACTCTTTTTGATCTTCCGTCATATTTTCTGAAAGATATGGGATTTTTATATAATCCAGTGTGATATCATCATTTTTTGAAAGAGTGCATCTTTGTTTTTTTCATAATACTGTACTCTTTCTTCTTCTGTGATCTCCATTCCTTCATTTTTCAGATTCTCGCAATATCTCTTTTGAAAAGAATCCATCTCATATTCCATATACAATTCTGTAGTAAATTTGGACAATCCGAAAACCGGTTCTCCGTTCTCGATTTTTTCTGCCCTCATTTTATTCTCTTCTTCCATACGCTTTATCATATGTTCATAATCTGCATATTCCACGTAACCTTCTTCAATTGCCGTTTCATAAACCGCACGATAATATTTCAATTGTTCTATTGTCTGATCCGCCAATTTTTATATGGAACAGTTCCTCAATTTCCGTCTCCAAATTTCTCATCAATCTGAATGTCTCGATTTTCTGTCAGCTCATTGGAAACATCATAAATTTGTTGATTCATCACATACAAATATTCTTCTTTACTAATTGGTTTTTCATGAATATTCAATTCAAATTTCCCTTTTATAAAAATGCACCTGACCACAAAATTCCAGCCGTCAACACTGTTGCTACTAGGCATACTATTTTCTTTTTCATTCTTTTCCTCCGTCATATTACACAAAAATAGATTTCTCACATTTCTTTAATTGTATCATATATACAACATCAATACTTGTACAAATGTATCTGATTTCTCCATTTATTTGTATAATCAGGAACTCTTACACTATATATAAAAAGGTCTCCCGAACCTTTTTCCGATTCAGGAGACCCTTTCTTCATCTATTAATTTTCTTCTTTTTTCCGTACAGAAAATACCGTTCCCGCACTTAAAGCTGCAATCAGCGCAAATAAAATCGGTGTTGAACGATCTCCTGTTTTGACAGGACTCGTATTCTTTTCTTTATCATCGTTCTTTTCCGCTGTTGTATTTTTGTTTGGTACTTTTTGTTCTTCTGCTTTTCCAACTTCTTTTAATCCATCCATTGCTTTTGCAAGTGTACGTTCTGCATCTTCCACTTCCTGTGTCGATGCTTCTGAATCTGCAAATACAGCTTTTGCTTTTGACAATGCTGACATGAATTCTTTTGCACTTTCTTCTGAGTAAAGCTTCACATCAATCTGTTCTGCACTTTGGATTAATTCTTCTAATTTATCTTTATTCGGCAATAATCTCAAACCAAAGACTGCATTTCGAAGATTTGCATACGCCTGATCGACTTCCTCTTTTGTCGCATCCTGTTTTCCTAAAATATTCTCAGCCGCTTCAAATGCTCCCATGAAAATCTCACCGCTTTGAGTTGTATACTCATCCAGTTTTTCTACATATTTTCGTGAACTGTCTACAAGTTTCTGAAGTTTTGACTTATCTACAGATATCACTTGCAATCCATCCATTGCCTCTTTTAATTTTTTCTGAGCCGCATCAAGTTCTTTCTGCAGCGCATTTTCATCGGCAAGTACAGTCTCTGCTTCTGCAAGTGCTTCTTTGAATACATTCGCACTTTGTTCTGTATAAATATCTGTATTGAGTTTTTTTGCGATATCTACCAAATCTCTCAGTGATTTTGCATCTCCTGTAAATGATAAATAGTGGAACATTTTTACAAGTTCATCTTTTGCTTTGTCAACTTCTTCCTGTGTTGCAGCTGCATTCGCAAAAACAGTTTCCGCCGCTTCAAGCGCCTCATCTAATTTTTGTTTTACAATTGGTACAACATATTGATATTCCGGTTTTGTCTTCACATCTTTCGCATATGCAATCGCAGCTTCCAGCGAACTCTTATCCGCTTCCACAACCGGAGGCGCCTCCGTTTTTGTTCCTGTAAGACGAATTTCTGCTGCTGATGCATAGTCATTATCTGCCTCCACGCTGAGTGCATCTAAAGATGTCAAACGCACATATTTTGCACGCACCGGCTCAAATGAAACCATCTTCCAAGCAGTATTTCCCGCCCATGTTCCTGTTGCAACTTGATCAAAATGAACACCGTCATTACTTACTTCCACTTTATATTCTGTAATAATACCATTTACGCCCCCGGAAGTTCTTGGCTGATAACGGATTCCATCTACCATATAGAAATCTTTCAGTTCAAATTGAATCCAATGATTTTCGCGTCCATGGCCACCACCCCATGTAGTATGCCATAATGTGTCTGCTCTTCCATCTAAAACATTCGCTGCCCCTTGACCTGATTGAGCCGCACCGGCTGTTGCACTCATCTGTTCTGTCGCAATATCTCTTGCAGCATCTGAAGGATCTACTCCAATGTATCCCATATTGACATCCATATCACCGGAACTTACACACAGTCCATTCGCATTTTTCACTGCTCCCGCTTCATCACAGATAATCTTTGGTCCTTTGAATTGGATCGTTCCTTCATCACCTTTTTGTAATACATATTCAAACACTAATGTTTTGTCATCATTTCCGCCGGATACATAATTCGCATAACGACCTTTGCCGTTTAACATAAACCTGAATTTCGGTGTTCCTGTTGCCGTAACATTCTGATCTGTTTTCACTGTAATCACATATTTATCTCCCGGCAGCGTATAAGCATGATCGTCTGTTTTTTCCACTTTGTATGTAACAGATGTAATCGTCGGGCTTAATAAATTCACTTCATCTTTAATATAGTCCAAATTAAATGCAGTAAATTTAATCGTATTCTGATGTTCATAGAGAAGTCCCATATTTCCATCTCTCATTTTTGTCAAACATGAATATGCATAATTATTTGGACAGAACATTTTTTCTTCTACCCAGTCCACAGAGAAACTATCCTCTGTCTCCGTCACTTCACCGATTCGTAATGTTCCGTTATTTCTTCCTGAACCTCCCGGATTTGACATAATCACTCTGTCTTTTCCGTCTGTTCCGTTTTTATCATAATACAATACAGATAACTGGCAGTATACTTCCGGCGCTGTTGTATCAATCGGATCACTCCATGTTGCTCCACCGTCTGTACTTCTAGAAACAACAACTTTTCCGTTTCCACCTGTATTTCTCATAAACTGAAGCAAGTTGCCGCTGCTCAATTCAATAATCTGACTTTCTGTCAGCTCACTGATTCCAACCGGATTTTGCGAAGATGTCACCTGTCCGTTTTTGTTAATTCGTCCATCATTCGGAGACTCTCCTCTTTGCCATGTTTTTCCGCCGTCATCACTGTAAATACAAGCAGAAGACTGGAATCCTATACCACTTCCTGCAATTGTATAATAAATCGGAAATACAAGTCTTCCCGGATGTTCCTCATCATACTGAAGCTGAACTCCAAATCCCGGACCAACTCCACAGAATCTCATCCAGTCTGCTTTTACCTGTGGTGTGATATCTACCGGATCACTCCATGTCACACCGTCATCATCACTATAGCTCAGCCACAAATAGCATGTCTGAGTCGGATGAAGAGGTGCTGAATCGTTGTTCTTAGAGGTACTTCTCAAATAAATATTTCCCACATATTCACCGGATTTATACAAATCACCTTTTTCATGGTAGCCTTGTTCATCATTTCCTTCAAACTGTTTTACTACATAATCTGTTTTTTGATTATCCTTGTCAAATACTTCTCCATTTTCCCGAAGTGTATATTGATTATTATCTTTATCATAAAGCGACAGATAATCTTTTCCATCTACTTTCACATAACCTGTTCCGGTTTCTTTGATTGACCATGTTCCTTGGCTTCCATTCGTTGATTCTGGAAACATATCTACAAGCATCCACACACGTCCCGGATTCTTTCCATTCTCATCTTCTGCAATCATCGCCGGATCAATTGTGTAAGCAGATTGTGTGCACTGAAATAAGATTGTGATTTCAAATCAATTACATCAATCGGATCTTCCCAAGTCAAACCGTTATCTGTACTTCTTCTGACAACCGTATCAATATTTCCCCAGTCAGACCAATGTGTATTTCTTTGATCAGCTGCTGCGATTACAGTTCCTTTACTCGTTGTAACCATTGCTGGAATACGGTAATTATAAGAATCATAATCACCCATATCATAAATACCATACTCACCTGTCTTATATACATCTTTCCCGTATTCCGGTTCATCTTGCGGTAAGGTGCGTTTATGAAGTTCCATAACCTGTTCCGCATTTAACGTCTCATCAAACACATTGACACTGTCAATGATTCCGTAGAATGGCCATTTTGAACCCGGTGTCGTATTCGTTCTGCTGATTCCGCCAAGCGTAACCATATCCGGCGTCCAATCACCCTTCAGCAAATGCGTTGTCGCAAACTTTCCGATGGATACACCATCTAAATAAAACTCTGCCTGTGTCCCATCAAATGCATATGTCACCGTATGCCACTCTGCATTATTGACAGAATTTCCATTGCGGACTGTAATATACTTATCTCCTTTGCCCTGCACCTCATATCCGATTCGGTTATCCTTCGGCTTAATATAAAGAGCTCCGTACTCTCTATCTGCATTGCTGTTCGACAGAGATAACAATCCGTAAATCGTTTTGCCTACAGCCGCCTCATTTAAGCGATATGCAAAAGAAAACGTTCCTTTTGTCAAACCGGAAATTTTTTCTTTCTGCTCCGGCAGTTGAATCATCTTTCCTTCTGTTCCGTCAAACATTTTTCTCTGGTAAGTAAAAATCGGTGTTCCTACAGACACAGCACCATGGTCTGCCATAATCTGATCTTCGGAAACTGCTCCATTATACAATTTCACTTCTTTGATGCTTCCGGTAAACGGATAACTATTTCCTGAAATTCGATTTGCGCCTCCAAATGTCACAGAAGTCGGTTCCCATTCCATTTGTCGACAAAATTAGTCTCACTCACATCCCACTGCTGTACAAGTTTTTGATCCAAATATACTTTATAATAGCTGTCCTTTTCTGTTACAAGCGTAATCGTATGCCATTGATTATCCGCAAGATTCACATCATTTACCGTAAAGTTTTTGTGATCATTTACCGTCTCATTTTTGCGGAATTCAAAACCGATTTTATTCCCGCCACTAATGTACAAAGACATATAATGATTCGTATGTGTACTTCCATTAATTGCAGCCAACGCCTGTAAATTGGTACTTCCCGTCCTAAAACTCAGTGTAATCGTACCGCTTCCCAATCCTTTTACAAAAGCCACATCCTCCTGCGGTATTGAAAAACGCTGTTCAATACCTTGAATCTGCTTTTCTTCACTTAAATATTCCTTGCACAAAATTTTTGTTGTTTCTGTATCTACTGTTGTCTCAACTCTTCCCGCACTTTCATCTTGAGCAAAAACAGGCATGGCTCCTTGCATCACCATCGTAAGCACCAAAAGAGCTGCCACTATTTTTTTCTTCATGCTCATCTCTCCTTCTCT
>ENA-OQDW01000825-OQDW01000825.1-human-gut-metagenome-genome-assembly--contig:-NODE-825-length-12367-cov-2.513562_pt1 | contig 12367 bp, 16 predicted proteins | sample MGYA00242784_ERZ504613 | MGnify/ENA primary metagenome ERZ504613 (study PRJEB26092, sample SAMD00036330) | human gut metagenome | host: Homo sapiens | study: EMG produced TPA metagenomics assembly of... | reverse complement strand
CAGCAAGATGTACGCTCATCTCTGCCAGACTACAAGCTGTCTTAAAGGTAAGCGTGATTGTTGCTTATTCCGCTGTGGCTGTCTGTGTACTGTTTTACATATTCGATAGATAAGGCAACGTCGCTTATCTGGTCAGCACTCATACGGGTGCTTGCGTCAGCTCTGGTCTTGTAACCGTTCTTAAAGTCTGTGTTGATGTCGATACAGTAAGCGTCCTCGCCCTCAACGGTCAAATGTCCCTCATTAAAGGTAGAACCAATCGAACCGTCATTCATTACTTTTTCAACGATACCGACACGCTCTTTTGACTCCGTCCAGTATTGCTTACTTTCTGCATGGACGGGTGTAGTCGGTAAAGCAGTAACGACAGTTGCAAGAGCTAAGAAGCCCGTACACAATCGTTTTAACATCTTTTTCATAAATCTAATGCTCCTTTCATTTTGGGTAATAAAATAGCCGTCCAATAAGAACGGCTGGAAATAGAAAAGGAACGTCATGTTAGGCGTTCCATAGTCTATGAGTTATTCAATTTTTTCTTGTTTCAATACTGATGTGCTGTACCATATCTTTGCATATCTAGGAAAACTTGCGTATCAAGGCTCATTCGTTAGTAGTAAATAAGTAGTAAATTGATGTATTTGTTTTCTTGAAAATGCTGATAGATACTGTGTTTTAGCGGATAATCAGATTTTTATTGTGTTTTCATATCAAAAAACTTTGTTGAATTTTACTGTAAAGCAAAAAAAGCCCTCCGGGCAGGATCGGACTGCGGTTGAGAGAAAGAAAAAGAGTATTTTTGATAAAATTTCGCAAATGAAGCAGCCGCTTTTGGCGGAAAAGTGGAAATTTTTTCATTAATCAAAACACCGGTTGAAATTTAGAGAACGCTTGTTATAATAGGGGTGCAGCGAACAGACATCTCGTATGACGCGTGAATCTCTCTTCCTATTATTAATGAGGCGCGTTCATACACCACATGGAGGAAAAAAAGCGATGGATTACGCAAAAGAATCATTAAAGATGCACTATGAATTACGCGGAAAGCTCGAGATGACATCCCGTGCAGCCGTAGATACAAAAGATGCCTTAAGTCTTGCCTATACCCCGGGTGTGGCAGCGCCGTGCCTGGAAATTCAGAAAGATGTCAATAAGAGCTACGAGCTGACCAGAAGATGGAACACCGTAGCTGTTGTCACAGATGGAACCGCAGTCCTCGGACTTGGCGATATCGGACCGGAAGCCGGTATGCCGGTTATGGAAGGAAAATGCGTTTTATTCAAAGAATTCGGCGGTGTCGATGCAATCCCGCTCTGCGTGCGCAGCAGGATGTGGATGATATTGTCAATACCGTGCGTCTTCTCGCAGGAAGCTTCGGCGGTGTCAACCTGGAGGACATCTCCGCACCGAGATGTTTTGAGATCGAGAAGAAATTAAAGGAATGCTGTGATATTCCGATTTTCCACGATGATCAGCATGGAACAGCCGTGATCACACTGGCCGGTGTCATCAATGCGCTGAAACTGGTTGGAAAGAAACTGGATGAAGTCAAAATTGTTACCTCAGGAGCCGGTGCAGCCGGAATCGCCATTATCCGCCTGCTGATTTCGATGGGTCTCAAAAACGTCATCATGACAGACCGCAAAGGTGCGATTTACGAGGGACGCGACGGCCTTAACCCGATCAAAGAGGAGATGGCGAAGATCACAAACTACAACCATGAGAAGGGCACGCTTACAGAGGTAATCAAAGGAGCCGATATTTTTATTGGCGTTTCTGCGCCGGGTACGCTCACTCCCGATATGGTACGTACGATGGCAAAAGATCCGATCATCTTTGCCTGCGCAAATCCGACGCCGGAGATTTTCCCGGACGAGGCGAAAGCAGCAGGAGCAGCCGTTGTCAGCACAGGAAGAAGCGATTACCCGAACCAGGTCAACAATGTACTCTGCTTTCCGGGCATCTTCCGCGGAGCGCTCGATGTGAGAGCATCTGATATTAATGACGAGATGAAGGTCGCAGCAGCTTACGCAATTGCAGGACTGGTAAGCGACGAGGAACTGAATGCAGACTATATCCTGCCGGCAGCGTTTGATCCGCGTGTAAAAGATGCTGTGGCATCGGCTGTTGCAGAGGCTGCAAGAAAAAGCGGTGTAGCGAGAATCTAAGAAGAATTTCAGATAGAGCAGAACGAGAAAAAGACTTTCCGGACAAACATAACATCCGGGAAGTCTTTTTCTCGTGTTTTCATATGATATAGAGCGGATTCAGTCCACCAGATCATCCTCGTCCGGCAGTTCCGGTCCGGTCAGCGCGTACGGGTCGAGAATGTCGTCGAGCTGCTTCTGCGTCAGCAGCTCATCCTTCAGAACGAGAGAGGTAACGCTCTCGCCTGTCTTCAGCGATTTTTTTGCAATCGAAGCTGCTTTCTGATATCCGATATACGGGCAGAGAGCTGTCGTGATGCCGACGCTCTTCGAAACGAGATCTTCACACCGTTTCTCATTTGCCGTAATGCCGAGAATACAGTTCTTCACGAGTGTCGTAACGGCTCCTGTCATCGAGGTGATGGAGGAGAACAGGGAATAGAAGACAACCGGCTCGAACGCGTTCAGCTCCATCTGTCCTGCCTCAGCAGCCATCGTGATGGCCGTATCATTTCCGATGACATGGAACGCAACCTGTGTCACAACCTCCGGGATAACCGGATTGATCTTTCCAGGCATGATCGAGGAACCGTTTTGCATCGGCGGCAGGTTGATCTCGCCGAAGCCGGTGCGCGGACCGCTGGACAGAAGACGCAGATCGTTGCACATCTTGGAAAGGTTGACGGCGCAGGTCTTGAGAGAACCCGAAACATTCACAAAGCAGTCGAGGTTCTCCGTCGCATCAAACAGATCCTCCGCCTGCATCAGCGGGTAGCCTGTGACAGCGGCGAGTGTCGGAACAATGTGGTGGAGATAATAGTCCGAAGCATTGATGGTCGTGCCGATCGCGGTTCCGCCGAGATTGACCGTATAGAGATCTTTGCTGGTGCGGTGGATGCGGCGGATGTCACGCTCAATCATCGTTGCGTAAGCGTGGAAGCTCTGGCCGAGACGCATCGGAACAGCGTCCTCAAGCTGTGTTCTTCCCATTTTCAGGATGTGGTCAAACTCCTGTGACTTGCCGAGCAGTGCAGCGTGGAGAGATTCCAGTGCGTGCAGCAGATGCGGGAGCAGATCAAGAACGGTCAGCTTTCCGGCAGTCGGGATAACGTCGTTCGTGGACTGTGCCATGTTGACGTGATCATTCGGGTGAACAATAGAATATCTCCCTTTGTGCCGCCCAGAAGCTCAATAGCACGGTTTGCGATGACTTCGTTTGCGTTCATGTTGGCGCTCGTTCCGGCACCGCCCTGGATTCCGTCAACGATGAATTCTTCTTTTAATTTGCCGGAAATAATTTCATCACAGGCATTGATAATGGCAGCCGCTTTTTCTTCCGGAAGACGTCCTGCTTCGCGGTTGGAGATGGCAGCTGCCTTTTTGATCTTGGCGAGATTCTGGATCATGACCGGGTTGATCGGTGTTCCTGTGATCGGAAAATTCCGTTTTGCACGGAGAGACTGTACTCCATAGTAGGCGTCAGATGGGACTTCCAGGGTACCAATTGAATCTGCTTCCATTCTTGTTTTCATAATAATCTCCTTCTTTCTGTACGAGTTAAATTGTATATATTGTCTGAAACAATTCTTGCTTTTCTGTCGATACCGGAAGAATAACACCAGCTGCAGACTTTGTAAATACCGCCGCCGAAGAACTGTGAAATCTTATTTATTTTTGCATTTGATTTTAAATACTAAGGGACAGAAGCACTTTTGCTTTCTTTTCGAAAGCCGGCTTCTGTCGGATCACGTTTTCGTAGACAAAAAACGGCGAACGTGATATGCTGAACAGTATAAAAGTGAAAAAACAGGAGAGCAGCGTATGAAACATGAAAAAAGCAGAAACGATGCGGCGCGCCATGAGCTCGATCATATCGATGCAAAAAATCCTGAATACTCCTTCGGGAAAACGCCAGGATGCCGCTGAAAGAAATTGCGGAACATGCTATTTTATCCTCCCCGGCAGTCTCGGCAGAATCGAGCGGCTGGAAAAGGAAGGCTACATTACAGGATATCAGGTAAAATTAAATCCGGCGCTTTTAGGATATCCGATTAAAGCATTTATTAACCTCGAGGTTGAGCCGGTTCAGAAGAAAGAATTTTATCCCTATATTGAAAAGGTCCACAATGTCGTGGAATGTAATTGCGTTACCGGTGATTACTCCATGCTCATTGAGGGCCTTTTTGTTAGCACCATTGAGCTCGACCAGTTCATCGGGGAGCTGCAGCATTTTGGACGGACGCGGACGCAGATCGTGTTCTCGACCTCCGTGGAGCACCGCCAGGTGACCGCACACGAGGCAGAAGAATAGGCACCGGTCCGCTCCGGCGGCTTTGTGTACCGAAAAAAATGCTTTGCAGGAGAATGCTTTTGTGTTATAGTGATAGAATACACAGAGCATTTTGCGCCCTTTTCGGGGCAGTGCTCCAAACGAAAAGATTCGAGGGAGGCCTGACCTTATTATGGAAGAAAAAGAAGTTGTTTCCAAAAATTTTATCGAGCTTGCGATTGACAAAGATCTGGCAGAGGGCGTTTACGACCATGTATGCACACGATTCCCGCCGGAGCCAAACGGCTATCTTCATATCGGACATGCAAAATCCATCCTGTTAAACTACGGTTTATCACAGGAGTACAACGGAGAGTTCCACATGCGTTTCGATGATACAAACCCGACGAAAGAGAAAACCGAGTTTGTTGATTCCATCAAAGCCGATATCCAGTGGCTTGGTGCAGACTGGAAAGATCATCTGTACTACGCATCCGATTATTTCCCACAGATGTATGAGGCAGCCGTAAAACTGATCAAAAAAGGAAAAGCATTCGTCTGCGATCTGTCCGCAGAGGAGATCCGTGAGTACCGCGGAACCTTAACTGAGCCTGGAAAAGAGAGCCCGTACCGCAATCGTTCCGTAGAGGAAAACCTGGACCTGTTCGAGCGCATGAAAAACGGCGAATTCGAGGACGGAAGCAAAGTACTCCGCGCGAAAATCGATATGGCATCACCGAACATCAATATGAGAGACCCGGTTATCTACCGTGTAGCCCATATGCATCACCACAGAACCGGCGATACCTGGTGCATCTACCCGATGTACGACTTCGCGCATCCGATCGAGGACGCCATCGAAGGCATTACCCATTCTATCTGTACGCTGGAGTTTGAGGACCACCGTCCGCTGTATGACTGGGTTGTACGCGAGCTGGAATATCCAATGCCGCCGCGCCAGATTGAGTTTGCAAAGCTGTATCTGACCAACGTGGTTACCGGAAAACGTTACATCAAAAGCTGGTAGAGGACGGCGTGGTAGACGGCTGGGATGACCCGCGTCTCGTATCCATCGCAGCACTCCGCCGCAGAGGCTTTACACCGGAGTCCATCAAGAAATTCGTAGATCTGTGCGGTGTATCAAAAGCAAACAGCTCCGTTGACTATGCGATGCTGGAGTACTGCATCCGTGAGGATCTGAAGCTGAAAAAAGCCCGTACCATGGCAGTCTTAAATCCGGTGAAACTTGTCATCGACAACTATCCGGAAGACCAGATTGAGATGCTGGAAGTACAGAATAATCTCGAGAATCCGGAGCTTGGCAGCCGTCAGGTACCGTTTGGAAGAGAGCTGTACATCGAGCGCGAAGACTTCATGGAGGAGCCGGTCCGCAAATACTTCCGTATGTTCCCGGGCAATGAAGTCCGCTTGATGAACGCATACTTCGTCACCTGCACCGGATGCGAGAAAGACGAGAACGGAAATATTACCGTAATCCATGGAACGTACGATCCGGAGTCCAAGGGAGGAAATTCCCCGGACGGAAGAAAAGTAAAAGGAACGATCCACTGGGTAGCAGCAAAGACCGCCGTCAAAGCAGAGTGCCGTCTGTACGAAAACCTGATCGACGAGGAGAAGGGCGTTTACAACGAGGATGGTTCCATGAACCTGAATCCGAATTCCCTGACCGTATTAAAAGAGTGCTATCTGGAGCCGTCTTTAAAAGATGCGAAAGCATACGACAGCTTCCAGTTTGTCAGAAACGGATTTTTCTGTGTAGACGCAAAAGATTCCAAAGAGGATGCGCTGGTGTTCAACCGTATCGTATCCCTGAAGAGCTCTTTCAAGCTGCCGGCAGCGAAATAAATAAGAATTTTGAAATGGAACAGAGCAGCCGCCTGGATGAAACCGACATCCCAAGCGGCTGTTCTTTTTGTCAGGGGAGATGGGAAGATGAATGAATTGACGATTTCGCTGGATCCGCATCGGAAGACACCGCTCTATGAGCAGATCTACGGTTTTATCCGCGAGGAAATCCGCGGCGGACGGATCCGTGCAGGGGAGCGGCTGCCGTCGGCGCGGGCGCTTTCGGGCTATCTGTCGGTGAGCCGGAGTACCGTGGATCTGGCGTATGAGCAGCTGGTATCCGAAGGGTATCTGGAGAGTGTGCCGTGCAAAGGCTACTTTGTCTGTGAGATTGAGGGGCTGTACCGCTCGATGAAAAGAAAGAGGAGACAAAAGAGGATGATGCCGCGGAACAGACGCCGTTCCGCTACGATTTTGCCGTGACCGGCACGCGCCGGGCGGATTTCCGCAGAACAGCTGGAAGAAGATCTCGAAAGAAGTCCTGCTGGACGCAGATGACAGCCTGTTCCAGCTCGGGGATGCGAAGGGCGAGCACGGTCTTCGGGAGGCAATCCGCGACTATCTGCACCACGCACGCGGCGTGAACTGCCGCACGGAGCAGATCATCGTCGGAGCGGGAAATGATTATCTGCTGATGCTGCTTTCGGTGATCTTAGGGCGTGGCCATAAAGTGGCGATGGAAAATCCGACCTACATCAGTGCCTACCGCTGTTTTGCGAAGCTCGGCTATGCGATGTGTACGATTTCGATGGACGAAGCGGGCATGCGGCCGGCGGAGCTGGAAAAAAGCGGGGCGGATCTGGCGTACATCATGCCGTCGCACCAGTTCCCGATGGGCATGGTCATGCCGATGAAGCGGCGGATGCAGCTCCTTGCGTGGGCATCGAGGGAAAATGGGCGGTATCTGATTGAGGATGATTATGACAGTGAATTCCGCTACAAGGGCCGCCCGATCCCGGCACTGCAGGGCAATGACACAGAGGGAAAAGTGATCTATCTTGGAACGTTTTCGCGGGCGATTGCGCCGTCCATCCGCATCAGCTACATGGTGCTGCCGAAGACGCTGCTGCCTGCCTACGAGGAGAACGGAAGATGCTTTTCCGCGACAGTTTCGAAGACGGACCAGAAGATTCTGGAAGAGTTTATGCGGAGCGGCGCGTTCGAGCGCCATCTGAACCGGATGCGTGCACAGTATAAAGGGAAACACGACCTGCTGATTCGGCTTCTGAAGGAGTTTGGGCGGGAGTACACGGTGTCCGGCGAGAATGCGGGCGTCCATGTGCTGGTCCACCTGCCGAGAGGACTCTCCGAAGCGGAGGCGGTGCAGCGAGCAAAAGAGGATGGCGTGCGCGTGTACGGGCTGGAACGGTACTGCATCGGCGCTGCCGCAGATCCCGCACAGGGCGGCACAGTGCTGCTTGGGTACGCCGGGCTTTCTGAGGAGGAGATTGCAGAGGCAGCTGCGATTCTGAAAAAGTGCTGGAATGCGTGAAAAAAGATATGAAAAAAACGGATTGCTTCGTCAGTAACAAAAACTGACGGAACAATCCGTTTTTACTGTTTGATAGAGAGTTACAATGCGGACAGGATCAGCAGCCCAGCTCTTCGGTCAGCTCGCAGATCTCATCGATGATCGATCCAATCGTCTCGATCGTATCGAGAAGCGGTGCATCCGTCGAGATATCAACGCCGGCCATTTTTGCCAGCTCTTCCGGTGTCTTCGTGCTTCCGGCGGTCAGTACCTTTTTCCAGTCATCGACAGCGGTCTGGCCTTCGGTTTCGATGCGCTTGCATACCTGTGTGGCAACGGTCAGTCCGGCGCTGTAGGTGTAGGAGTAAAGTCCCATATAGTAATGCGGCTGGCGCATCCAGGTGAGCGCTGCGTCATCGGAAATTTCCACATCATCGCCCCAGAACTTCTGCAGGGTCTCTTTCATAATGCTGCTTAACGTCTCAGCCTGTACGCTGTCGCCGGCATCGATGAGCTTGTAAACCTCGCGCTGGTAAGCAGCCTCCATCAGATGGGTGACGAAGTTATGATAATATGTGTTGCTGATCATACAGCTTAAAACCCAGCGGCGGAACCGTTTGTCCGGGGTCGTTTTCAGCAGATAATGAGCCATCAGAAGCTCGTTCATGGTAGACGGCGCCTCGACAAAATAAGAGGAAACCTCGGTATCGAGAATCGCCTGTGCGCCGTTGCAGAGACGGAAATGGCCGGCGTGGCCGAGTTCATGCGCCAGCGTGAAAACATCTGCCATGCGGTTATTCCAGCTTAAGAGAATAAAGGAACCTTTTCCGTACGGGCTGGCACAGAAGCCGCCGGTGGATTTTCCCTGGTTCTGTGCAAAGTCAACCCAGCGTTTTTTGTAGGCCTCCTGAATCATGGAAACGTAATCATCACCGAGAATGGCAAGGCCTTTTTCGATGTACTGTTTTGATTCCTCGATCGTGACAGACGGATCGTACTCCGGGTCGACGGCGATTTTCAGATCGGCGAAGGTCATGCGGTCAAGGTTGTGAACCTTTTTCAGCAGGCGGGCATATTTGCGCATATGCGGAGCCAGGCGGGTGGTGATGAGATCGATCTGGCGGTTGTACAGCTCACGGCTGACCTGCTGCGGGAACAGCAGAGAATCGATGACGGAATCGAAGCCGCGCAGCGTGGCCATGGTCTTTTCTGTCTGCAGCTGGGCATTGTAAGCAGCTGCCGTTACATTTTCGTACTGTCTGATTTTTGCAGAAAAGGCGGAGAATGCACTGCGGCGGATATCGATGTCTTTTTCGTACTCGTAATTATCCTCAAACAGGGAGTAGCCGAGCGGATATTCTGTTCCGTTTACGGTGAAAGAATCAAATTTCATATCGGCAAGCTTTGCCATGTTGTAGATCTGGTACGGAGCCGAGAAGGTCTGGGACAGAGCGGAAATGGCACGTTCGGTTTCCGGACTCAGGCGGTGTGCCTTGTTGCGGAGAATCTCGGCGAGATAGCAGCGGTTCGTATCTGACTGCTGCATGGCCTCGTTCAAAACATCCTCGGACTGTTCGGAAAGCTCGCTCTCGATAAAGGTGAGACGGCTGAAAATCTCAGAGATCAGGCTGTTGATGCGGTCGTTGCGCGTCTGGTTTGCACTGTTGTAATAGTCGACAGAGACGGCGAGATCGCAGTAGTTGGCGGTCAGTGTGATCAGACGGTAGACCTCCTGGTAATCGTCGAGGCAGTGGTTGATCGTGGCTGCATCGGTGAGGTTTCCTTTGTAGGATGCTTCCATAGAAAGACTTAATTCTTTCATTTTCTGCGCATCAGCCAGCATGGCCTCCTCGGTTGGATAAATTAAAGACAGGTCCCAGGGTAAGTTCTACAGGAACGTCATCGCGTTTTGCAAGTTCCATAACAATCTCCTTTCCATAAAAAAGGGGAGGTTTCCCTCCCCAGGAATTACTTCCTTATGTTTCTATATTCTGTTTTTGGGTTTTATTCTGCGGTTACTTCGCTTTCTTCCTGCGGAGAAACTTCACGATCCGCAGCAGACGGTGTTTCTTCTGCGGCGCCTGCAGTTTCTTCTGTTGTTTCTTCCTCGCAAGAATCCGCTTCATCATCGCCAGATTCAGCTTCCGGCGCTTCACATGCGCTTTCGCTATCGTCCGCACAGCTTTCTTTTTCAGCGTTTTCTTCTTCGGACTCTGCGGTTTCGCTTTCAGCTTCTGCATCAGCTGTTTCGGAACCTTCATTGCAAGCTGCAGATTCCGGATCCGGTGCAGCATCCTCCGCACCTTTCGTTTTCGGAAGGGTCGTATAAGTACGTTCAGCAGGAGCAGGCTCTTCCTCTTCAAATTCGTCTTTAAAATCGTCAAAATCTGTTTCAAGATCTGCTTTTCCTTTCCGGATAAAATAGACTGCCGCACCGCAGGCTGCGCCGACAGCGGCAGAAGCCAGAGTAAGCAGAATACGTTTTGATTTCCGTGACATCTCGATTCAAGTCTCCTTTCAAATGCCGTCCTTTGAAACTATTGTAATACAGTTTCAACAAAAAAGAAAGTAAAATCTTACAGAATTCGGAAAAAGTGCCAAAGGAAACAAGAAAAAGAAGGTTTCCTGACACAGAAACAGCATCAGGCAAGGATAAACTTACGAAGAATCTCCGCCACGCCGCTGTGATTGCAGTCGTTTTCCGTGATATAATCGGCACTCGCCTTTACGGCATCGGTCGCATTTTTCATGGCGGCACCGACGGCAGCTGCCTCGATCATCGAAATATCATTTCCTGATCTCCGGCAGCCACGGTGTTGGCAAGCGGAATCTGAAGAAGCTCGCAGAGTTTTTTCACGGCATGGCCCTTGGAAACGTGTTCCGGGACATGCTCGAGGTAATGCGGGCTGGAGTAGAACATCGAAATTTTTCCTTTTGCCCACGGCTCCATGGCAGCGCGGTAGCTCCATTTTTGTACGGTCGTGGAGATCAATCACGATCATCTTGCATGGTTCCTCGGCGAGGTGTTCCGGCAGAAGCGGATCTTCCACGACGGGAATGTGGATTGCCTGTGTGTAAACGCGCGTTTCCTCGCCTGCATGGCGGCAGAGAAGGGAGGTGTCGGAGTAGGTGTGGCAGTAGAGGCCTGCCTCCTGCGTTTTTTCAAAGATCACGCGTGCATATTCGAGCGGAATCGTGCGGCGGTACAGCGTTTTCTTTGCCGCGCAGTCGTAAATCAGTCCGCCGTTGAATGCGATGGCATAGCAGCCTTCGCGGTCGAGTCCGAGCTCTTTTAAGATCGGCAGAAAGCCGGAGAGCGGGCGGCCGGTGTTGAACACAATTTTGTGGCCGGCAGCAAGTGCCTCTGAAATGGCATCCATGTTTTCTTTTGTCACCTGCTTTTCGGAATTCAGCAGGGTATCATCCATATCGGTAAAAAATATTTTCACAGTCTGATTCATATTCTCTTTTTTTCCTTTCCAAGAATCTGAAAAACAGTTTCATTTTAGCATAAAGTGCCGGAAAAGAAAATATGGTTGCGCAGGGAAAAAATACAGGATATAATGATTGCGGACAAGAAGAGAGAGAAGAAAGAAAAATCGAAGAACAAAAAGAGAACAAAGAAAGGGAAGTCAGAATATGATAAAAGCTTGTATCTTTGACCTGGACGGTACCATCGCAGACACTGTAGAGTCGATTGCGCACGCAGTCAACCGCGTTCTGGAACATTTTGGACTTGTGCCGCGCCCGGTAGAAGCCTTCAACTTTTACGCCGGAGACGGTTTCGATCTGGCAGTGGAGCGCGCTTTAAAAGACGCCGGAGATGCAGAGCTCAACTATCTGCAGGAGGGCATCCGCCTTGGCCGCGCGTGTTCAACGAGGACCCGCTGTATCACGTAAAACCGTATCCTAATATGCGGGAAACCCTGACCGCGCTGCGGGAAGAAGTTCCGATTGCCGTATGTTCCAACAAGCCGCACGAGGCGGCCATCCACGTCGTGGAGAGCGTGTACGGACCGGGCTTTTTCAACCGGATTCAGGGGCAGACCGCAGAAATCCCGAGAAAGCCGTCTCCGATCGGTGCGCTCGCGATTGCAGACGCACTCGGCGCCAGACCGGAAGAGTGCCTGTACTTTGGCGATACCAATACGGATATGCAGACCGGAAACGCCGCAGGCATGTTTACCGTTGGTGTGACGTGGGGATTCCGCCCGCGCCAGGAGCTGATCGACAACCATGCGATGGAGCTGCTCGACCGGCCGGAGGAAATCTTAACGCTTTTTCACAGAAAGAATCAGGAAAAATAAAACGAACAGAGGAGAAAACCAGAATGGGAGAATATACTGAAGAATGCATCAACACATTTTTAATGAATCAGGGCCAGTTATTCGACGAGCCGGTGGCTGAAAATTACGATGAGGCAGAGGCCTTTCTGGAGGACTGCTTTGCAGTCGTTGCCGACAATCTGGACGACGTGCGCGCCTACATGGAAGAAGAGGGCATGGACGTGGAAGAAATGTCGGATGCAGAATTAGAAGAGCAGAGCGAAGTCTTTGCCCTGCCGGACGGTCAGTATCTGATCGTGATGGGATAAAAAACAAGAGGAAATTAAAAAAG
>ENA-OQDW01000823-OQDW01000823.1-human-gut-metagenome-genome-assembly--contig:-NODE-823-length-12383-cov-1.907392_pt1 | contig 12383 bp, 22 predicted proteins | sample MGYA00242784_ERZ504613 | MGnify/ENA primary metagenome ERZ504613 (study PRJEB26092, sample SAMD00036330) | human gut metagenome | host: Homo sapiens | study: EMG produced TPA metagenomics assembly of... | reverse complement strand
CGTCTGTGTCATAAGTGACACTGTCCTGCCCCAGCTTGGCCGAGGCCACCACCCCACCAGCGCCCCGGTGGCCGCGGCCTGCCCGGCGTCTCGCTGGAGGCGCGTAGGTTTTCAGGTAGAGCGTGGCATAGTGGGCCGTATACAGCCCTGCGGCGTACCGCCATCCGTCCAGCACTTGTCCGGCTGGATGGCAGCATTGGCCTGCCGGATGAACTCATCCAGCATGGTCCTGGGCAGCAAGCTCTCCCCCAACCCGGTAAAGAACTGCGGGAAATCCTCCTGGAATTGCTCTGCCGTGTAATTCCCCGCGCTGTTGCCAAGGTTGGCCGCCGCGGCCCGCACACCGTAAAATTGCGGCTGGCCCCAGTAGAACATGGCTCCCGCCTCCTATTCCTCGGTGGTCTCCGCGCCCCGTCGGGTCTTTACCTTTTTCTCCGCCGCTTTCTGTCCCTCCCTGTCGGAAGTGCCGGAGGGCACAACTTTTCCATCTCTGACAAGGGCCCGGAAATAGTCCGTCTCAGCCGCCCAACCGGGCACAGTCTCCATCATGCCAGCCCGCAGCCGGACGGCAGCAGAGCCGTCCGGGGCGGGAATGACAATGTTCCGTTTGCTCAGTACAAACATGCGCGCCCTCCTCAGATGCCGTCCACGTACAGGATAGAGGTGGGGTAGAAGATCTGCACCTCGGAGAGGTTGGCCATGTAGGCGGTGTCGTAGCACACATTGGCCACGTTAGGGGCGGACATAATGCGGCTCATGGGCACCAGCTCGTCCATCTTGACGAAGCGCTCGTGGTTCACATAGACCACCATCCGGTCCTTGTCCCCGGTACCCGCGCCCTTGCACCACCGGGTGGCCCCGATGAAGAGGGAGCCGCCGTTCTTGGCCGCCGCGTTGTTCTTCAGCAGGAAGTCATAGATGGTCTCGGTGGCCAGGTCGGTAACCATAGTGGTTAGGATGTAGTTGTACTGCTCATAGGGAATGAGGATGTGGTTGGGCACAGCAGTCTCGTCGTACTCGTTTGCGGCCCACACAGAGGTAATGGCGTCGTTCACGTCCTTGAGGATTTCCTGGGGGGTCTTGGTGGCCCAGGCGGCGGTGCCCTTTGCGCCGTTGACGGCGGTGGTCTCGGTGGCGTCTGGGTTGTTGACCAAGCCGGTGGTCCCGTAGTCCCCGATACCCACATAACCATTGGCGTCCATGTGCTTGTCGTAGGCCATTCTCACGCCGTCCTGGAGCAGGTTGTCCAGGCTGCGGCCGATGTAGTTGGCCCGCTGCATATCCTGGAACATCACCCGCAGGCGGCGGCGAACACGTGGGCCTTGTATACCCCCTTGTCCACACTGGCCTGCACCACGGGAATGCCGTTGGCGCCGCCGGCCGTCACGGGGCTGTTGACCGCGCCGCCGGTGATACCATAGGCCACGCTCATGGCGGACACGTAGTCCACCCAGCCGCCGCCGGTCTGGATTACGATGTCCCTGGGATAGGTAAAGCTGGTCAGTGGCTTGCGGATCAGGGGTCGCGCTTCTCCAGCTCACTCACTAGAAAGGCGCCCCCAGAGGCGATGCCGTCGGCGTCCATGACGGGCACGCCGCCCACGGGGGCGGGACCGGCCGCCTTGGGGGTAAACACCCCCGCATTGTAGGTTCCTACATTCTGAAAGCTCATTCTATGTCCCTCCTATCAGGCGTTGTTCATGGTCAGGATACGCAGCTCCGCGACACCGTTGGCATCGGCGGGCCCTGCCCACTGGCAATTGGTGAGCTGCACCACCTTGCCGCTGTCGTCCTCTGCCTCAAAGCCTCCCACAGCGGCGGTGGAAAAGCTGCCGTTAGCGGTGATGCGGACATAGACCGCGCCGCCCAGAGCGGGAGTGCCGCGCTGGCACTGCACATTGATGGCCCCGCGCTGGAAGACGCTCACCGGCTCGCCAGGGGCATACTGGCCCTGACTCTGGTCTAGATAGGTGAGCGCGCTCTTGATCTCAGCTCCAGCCACGCCCACAAACTGGGCCGCGGTTGCGGCTGCTCCCATGGGGACTACCTCTGCTCCGTCGTATTTCAGCGGCGTGCCGAAGGGAATGGGCGCGCCGCCTCCGGCGGGGCGCGTGTTTACAATCATGTCAGGCTGCCGGGCGTAACAGCCCGCAAACCCGTGGGGCATTTCCTTGCCGATCACCTGGGGGTTGAGTCCCATAATATTCACTCCTTACGATGTAGCCAGCATCCCCGCGGTGCGGAGCGCGGCCAATAGGTTGTTGAAATCCTGCTGCGTGGGGGCTGCGCTCAGGTCCGCAATGGCGGCCATCTGCTTCACGCCTCCGAGGGTGGCTGCGGCGGCAGCGGGCAGTGTATACGACGGCCCGGCCGGCCCCTGGTCACCCTTTGGCCCTTTGGGGCCTTCCGGTCCTGCGGGCCCTGCGGCCCAGTTTCCCCTTGCGGTCCCGGTTCCCCCTGTGGGCCGGGGTCCCCTTTGGGGCCCTGAGGCCCCGCAGTGCCCTGCGCTACGGCACTGGCCCCACATAGGCAATGCGCAGCTCGGCCACGCCATTCCCGTCCGCCGGGCCGCCCCACTGGGCGTTGACCAGCGCACAGTGTTTCCCCGTTCCGCCTCCGCCTCGAAGTCGCCCGGCTGATAGCCTCCGCTGGCAGTTACCCGGACATAGACTGTTCCATCCACCGCCGGAGCGCCCTTCCGGCACCTTACGTTGATGCACCCTCGCTGGAATACGGAGACTGGTTCTCCCGGGCCGTACCGCCCTCATTCTGGCTGTAAAACTCGGACGCGGACTTGACCTCCCGGCCGGCCACGCCGATGAACTGGTTTCCAGTGTTTCCAGCCCCCATGGGGATCACCTCGCCCTTCTGCCCCCGTACCAGGGGCATCCCGAAGGGTATGTCCTCCGCTCCGCCCAAAGTGGCGGTGGTGACGATCATATCCGGCTGTCTGGCATAGCTGCCGGAAAAGCCATGGGACATATCCCGGCCAATGGTCTGAGGACGAAGGGGCATCATTCCCCCTCCTTCCCCGCCTTGTGGGGATTACGGGCTGCATAGGCGGCCTGCGCCTCGGCGCAGGCAGTCTCATAGCTGGTGCGCCTGGCCGTGTCGGCGGCCTTCTGTGCGCTGTCCCGGGCGGCCTGAACAATCCCGCTCATCACATCGGGACCCTGGATGGTGGAGAGCAGCGCATCCACCACGCGGGCGCGCTCGGCCCGGTTCTGGATGGCCGCCACAGCGGGGCGCACCTTCTTGAGCAGGGCCACAGCCGCATCCCGTGTACCGGGCTCCATCAACTGGTCCGCCATTTCTTCGGCGGGGATAGTGACCGCCTTCTCCTTCGCCACCGTCTCCTCTCCGGCCAGCTTCTCAATCAGGTCGTCCAGGTCCTCTTCATCGTGGAGGGGGCGCTCTCCCCGGCCTCCCCGGGCCTTCGCTCCAGCATCTCCAGAATGCGGTCCAGCTTGCTCCCGATGTCGTCGCCCTTGGGGGCGCGCTCCACCATCTCGTCAGAAGCCTGGGCTGCATCACCAGCGGGTTCCGCCTCCGGCGCCTTTGCGGCGGGATCGGCGTCCAGCGCAGTGGCGACCGTACTCACATCGCGGGTCAACTGCTCCAGCTCCTCCGGTGCAGCGTCATTTGCCGCCAGGCCGAAGAACCGGTAGAGCGCCTCTTTGGTCTCTTTTTTCATTCGTTTCAGTCCTTTCTCCGCCTTTCCGGCGGCGTGGTCTTTTATTGCAACACTGTGGCCCGCCCTGCCTCTCGGCACAACCGCCACGTGATTGCCCACCAGGTTTGTCTGCCGGTATCCGTCCAGGTATGGTTCAAACCTGCAATAATAGCCGCAGGAGACCTCCCTCAGCACGCCGCTTTCCACGTCGGAAGCCAGTCCGGGGTCCTTGATAATCAGGTCGGCCACGGTGTTGTCCCCATCCCGGCGCACATGCTCCAGGTGCCCCTTGGAGTAGGAAGCCTGGTTCTCCGCAGCCAGCATCTCCGCCGGGTGCCCCCTGGTGATGTCCTTTCCCTCCAGGCTGGCCAGCGCCGCCGGAGAGAACACGTCCTCCTCCAGGCGGTAGACGGTCACTGGCCGCTCCGGTTCTCCTTCCAGCCCCAGTTCTCCCGCCGTATACATCTGCGTGCCGGTCCGGTTGATCGGCACATCGTAGCAGATCAGGTATCCCTCCGGCGTCTTGACCAGGTGCTCCGAGATATGGGAGCCATAGTACGCAACCGCCATCAGTCCACCCCCGGCACCATTGCGGCATAGTCCGCGTCCCGGCCGGTCTGCCGGGAGATCAGGGAGGAAATCAGCGCCACATGGTCGGTCTCGTCCTTGTTGATCTCCAGCAGCACCCCCAGATCCTCCCGCGGTGCCAGGCCATACAGGCCAGATACAGCCGCGTGGCCTCGATCTCCTCGGCCAGTGCCTTTGCAGCAGTTCCAGATAGGTCATGCCGTCACCTCACTTTGCAAATAAAAAAGGAGCCGGCAGGATTTCTCCTGTCAGCTCCATTCAGCTCTTCCCGCCCACCATTCAGGGCGTGGGAACAATATTCAGTTTCTTGCGGGATACCGTCTGCACCTTGATGGTTCCATCCTTGTCCAGCAGCAACTCCACCCGCAGTCCACGCTTGAGCGCGGCCTCAATGGCCCGTATCACTTGCTCTGTCATTTTCCTTCACTCCAAAATTCCCTGTTCCCTTAGCTGCCGCATGGATTCCCGGTACTTCCTATCCATCTCCTGTTCGGTCGCTTTCCGCTCAATCTCATCATCTGTGATACCATAAACCGTCGCCCAATCTTCGGGAGAATCCCCAATATCGGCATCATAGGCTCCCGCTCATAGACCTCCACAATTGTGGCGATCCGGCCATCCTTAAGTAAAACAGATTCATATTGCTGATATTTTGCCATTTATATCTTCTCCATATGAGCTGTTACAAAGTGGGTTGTTCCATCCGGTCTGACATTCCAGGCAAGCAGTACATTCGCAGGGCTTCCTTTACGTCCATACAGGACAACCAACTGTTCATAACGCCTTCCATGAACATCCTCCCGTTTGAGTACAGAGGGATACCTTGTTGCTGCATCCAGAATTTCTTCCCGCATCTTTTCCCAGTTGTCTTTATTATAGCCTAAGCGGGACGAAAATGCATCCCCCTTTGGATACCCGTCTCTGCTTTCCGGGTTAAAAAAATACCCTGTAAATTTGGCGTCTGCGGCGCTGGCTTTGTCTGCTCCGGGAAGTGCCCGCTCTGGATGCTCTAAAAGCTCGGCCCTCCTGCGGTAATCCAATCGCCACAGACGGTACCGCTCTCCGTCCTCCCGCTTCTGATGCAGGAAGGTCTCAAATCTCCCGGGCACCCGGTCCCCCAGCGTCACCCGGTAGCGCTCCCACTGGCGGTAATCCGCCAGCCATTGGGCCCGGGCCCGCTCTTTTTTGCGGTAAGCCGCAATCTGGCTCTCCGACCGCGGGTCTCGGCTGAACGGGTTCTTGCGGGGGTTGGAGAAATCCTTTATTTTTTGGATCTCCTCATCTGTCCGGCCCGCCGCCGTCCAGGGCAGCAGCACATGGAGGCAGTTGGGGTGTATGTTCAGCCAGGTGTTTGCCAGTGTGTCCGGCCCTGCCGGGTCTACCTTCCCGAACGCCGCCGCCAGGGGCGGGAAGTCCGGGTCTGTGCCGCTGCGGGAGTACACCCGGCCCTCATAGGGTGCGCACAGGGCGCAGGTAGTGCCGTGGCTGGATATCATGTATAGGTCGTGCTCCGGGTCCGCGGTGAGCACCGCCAACACCTCCGCCTGCCGGGAGGTGGTTCGGGAGACCATCGTGCAGTAGGTATGCAGGCTCCAGTCCCGGCCCGCCTTGTCGGTAAAGGCCCGGACGCCCTCCCGCCGGAGCGTCTGCACAAAGGCGGGCACCGAGGCGTTCACGCCGCGTCCTGCGGCCTGCTGCGCCGCCACCTGTTCCAGCCCTACCCGGCGGTATACATCCGGCTCCACACGGCCAATCAGGGCGGATTGCAGGGTAGCCATCACAGTCATGGAGGCGTCGGTAATCTCCCCCATCAAGTTTGCCGCCAGCCGGTCCACAATGGCATGCTGCTCACCCGTGAGCACGGCCGCGTTGGCGTAGCCTGCGGCGTGCTTGGCCGCCGTCTCCGGCACCTCCAGGGCCTTCCGGGCCTCTGCACCCGGACATAGAACTGCTTTTCAATCATCTTTGGGACGTATTCCCAGCAGTCTGATTCCATCTGCCGGAGGATGGCCTGCACCCGCTCCAGGGCGGCCACAGCGTGGTAATCCACCAGACCCTGGGAGCGAAGCCGCCCAATCTCGTTGATGATGCGGTCTCCGCTCTTAGATAGATGGAGACTAGCTTTTCTAGCTCCTTTTCATTGGGGGTGCGGTTCAGTGACGGCATTTATTCCTCCACAATTTCGAACAATTCCGGCGGATAGAGATACCCGCTTGGGATGTCCTCATAAGGATTCTCTTCGCTGTCCTCGTCTACAATTCTATACCATCCGTTCTCTACCGCTGTCACATCATATACCTTTCCATGCATGAGCATAAGCGGGTCGCTCTCGCCAAGAAACCTGACTTTCATTCCCATTTCACCACTTTTACGCTATACATCTCTCCATTTGCCTCGAACCAATGGAGAACAGCTCCCTTTTGGCCCCAGCATTAAGCACAACTCCGTGCCCTTGTGCCTTCCTCCACTGTGACGCTGGGATTCCTGTTTTGCCCTCCAAAAAATGAGCTACACTTATTGGCTTCTGTCCAGGCCCGCCCGCAAAGATGTACGCATCTGTAATTTTACTGCCCGGCGCCAGCTTATACCGTTCCATAGAGCCGTCCTGTCCCATTGCTGTTACAGTTTGGTTTCTTCCAACGGTTCTGTCCAGGAGGGGAATCTTACCACTTTTGATTCCCTCAGTCAACATTTTTCCTTCGGAAAACGGCCGTTTTCTCTCTCGGCTGACCAGGATATCCATCACTGCCGCGTCCTGTGCAATTGACTCAAAAGGGGCAGATACCTCTCCTCCATACCCCATCCCAGCCAGCGGGTCGCGCAGGGCGGTCACATCCTGGTAGGTTTTCCCGGCGTTGGCCGCGATCTCCTCTTCGGAAATACTGTCAAACATCCCGGTCTCGTCCGCCAGTTTCTTGAGCTCCTTCTGGGCCGTGTCCACGTTGAGCAGCCCCGCCTGATAGCCGGATACGATGGCTTCGCTTTTGGTCTTGGCGATCTCGGCCACCTCCTTCGCCGTGGGCGTCCACAGGGGCGGGAAAGTGATGTCCAGCCCGTCGGGTACCGCCCCCCAGGCTGACATGGCCAGGACCGGCAGCAGCTTTTCCAGAATGGGCCGAAGCTTGGCCTCCCGCAGCGTGTCCACGTAGTCATAGTAGTTCCGAAGGTCGCTCTCCCCGGTGGCGTTCATCCCCGCCGGGGAGCGTCCGAACAGCTTGGTCACCGGAATCCGGGACGCGCCGGACAGGTCGAGCACATGGAGTCGTAGACCTCCTGGAGCCCGGTGAAGGTGTACTGGGTATTCTTAATCTGGTCGCCCCGGTTGACCAACTGCATGCCGAAATTGGACTTCATCACGCTTTGGGCCTGCATCACGTTCCAGAACCGCCTCTGCTGCTCCCCGGACGTAACGGAAAAGAGCTGGTCCAGGTTCTGCACCTCCATGGTGTCCACGTTGGCCCGGAAGGTGAGCGCGGCCATGTTGGCGGCCACGTTGTCATGCTTAACCACATCATTGTATAGGGCCTCCACCTCGGACTCTCCCCAGTACAGCTCCGCCACCCGCTCCAGGAAGGGCAGGTCGCGGCCGGTGAACCGCACCAGCCTTGAGTGGTGCACCTTCGCCACCGTGTTCCCCCCTGCGTCGGTGATGGAGTAATAGGCGGGCACCGGCTCTCCGCCCTCGAATACCAGCTCCATACCGGGTACCACGCCCTGCCAGCGGTCGAGTATGTAAAGCCCTTGGAAGGTACCGGGGTAAATGCTCTCCAGCTCCAGTGGCTGGCCCAGCATCCCCTCCTGTCCGCGGATCATGATAAGTCCGGCGGCGCTCCGTACAGCCTGCCCCACCGCAGTCCCTCGTTGACCCGCTCCCGGAGCGCCGTCACGCGCTGAACGCGATCCAGTTCCTTCAGGTGCTCCGGCCCCACCGCTCCGGCGAGAGCAAACCACTTCTTTGTCATGTCGTCCGGGATGATGCCCACCACGTTCTGTACTACCCAGTTGTCCCGGTAGAGGGAGTTGAGCAGGGCGTAGTTGTCCGTCATCCGGGTCAGCGGATACTCTGTGGCCTCCAGCGGCGACTGGGAGCCATAGCCCAGCCGGAACAGCGGGTTGGAAAATGCGTCTTGTACGCTCACCGCCTCGGTATTTGGTTGTGCGCCCCTGGGGCGGCTTTTATTGCGTCTGGACACTTACTCGAACCTCCAGTCCGGCAGTGAATTGATGTAATAGCGCAGGGCGTCCGGCCCGTGGTCCCGCTCCTTCAGGGGCTTCTCATCCCCCCGCTGGCCCGCCTTCTCGTCCCACAAATAGGTGCCCAGTTCGTCCAGCAGGCCGGCACAGGCTTCACTGACCAGAATTTTTCTGCGGTGAAACAGGCTTCCGGTCTTGCGTATGCCGTCCAGCACCTCATTTTCCGCAGGGATGACCATACACCCCCCGCCGCCTCAGTTCCTCGATAAACGAGGCCGCCGAGGATCTACGATCACCGCGCACCATTCCCTGCCCAGAAAGTCCAGAAGGTCGTCGGCATACTCCTGGTCGGTCTTCTGCCGGCGCTCCTTCCGGCTGTCCCAGCGGTACTCCCTGTCCACCCGGATCACTCCATCGTGGTCATAGATGTCCAGAAACACCGTAGGTTGGCGGTACCGTAGTCACAGGCCACGGTTCTCTGGGAAACCCATTCCAGATCCACCGGGCGTTCCTGCGTCCGGTAGACATTCTCTGTCTGGTCAAACATGTCGTAGATAAGCCCCTCCGACATGACCCACAGGCCCAGAATGTACCGCTGGTAGAACACCCCGGCATACATGCTCCGGTATCTGGCCCGGGTGGCCTCGTCCAGCGCCGGGTTGTCCTCCATGGTGAAGTGCAGATGGAGGGCCTTGTGCTCCTCCGCCTTTAGAATCCACTCCTGCCGGAACCAGTGCTGCGGCCCTCCGGGTTGCAGTTGAACCATAGCTTTGCCCCTGTCACGGAGCACCGGGCCATGGCCTGTTCCACAAAAGAGCGGGGCATCAGGGCCACCTCGTCCAGCAAAACCCCCGCCACGGTGATACCCTGAATCAGCGTGTAGGAGCTCTCGTCCTTGCCGCCGAACAGGTAGAAGCGGTTCTCCCGCACCCCACGCCGGGCCGTAATTACATGGCCGGAGCGGCTGTAGGAAATGGTGAAGTTCTGCCGCAAATACTGCACCGCCAGAAGCGGCGTCACAATGTTGCGCTCCACCGCTCCTACCGACTTCCCACAGAGTGCAAACGCGCAGCCGTTGAAACGTCCCATTGCCCACAGGAAGAAGGACAACGACATGACTGAGGTTTTTCCCGACCGCACCGCGCCGTCACAGATCAGCGCGTCATAGCCGGTATAGGGAAACGCCATGATCTTCAATTGCTTCTCGCTGAACATCACAGCCCCCTTGCCAGCTCTTTCAGGCTCTCGGTCAAAGCATCGTCCTCAGTCTGGTTGACCTCAGGCGCCCCCTCCACAGGCTTATCACGCCATTGATCCGGCCGGCGGTTTTTGAGCCAGAAATCTGCGCCGTGGTATCCGGCGGTACGGTCTTCGTCGTCTGGATGACCTTCCGGCCGTCCTTTTCGCTGATCTCCACCCGCTCCTCCATGTACTCATAACCCAAGGCCCGTTTCAGGAGCGCGTTTTCCACCTGGATATCCACGATTTCTTTGCCCTTTTTTAGGGCCTCACATATCTCACCATACGCGCTTTTCCATACATACAGCGTTTTCGCTGTGATGCCCATGTTATGGGCGATTTGCTCGTCGGTCAGCCCATCCCGGCCCAACCCTCCAGCAGCAGGAGTCCGTCCGGCTCCAGCCACCGCTGATATTTGCCTTTCGCCACAACGGGCTCACCACCTCTCTCAGTCGATTCTTGGTGCCACCGCCTACCTCGTGCAGTAAGCAGCAGCGTAGGGGCCCGATATTACCCGCCTCGGTGCCGGGCGGTAGAAAAGGAGGCGCAGAGGTATACACCTCCACGCTCCATCCTACATCAAGTGTTTGGCTTTTTAAGTGCGTGTTACTCCAGCAGGCCAAATTTTGGGCTACCAGTTTTATAAAATCGCTGTGCCAATGTCTGGCTGTCTCATAGTGGCATGGTACCATCATCGCGGCCCCCTCCAGGGTGTGGGTCTGCTTGAAAAACACCAGATCCACCACTTGCAGCCGTTCCTTTCCGTTTTCCATTCGTTCCGTCTGTTCAATGGAACGCTGGACCGCCATTCGCTCCTTCAATGAAGTTCCCTGGCAATATCGCCCCTCCAGCGCCGGATAGTTTCGTATGATGGATTTTATATACCCCACCATCTGTATCTTGGTTTACTCATATCTCCCTCTCTTTCTGGTGGCCACTGACGGTCATAGCGTCGCCCCGTCAATTATGTCGGCAAGCATGTCGCAGCCTCCAGCGTCCGCTCTTTCCGGTATCTGGTTATAGCCGACTCCGTTTCTCGCAATGTTTTACTTCGCTTATCAGCTAATTTCTTCTGAAACTCTTCTAAGTTTTTCCTCTGCTCATAGGCATGTCTCAGTTTTCCCTTCTCCCTGCTCCCGGTTGCCCTGTCTATGACCTTCATACGATACCGGGCGTATATGTAGGCCAATCCCTGAAAAAATTCCTGATCAGCCAGCGACAGGCCGTCCGGCATCTCTTCTCCCCGCATGGCTAATCTTTCAAGGTCAGATACCACTCCAGGGTCTGTACTGCGCTCCTCCATCCGTGACATACCTCCCATCGGTATCCCTGCTCCGTCAGGCGCTCCCCCCACCATTTCTGTTCTTGGGAGGCCCGGCCGGCGTCATTTTTCATCTCAATGTATAATCCATGATATCGGCCGCGCGGTACTGGCAAGGACAAATCCGGCACGCCCTTCTTGACACCTATAGCCTTGTCGATGGCGATTTGTTTTGCCCCTTCCCGGGTCTCGTTCTTGATGTGATGCAGCAGGGCCAGCTCCGGCCACTTGGAACGTATGGAAGACTGCTGGCTCCACTTAATCACGGCCTGCTGATGCTTCGATTCATGCACCATCCTCTACAACCTCCACATAGTAGGAGGACACGCCCTTCCCTGGTGCCTTCTCCTTCACTTGCCGGACTGTATAGCCGTTTCTGGCAGAATAACCACCAGCGTGTCCCGGTCGGCTGCGTTTGAGCATCTGATTTTCATGCGCGTCTCCGCCCCTTCCCTTTTGTCGGTTCGCTGAACAATCTGTTTAAAATCTGCGATGCAGCTCCTTTGGTTAGGCCAGTCGCATCAAAGCCCTTACACCGCCTATGAATAATCTCCAGTTGTTTTTGTGTAGCTGGCCCCTGGCCCCAACGGCGCACGGCGCCGAGATCCCATAAATACTTACAATCCTGATAATCATGAACGAGGTGCCTATAAGCCGAGTCCAGGGCCTCTTGCATCTTCATCCGTTTGCCATTCTCGAACATCACCATTCCCAAAGTGTCCGGGCATGGTATCGAAATATACTCCCGGCCCCTCAGTCTGCAAACCAGGGACCCGTCCGGCATCTTGAACCAGTTGACATCGTGGAGCTGGTATTTCTGCTCCTGGGCCCATAGGTCCACCAGCTCGACATTTTTAATCCAGCTCTCGGGGGCGTCTATCGCCGCCATAATACGGTCAGGCAGTTCAAACAGCATCCCCTCTATCTCCTCCAACTTTTTTTGCCGGCACCGCCTCCATGTCGATGCCCAAGAGGGACGGCGCTGTGCAGAGGGATGCCCGGCCAGTGATTCCTACACAGTCGATAAGCTCCAGCCGTTCCTTGCCCGGATAGAGTCGGAGTCCCCGGCCAACCATCTGCGCATATAACGTCTCGCTCTGCGTCGGTCTGGCGACGATTACAGTCTCCACCCGTGGAATGTCGGTCCCCTCTGTGAACACCATGCAGTTGACAATGCAGGGGATCTCCCCGGCGGTAAACGCCTGGATGATAGATGCCCGGTCCTTTGTGTTGGCGGTAACTACCACCGCGCCCGAAATCCGCCGTGCAATTTCCTCCGCCTGGTGCACAGACACGGCAAAAATAAGCGTTGCGCCCACGGCCATCTCCCGGTATGCCTGGGCTATGGCGTCCGCCGTGCCCTCCATAG
>ENA-OQDW01000822-OQDW01000822.1-human-gut-metagenome-genome-assembly--contig:-NODE-822-length-12387-cov-3.124796_pt1 | contig 12387 bp, 17 predicted proteins | sample MGYA00242784_ERZ504613 | MGnify/ENA primary metagenome ERZ504613 (study PRJEB26092, sample SAMD00036330) | human gut metagenome | host: Homo sapiens | study: EMG produced TPA metagenomics assembly of... | reverse complement strand
ACCCCCGATGCCCTCCTCACCGACGCGGAGGAGGCCCTCGCCGCCTTGGGAGAGCTCACCGGGGCCAGCGTGCGGGAGGACGTGACCGCCCGCATCTTTGAGCGTTTCTGCGTGGGAAAATAGGACGCATGGCCCGCCGCCCGCCCGGGGCATCCTATCGGGTGAAAGGAGCGATGCACATGGAGGTCTCCATCGAGCGCAGCGACTGTATCAGCTGCGGGCTGTGTGTCTCCACCTGCCCGACGTGTTCCGGATCGCGGAGGACGGGTTGGCGGAGGTCTACCGCCCAGCCCGGCCCGGCGCACCTGCCGCTGTGAAATCCGCCGCCGAGGCTGCCCGGTCAGCATCATCTATCTGGAGGAGTGACGGGTCAAGCACGACAAGGGGCCGCTGCCAATGGCAGCGGCCCCTTGCGGTTCCTTCGGTTGTCACGCCTCACACCCTCCGCCACGGCGCACTGCTCACCGCTCCGCAAAAAACACCTTGCGCCTTCGGCGCAACTTCCATAAGGAAGTTGACACCCGCTGAAAAAAGTTGCTTTCCGGTGGGTGCCGCTTTATAATTGTCTCACCGGCAAATCAAAATTTGGGGAGGAGAGGACTCAGCATGGAAAATGAAGTTATATTAGGAAATGTCATGGTTGATTGCGATGACGAAAAGAAATTGCAGAAATTTTATGGTGAGTTATTAGGTTGGGAAATGTGCGAATTATTTGCAAGACCTGCTGTACGCAGTTCTACGGGAATCGTTTTTCTGTTCATTGAAGAAGCTGAGTATATTTGCCCTGTATGGCCCGAAGAAACAGGGAAACAACAGAAACAGATACATTTTGATTTTCAAGTTGATAATGTTATGGAAATGGTTAAGAAAGCAGAGCGGTTGGGAGCAACAAAGTCAAAAGCACAATTTGGCGGAAGTGATTTTGTAACAATGTTTGACCCAGCAGGACATCCATTTTTGCCTATGCCAAAAGTAACAAAGTACAGTTTATCGCTTCTCCCACGAACACTTTCCTTGAAAGTGTCATAGTGGGTTACACAGTATAAAAAGGACAAGGCAGACCGTTGCGGCCTGCCTTGTCCTTAACTTCTCTATAAATCCTTACACTTCGGCGCAACTGCTTTTTTGTCTGCGCAGCTCGCTGTGCGCCTGCTCCCGGGCGTTCAGCGCTTCGCTTTACTTGAGATTGAAGAAGGCGTCCATACCCAGATACTGCGCCACGTCGCCCTCGTCGTCGCAAAGTCCGCTCCCGTCGGGACGCCCATGCGTGGGCATCCCTCCCTCCGCTCCCTTGCTCCTCCTCTCCCAACGACCACTGCGTTGGGCTCGGTTGGGGACCAGGAGCTGGGCGACCCAAAAAGCGGGGCCGCTGCCATTGGCAGTGATATGTACCCAGAATTCTGGACACATAAAAAATTGAATTAGGTGCACATGGATGCCTCTCTGAATTTTGTAGGAGGCATCCATTTTGTTTTCTCTTGGATTCTTTCGTTGTTGTAGTAATTTATGTAGCCGTCAACAGCCTTGGCAAATGTTTCAAAAGAGGAATACTCTTTTTCATGCCCGTAGAACATCTCGTTTTTCATCCGTCCAAAGAAGGTCTCCATGATGCAATTGTCGTAACAGTTGCCCTTCCTTGACATGGATTGAATGATTTTGTGATCTTTAAGTGCCTGCCTGAAGTACACGTGCTGGTACTGCCACCCTTGATCAGAGTGAAAGATCAGGCCATCTACAGAGGGAAACTTCGTAAAGGCGCCGGCCAACATTCTCTGGATCTGTTCCATATTGGCACTTTGAGATAAATCATAAGAAATGATTTCGTTTGTGTTCATGTCGAGTATAGGAGAGAGATAACACTTCCCCCACGAAAAACCGAACTGAGATACATCGGTAGTCCATTTTTGCATAGGAGCTGTCGTGCTGAAATCCCGGTCAAGGATATTCTCAGCAACCTTGCCGACCTCGCCCTTGTAGGAATGATACTTTTCCTTTGGGCGCTTTCCTGCCAACCCCATAGTGTGCATAAGCCGTTGTACCCGCTTATGATTGACCTTGTGGCCGCGCTTTATCAGTTCCTGATATACTCTTCGCACACCGTAGCGGCCTTTATGCTGTGAGAAAATGTCTTTGATTTCATCTGCCAAGCAATGGTTTCGAACAGCAACTTGATCGGCCTTGCTCAACTCAAAATAATAGGTAGACCGTGCCATCTGCATAGATTTCAACAGATATTTCAATTGGTATCCTTTTTCACGCAGCTCTTTGATGATCGCTGCTTTCTCGCCTTGAGTTGCGCTGCGTGCCTCTCTTCTCTCAAGGCGAGCTCTTTTTTTATAACTTCATTCTCCGCCTTTATATACTCGTTTTCTGCCCGAAGCCGGATCAATTCTTCTCGTTCGGATTCATTCAGTGGCCTTGCTTCTTCCTTTTTCATTTGGGGTACCCCTTTACTTGGACGACCTTTTTTCATTTCTACCAGGCCATTATACCCCTTTGTTTTATAGTTTTGAACCCATTGATACAATAGTCTATCTTGAATACCGGCCTCGATTGCCACTGACACACAGGATTTTCCGGACATTACTTGGGATACTAGTTCCAGCCGTTCTTCTGGTGTCCAGTTCCTGTTGAAATTTTTGTGTTTCAGTGCTTCTGGACCGCGGCTATCCTCTGCTCTTACCCATAGTCTCACTTTATCCCGAAAGGATTTATCGCTAACACCTTCCGGCGTTTCTGGCCATTTTCCTTCTCGATACAGTTCTACACATTTCCTTTTGTACTCATACGTGTACCGCATAATAATACCCCCCCTACTGGGTGTCCAGTAAAGGGGGTACATATCAAAAGGGCCCTCCGCTTTTAGCGGGGGCCTCCTACTTCATGACGGAAAAGGGAATTGACATTCGGTGTTATGTAATATAATATGTATTTTCTTTCATAATGTAAAATGAAATTTAAGATTGGATCATGTGACCTCAATCCCTGAATTCACTATATACTTTAGGGAAGTGATTGTCAATGATTTTGATCGCATTTTACTGTAAAATTTAAGCGATAATTTTTGGTGGGAGTCTGGAGATATCCAGACTCTTTTTTTAGAATCTAATGTCCATATACATGACATCCATATCTTCCTGGGTGATGCCGATATAGCGCAAGGTGACTTTCTCGGAGGCGTGATTATAGACTTGCATAATAAGCGCGATGTTCTTCGTGCGCTTGTAACACACATAACCCCAGGTCTTACGGAGACTATGGCTACCAAAATGTTCGAGGCCGAGAGCCTGGCCGGCATCTTGAAAGATACGGTGGACTTGGGTTGTGCTTAACGGCCGGTTTTTCCCCTTGCGGCTCTTAAACATATAATCATCATATTTTAATCCTTCCTCTCGGATGTAGTCTATGATAGCACGCTGGAGGGGGGTGTTTAGGACTATGCGGGCCTCCTTCTGGGTTTTGCACTCCGTTATAGTCAGGTGCTCCCTCAGCTTACCGTTGGGATAGACAAAATCGCTGACCTTCAGGCGGACAATATCGCTGATCCTTCGAGCGGTGTTAAGCTGCATCTTTGCAATCATAAAATCCCGCTCCGACTTTCCCCTCAGATATGCAAGTAGCTCATTCACTTTTTTGGCATCACGGATCGGTTGGGTGGCCTTATTCATGGTGCAGCTCCTTTAATCGAATGTAATATAAATTTCTGAAAAAAGCATTTTAATTACATTCAATTATTTTGAGAAAATCAGAAAACACAGGAGAAGACGGGAAAGCATTGTGGCTCAAGGGTTCCTTGAAAAAATGAATATCATATTTTACATATTATATTACATTCGACAAGATACGATAGACCCTCACCTAATAGGAGAGAGCGTCAAGTGTCAGCCTTATTTTACACTATTTCGCAAAAAGATACAAGAAGGGAGGAGGCGAAAGAGTGGAGGAATACCTAAATGTGTACCGTTGCTTTTATCGGGTGGTAGGCCAACTGGTGGCCCGGAAGGAGTTCCTGAACTACCAGCGGCAGACCTCAAATTCCAAGGCGTATGAGATTGCGCCGGCCAGATCGGTCAAGGATCTCCTGGAGGAGCAGCCTTTGGCGCAGGCGCAGAACATGCTTCAGGTGTGGGCCGCTGCGGGCCTGATAGAAGCGGAGCCGGAAATCGTCGTGAATACGACGGTGCAGGGCCGCACAGTAAGAGCGATTCGCTTCCAGCGCGCAGCGGTTTCCCTTGTCAAAGATTTTATTCACTGAAATAAAATCGGTCTGCACCTTGAAAATTTAATATATGTCGGCAAAATGTAGCGCAAATCGTTGACAACTTAAAACAAAAGAGGGTATACTATCCCTAGAAGGAGGTGTACCAGAATGTCATTATCATTTTATTCCGCCCGTGACCTGCGAGCTGGAAAAGGCGGTATATGGGATAGCCTGGGCCGCTCGAATGAGGTTGTGATCACCAATAACGGCAAACCTCGGGCGCTGATGATTGACGTGGACGAGGATAATTTCGACGAGACCTTGAAAGCGGTGCGCCAGGCCCGTGCCATTATGGCCTTTGCCAAAATGAGGCGTAAAGCCTCTGAGGAAGGGTATATGACCCCGGAAGAAATTGACGCCGAGATAGCGGCAGCCAGGCGGGAGAAGAAGGGTGAGCAGGGATAATGTTTGCAGTCATTGATACCAACATCCTGGTGTCGGCCCTTTGGTCGCCAGGCGGCCCACCGGCGCAGATTTTAGGATTGGTGCTGCAAGGCACGGTGCGCCCATGCTATGACTACCGGATCATGGAGGAGTACCGTGATGTGCTTAACCGGCCCAAGTTTAAATTCCCGTCCTGGATGGTGAACGATCTGCTGGAGCAGATTGAGGCTGTCGGGGTAAATGTAATGCCGGAGCCGTTGGAAATCCCCTTCGATGACGAGTCCGATAAAAAGTTCTTGGAGGTGGCCCGGTATTGCTCCGCCCCCCTGGTGACAGGAAACCGCAAGCATTTTCCGCCAGACGAACCCCTAGTTCTTCTGGCGTCTGAGTTCCTGGCAAACTACTTCAAATAAATATAGAGACTAGGTGGATAAAAAGATGAATCCAAATTTGGATTCATCTATCAGGCAGGTAAAAAAGATCAGTCCAAATTTGGACTGATCTCCTGGATAGGGGGGAGTAGGACATTGGACGGGATCATCCCCGTAGTGACGGAATACAACGGTGTGCTGGCCACCACCAGCCGGGCTGTTGCAGAGCAGTTTGGAAAGGCCCACAAGAACGTGTTGAGGGACATCCAAAGGATTATCGAGCAATTAGAGAACAGCGAGAGCGGACGGGAATTTAGCCAATCCAATTTTGGATCGGCCTTTTATCAGGACAGCATGAATCGAAAAAAACCAATGTATCTTCTGACCCGTGATGCGCTCACGCTGCTGGTAATGTGTTCTTCCGGGGAAAAGGCCGAGGTAGCCTATATTAAAGCCTTTAACCGGATGGAGGCTCTACTGGAGAGGCGATAGGGATACTAGCCCGGAGCTCCGACTACTTAAGCATAAGGTTGATGCCATGGAGCAACGCCTGGAAGCGGTAGAACAGATGCTGGGGAAAGAGAAAGCCAGGCTTCAGGCAGCCGCAGAACCCCCCACGGTGGGAGAGATATTTTTCCGTGCACTTCGTGAGGCGCTGGACAGCGGCGAATACTACTTGAAGGACAAGTGGAAACGAGAAACTGGGGAAGAGCCTGGAATACTGCTGGGTGTCCAGGACGGCAGCCGGGTATTTGTCAGGATCGACTACGCCTATAAAATCTACTGTGCAGCGGCGGGGGAGTCCAGGATAACGAGCCGGCAAGGGCTTTGGGCAGTCTTGGAGCAGTCCAGTGAAATCTACCCCCGTTCAAATGGGAAGGGACATAAACACAAGAGAATCATGGTTAAGCGGCAGCCCGTAACGGTGATCAGCTTTGACCATGACAAGCTGGGAAGGAGTGTCGAGCAATGAAGCTAATGAAGAAAGCCGCTGCGGCTGCGCTTGCAGCGTGATGGCTGGGACGGCGTTGCCGGCGGCCCTGGCTTACAGCACACCGGACTTCAGCGATGTTCCGCCGAGCCACTGGGCATACCCCTATGTCATGGCAATGGCAGATGCGGGGGTGCTCAAGGGCACCAGCGCCACGACTTACGCCCCGGAGCAGAAGGTGAGCGCGGCTATGCTGGTTACGCTGGTAGGCCGGGTGACCTACGAAGATGATGTGGCGGCGGCCACCACCGACGGGGATAGCTGGTACAGCGCTATCTCCGGGTGGCCAAGGACAAGGGGGTGCTGGAGGGCACCACCATCACGGACGCAAAGATTGAGCAGGAGGTCAGCCGCTATGACATGGCGGTTGTCCTGGCCCACTGTGCGGAGCTGCTTGGAGTACCGAAGGCAGACACGGATACAAGCAAGATTACAGATTATGCGCAGGTTCCAGATGCCTACACCGGGGCGGTGGCCCAGGTCTACGCCCTGGGCCTGATTACCGGAGACAACGCCGGATGCTTCAACGGAGCGGCTACCATGAGCCGGGCCGAGGCAGCCACTGTGATTTCCAGACTGCTGACGCTGGCGGAGAGCGGGGGGACGGGGGAGCCGGAAAAACCGGCAGAGACTATCCCGCCGGAGGAGTACAATCCCCATCCGATAGGGCTTCCTGACTGGGCCACACTCCATCCAGATGGTTCTATTTCATTCATGGTCGAAGGGGACGTAAGTGACGGAACTCTTAGTTCCAAGGATTTTGGGAGCTATGATGAATATGAGAAGGAGTCCCGACTTCCTGGCATCACGGTAGAGTTTTATTACATGAAACAAGAGCAGTACGGTACAGGAGAGCCAGGAATTTTACTGGTACTGGTGTGACGGATGAAGAGGGTCTCTTTTCGTTTGAAGTAACGGTGGACAACTCCTACTTTTATTTGGTAGATGACCGCTCCTTCACGGTTAAGGCCCACGGAACCAGCGGAGGGATAGAGTACGATTCAAAGCTCCTATATCCGACTGCTATAGACAGCAATCTTAGAATAGAAATGGGGCAGTTCTTTGATCCAGGCTGGGAAATTTTCGCAGACCCTGTAGAGAAGTAAGATAGGGGGAAATGAAAGTGTCACTACCACCTGGGGCCGAGCTCTTTGTAGGCATGTTCATCATCTTGGGTGTGATAGTATTTTTCCCGTACATCATAAAGTTCATCCGTTTTACAGGGCTTTGGCTTCTGCCCGTTGAAGTGCTTCTGATAGACACGCTGCTTGTGGGCAAGGTCTTAAAGCTGGAAATGAAGCCGGTCAACTACCCTGAGATCTATCCAATTTACGAGACAGCGATGGTGGTGCTTTGGGTGGCCACAGTTGTCCTGGTCACCGGATATCACCTATACAAGCTCTGGAGGGAGTGGCATCCCAAGATGCCTCCCCTATGGGAGCTGGAGCCCATTGTGGAGGTTGCTCCCGGTATCTACAAACGTATAAGAGATTTATAGGCTGAAAGCAGAAAGGACGCCGACAGGAAATGTCGGCGTCCTTTTCTCGATAGATATGAAGTGAAGAGGAAGGAGCGCGAATGTATGGCAGTATTCACACGGAAAATGGATGAGCTTGGCCGAGTTGTTGTCCCCAAGGAGCTCCGTACCAATATGGGAGTAGACGATGGGGACATGATAGAGATCGTTGGTGTGGAAGATGGGGTGCTGCTCCGCAAGTATCGGCCGGCCGGGGAGGTGCTGGCGCTGGCGGAGGAGCTGTACGCAGCACTTAACGCGGACAAAACCATTGAGCCGAGTGTGGAAAGACTGATCCGGAGGCAGATGGAAGGATCATCCAGGCATTGACACTGACTGAAAGCGACAAAAATTTGGATGCAAATTGACAGCCGAGCGCCCGGCTGGTAAAATAAAAAAGCCCCGCAAGGGGCGGGCGCTGTTACAAAAAGGCGGTTGGCCACTTCCCTGACACTGAGAAGGGAGGTGATGCTGATGGGAAACGGACGCTGGGCGAAAGCCTGCGCTTCGTGGTATGCTTCGTCATCATCCTGACGGTGATGATATACATATCCCCAAAAGCGTGCTAGCCGCTCGGATCGCACCCGAACGGCTAGCGTTTTTACCAAATGACTAGCTTCTAGGCCGACCGTCGTAACAGCGTCCCTTTGTTTGTATTATACCAAACAGCGCGGAGAAGTCAAGTGCGGCGGCCACCGGCGGCTAAAAGAGAGTTAGCCGCCCGGATCGCCCCGGACGGCTAACTCTCACATGTTGATGATTTACATATCCCCAAAAGCGTGTTGACTGCTTGGGTGGCACCCAAACGATCAACCTGATCGTATTATACCAGATGGAGCGGAAAAGTCAAGAGCGACGGCCACCGGGGGCTAAAAGGCAGGGCTAAAAGAGAGTTAGCCGCCGGATCGCCCCGGACGGCCAACTCTCACATGGTTGCTGGTTTACATAGGCCCAAAAGCGTGTTGACTGCTCGACTAGCACCCAAACGGTCAACTGCTTTCTATTTGTATTATACCAAACGGTGCGGAGAAGTCAAGTGCGGTTGCCGCCAGGAGCCTAAAAGCGTGTTGACCGCTTGGCCAGGCTCCAAGCGGCCAACGTCACTCGATTGACCTGCGGGGGCCGACCATCGTAACAACACCCCTATAGATAGCTATGCCACGGAAGATGTAAATGCCCCTTGCTTTATCAAAAGCATTATAATATCAAGATGTTATAAAACCATAACATTAAAATATTAAAGATTCTGAGGATGCCGACACAATGTGTCGGCATCCTTTTTTCATATAGATATTTTTCGAAAGGAGAGCTAAAACCATGAAGCGGAAGAAAATCCTGGCGTGGTTGCTCACCCTCTGTCTGATTATCGGCATGCTGCCTGGGGTTACGCTGCCAGCAGCGGCGGCAGGCGGCAAGACCGTGTATGTGGGTGGCAGCGGGGAGGGGCACTATGCCACGCTCCAGGAAGCCTATGCAGCGTTGGGAGGGGCAGCCGGTACGATCATGCTCACCGGAAATACCCAGCTCACTGAGCCTTTGAAGATCTCCTCGGACGTGGAGATCTCCGGCTCCGGCACCATCAGTCCTACAGGGGATAACTGGAAGCCAAGCAACCCCGGCAACTCCGGGCCTCCGTACAACACGATGATCCAGATCACGGGGGGCACCGTCACCATGGGGCCCGGCGTCATTGTGGATGCAAACAGTATGTGCCGCTGCATCAGCGTGAACACCACCGATGGGGCGGCAAAGCTGGTGCTCGACGGCACTACGATTCGAGAAGGCGCTATGTCACAGGCCCACGGAGCGGGCATCATTCTTCAGGATGGCGCGGAGCTGGAAGCATCTGGCGGTGCCCGCTTTGAGAACAACATCTGTGATAGTGGTACTGTGGCTCCGGCGGCGCACTCTATGTCTGGACAAACTCTAAGGCCACCCTGGACGACGTGACCTTTTCCGGAAACAAGGCCAACTCCGGCGGCGCGATCTACACCTATCAGGGGACGGTCACCACAACAGCCAACACCAAGTTTATAGGGAACTGGGCCAGCCAGCGCGGCGGCGCAATCCATGACCACGGCCTGGTTGTGCTGCACGGCACCACGATCTCCGGCAACAGCAGCGGCCAATACGGCGGCGGCGTCTATGTCTCGGCTGACAGCAAGAAAAAAGGACAGCTTGTAATGGACAACGCCACCATTACCGGGAACGACGCCGGCAACAGCGGCGCGGGCGTGTTCGTCGCTACCGACGCCCAGCTCTTCTTGGGCGGCAGCTCCAGCGTCAACGGGAACAACCTGACCAATGCCGGCAGCGTCCCAGCCGACTACCTCCAAGAACAATATCTATGTAGCCACGGCCACCAGCAAGCTGATTATCTACTCCGACCTGTCCAAAGAGAGCGGGATCAGCACATCTAACCCCTATTGGCCCAAGGTGGTGGTCTACTCCCTTGCGACATCTGGAGTATCTTTCCCCAGCGGTACGGGGGTATCGGCGGATTCCGGCTACATGATCTCCAGCGCCACAAAGGCCAAGCTGTCCTATGACAGTGCGGTTTGGCTGCTGAAGGATACGGCCAGTGACCCCGGCGCTGCGGCGGAAGATCCCAACTGCAAAGAGGGCAACCTGTGCTGGGTATCAACCCGGACTACGGCGGGGGAGATCCCAGCGCAGATACCGTGATCTTTGATTTCAACTTGCCCGGCAAAGAGGCCATTGTTTACACGGGGCGTACCCCCGGTACGACTATCAGCCTGCCCTCCGTCAGCAACGAGAGCACCGGAGCTGTGACCTATAAATTCCGGGGCTGGTACACCGAGCCGGTGGGTGGCAGCAAGCTCAGTGACCCCCTGACCGTAGAGGCCGGTACCCATGTGTACTACGCACAGTGGACGTGCAGACGGACAGCGGCAGCGGCGGCGGTGGTGTCCCTGGTGACGCCGACATGTACCTGGTCTACTTTGACCAGAACTACGAGGGCGGCGGCCTGACCACCGCTTATGTGACTGCGGGCACCTTCAGCTTTACCGTAGAGTTTGAGGGGCCGGATGGCATGGAGACTGAGGTTGTCGAAGTCGATATTCCCTTTGAGTTCCCCGGTGATCCTGCCAGGGATGGGTACACCTTCCGGGGCTGGGGTACCAGCGCAGACAGCAATAGCCCTGTGGATCAGGGGAGCTGGGCCCCGACAGAGAAGGTAACCACCCTATACGGCATTTGGGAACCGGATACCTATACTCTGACCTGGGATGCCAATGGCGGCAATGGCGGCACGACACTACCCAGGAGCGGGACAGTATCGTGGTGCCTCCCTCCACTACGCCTACCCGCGAAGGATACGACTTTACTGGCTGGTATCTGGATCAGGACTGCACCACACCGCTGGTATCCGGCACGGTAGTAAAGCAGAGCGCCACTTACTATGCGGGATGGACGCCGAAGGAGTATACCATCACCTGGGACACAAACTATACCAATGGCAGCGTGACCACCATCCAGCAGAAGTATGACGACGAGCTGAATATCCTGCCTGACCCAATCCGCACGGGATATGAGTTTGGCGGCTGGTACACCGAGCCGAACGGCGGCGGCACCAGGGCGGAAGCTACGGCACCGTAAAGGGCAACGAGACCTTCTATGCAAACTGGGTACAGGAGAGCATCGACTATACCGTGACCATTGAATGGGATGATGATAGCGACAACGATGCAGTCCGCCCGGAAAGCATTACGGTTGAGCTGACCCGGAATGACCTGCCCACTGGGATGACCTATACCTTCACGGAAGCAGATGCGGACGGTTCCGGCAACAAGTGGAGCCATACCTTCACAAACCTGCCTAAGACGGACAGCATCAGCCAGGAATACACATATTCCGTAGCGATTACCTCCAGCGTCAGCGACGAATATAGCTATGGCATCGAAAACAAATCGGCCACCCTGGCTATATCCTCATGACGCATACTCTGATTACCAGAGACGTGAACACCTACATCGTGTGGATGATGCGAAGGATCAGGACGGGCACCGTCCGGAGGCGGTGAAGGTGCAGCTCTGCGCCAATGGGAAGCCGGTTGAGGATGCAGAAGCGTCTACCACACTGGCCGGGGATGGCGATACCTGGAGCTACGTTTTCGAGGACTTCCAGAAATACTATACGACGGATGACGGTGAGAAGGGCCAGGAGATTGTCTACACGATTGAGGTAACGCCTGTGACCCCTGGTGAGCTGGATGCCTACACCATCGAATACAGCGACTACACAGCGATCCTGCACCATGAGCTGGAGACCGTAACCCGTCAGGTTGTGGTGGAGTGGGCCGACAACAACAACCAGGACGGCAAGCGGCCCGCCTCCATGGTGGTGCAGCTCTACGCCGATAACGTACCGATGCCCGGAAAGTCTGTCGTGCTGTCCGACGCCAACAAGTGGACATACACTTGGTCAGACTTGCCCAAGTACAGCACGGCGGAGAAAGAGGTGGCCTACTCGGCGCATGTCACCAGTACACTGGTAGACTACACTGCGGCCACAACCGAAATGACCATCGAAATGACCTATGTTCAGCAGCACAACGATATCCGCTTTCGCTACCTGGGAGGATGGGGAAGATGTAGATGCCTCGGCCGGAGACTTAACGGTAGAGCTTACGCAGACGGAGAGCCCACCGGAGACCGCCAGGTGATTTCCGTGGACACCGGCTGGACTGTATCCTGGAGTAATTACCCGATCTATAAGGACGGCAGCAGAATTGAGTATACCTTCCAGATCGTAGACGTACCGGACGGCTATGATGCTGAGTATTACGGCATTTATGACACCTCCGGTCTGTCTGTGGTGCTCACTCACAACCGCATTTTGG
>ENA-OQDW01000819-OQDW01000819.1-human-gut-metagenome-genome-assembly--contig:-NODE-819-length-12430-cov-1.695440_pt1 | contig 12430 bp, 20 predicted proteins | sample MGYA00242784_ERZ504613 | MGnify/ENA primary metagenome ERZ504613 (study PRJEB26092, sample SAMD00036330) | human gut metagenome | host: Homo sapiens | study: EMG produced TPA metagenomics assembly of... | reverse complement strand
CCTGATAAAAACCTGGCAAGATATGTGGCCCAACAAGTGACGGAAAAGGAGTTTGTATTCAATCAGGGATATTGTCCGGTGCATGAACACATGAAGCTTAGAGAGGTGAAGCGGGTAAAAGAATTGCATCCGGAGGCGGAAATATTGACACATCCAGAATGTCCGGAAGCAATCTGCGAGATTTCCGACTACATCGGCAGCACATCGGGAATCATTTCGTATGTCACTCAAAGCCCCAAAAAAGAATTTATTATCTGTACGGAAAATGGAGTGCGCTATGAATTAGAGATGAGAAACCCGGATAAACAATTTTATTTTACAGAGACTGAGCTGTCTGCATGGACATGAAGAAGATCACATTGGAAAAGGTATTGCATGTATTAAAGACAGGGGAAAATGAAGTGCACGTGACAGAGAAAGTAAGAGAAGAATCGGGAAAAGCATTGGAGAGGATGTTGGAGCTTGCAAAATAACCGTGTTTGCAGTGAAGGAGGAAATATGGATATCAATACAGATGTCGTCATAGTCGGAACAGGAGTGGCAGGACTTTTCAGTGCGCTGAATCTGCCGGCGGAAAAAAAGATTGTGATGATTACAAAATCAGATGTAGAGAGCAGTGACTCTTTTCTTGCACAGGGGGGAATCTGTGTACAGCGAGATGAGGATGACTATGAAAGCTATTTTGAAGATACTATGAAAGCGGGACATTATGAGAACCGAAAAGAATCGGTCGATATTATGATTCGTAACTCCCGTCAGGTGATTGGAGATCTTGTGGGATATGGAGTGGAATTTGAACAGGAAAATGGGGAGTTTTTATATACAAGAGAAGGTGCGCACTCTGCGCCACGTATTTTATTCCATGAGGATGTGACCGGAAAAGAGATTACAAGCAAACTTTTGGAGCGAGTGAAAGAACTTGAGAATGTGTCGATTTTTGAGTATACTACGATGACGGATATTTTGGAAGAAGAAGGACGATGTGCAGGAATTGTTGCTGAAAATGAGGAAGGAATCATTTATCTCCATGCAAAGGACACGATTTTAGCAAGCGGAGGAATCGGCGGAACTTACAAGCATTCTACTAATTTTGCTCATCTGACAGGAGATGCGCTTCGAATTGCAAAAGAGCATGGAATTCGCCTGGAGCATTTGGATTACGTGCAGATTCATCCGACAACACTGTATTCGAAAAAACCGGGAAGACGATTTCTGATATCAGAGTCAGTGCGTGGGGAAGGAGCAGTGTTATATAACAAAGAAGGAAAGCGTTTTGTAGATGAACTTCTTCCGAGAGACGTTGTGACTAAGGCAATTCAGGAGCAGATGGAGAAAGATCATACAGAGTTCGTGTGGTTGTCGATGGAGCATATTTCAGAGGAGACGATACGAAAACATTTCCCACATATTTATCAACAATGTCTGGAAGAAGGATACGACGCCACGAAAGAGTGGGTTCCGGTTGTACCGGCACAGCACTATTTTATGGGTGGCATCTGGGTGGATTCTGACAGCCTGACATCGATGGAGCATCTGTATGCAGCAGGCGAGACAAGCTGTAACGGAGTGCACGGCGCCAATCGTCTGGCAAGTAACTCGCTGTTGGAAAGCCTTGTATTTGCGAAACGTGCAGCAAAAAAAATTGGAGCAAACCGATAAGAAAGGAAATAGAAGGATGAATAAAATTACGATGGATCTTCAAGTGGATCATTTGATTTTGGAGGCGTTGAGAGAAGATATCTCCAGCGAAGATGTGACAACGAATGCCGTGATGAAAGAAGCGGTCACAGGAGAGGTAGAATTGATTTGTAAGCAGGATGGAGTGATTGCCGGATTAGATGTGTTTGAACGGGTGTTCCGTCTTTTGGATGCGAATACAAAGGTGGAATTATATTGTAAAAGACGGGGATCAGGTGAAGAATGGAGAACTGATGGGAAAAGTGGTTGGCGATATCCGTGTACTTTTATCAGGAGAGCGAGTGGCGTTGAATTATCTGCAGAGAATGAGCGGAATCGCAACATACACACGCTCCGTTGCAGAGCTTTTAAAGGGAACCGGTACAAAGCTTTTAGATACGAGAAAGACGACGCCGAATATGCGTATTTTTGAAAAATATGCGGTGCGTGCGGGAGGCGGTTACAATCATCGCTATAATCTGTCAGACGGTGTCCTTTTAAAAGATAATCATATCGGGGCAGCCGGAAGTGTGGCGAATGCAGTGCGCATGGCAAAAGAATATGCGCCGTTTGTGCGAAAGATTGAAGTGGAAGTAGAAACGCTGGAGATGGTAAAAGAAGCTGTGGATGCGGGAGCAGATATTATTATGCTTGACAATATGTCCACAGAGGAGATGGCGGAGGCAATCCGTATCATTGACGGGAGAGCTGAGACAGAATGTTCCGGAAATGTGACAAAAGAAAATATTGCCCGCCTGACGTCACTTGGGGTAGACTATATTTCCAGCGGAGCATTGACACACTCTGCACCAATTTTAGATATTTCCTTAAAGAACCTTCATGTAGTATAATAGAACCAGTGATGCAAAAACAGGAGGTGAAGGTTTGTGAATGGTTCGCAGAGAAGAGAGCAGATTGTTCGTCAGATACAGGAGAGTAAGGAACCTGTGTCAGGAAAAAAGCTGGCGGAACTTTATGGTGTGAGCGGCAGGTGATCGTGCAGGATATTGCGCTGATCCGCACAGCAGGTTATGATATTATCTCAACGAACAGAGGATATATACTGAATACGCAAAAAGCAATCAGCCGTGTGTTTAAGGTGCAGCATACTGATGAGCAGACGGAGGAGGAGTTGTATGAGATTGTGGATTTGGGAGGATGCGTGGAAAATGTGATGGTAAACCACAGAGTATACGGTCATATGGAAGCGCCGCTTGGCATACACTCAAGAAGAAAAGCGGCAGCATTTATAGAAGACATCAAAAGTGGAAAATCAAGTCCACTGAAAAATATTACTTCAAACTATCATTACCATACAGTGAGTGCGGAGAGTGAAGAAATATTAGATGAGATAGAAGAAATGCTCAGAGCAAAAGGTTTTTTGATAGAGGCTGTCTAGAAACAGGAGGGGAGAACAATTTGGAGTTCTCCTATCCCTTTTTTAATTTACAGCTGATCTGGAGGATATAATCTTCCTCCTTTTTTTCGGTGAGCGTGTCAATCAGAACATCTTCGTAAAATATACCAGTCAGCTCTAAGGCGTTTTCAGATGCATATTGCAGCATTTTTTCATAGGTCGTATGGATGGTCTCGTAGCCTCCACAGTGAAATGCACGAAGATAGTGTCCGGATTCCCGGACACAAAGCGGAACATTCTCTGGCCTATGGTCTAAAAGCAGATAGAAATCGGTATACTCTTCTGTCGTTAAATCGAACGAAGAAAGGTCGCGGATTCCCCCGACTCCGTAAGGACTTTGAATCTGATGTTCATTGCCGTAAAGAATGAGGTCTCGGATCGTTTTTGCAATTTCTTTGTCGTGCAGGGAATGCACAGGTGTGGTAAGCATATATTTTGCCGGAAAATGAATAACAGAAATATCGTCCAATGCAGATGCAGATACATTGTGAAGCAGCGTAAGTTCTTCTTGAATCCAACGCTCCATCTGCTGCATCGCCTGGATTTTTTCACGGATAAGTGTCTGCTCTTTGGTGAGCAGCTCAATGAAAAGCGATGTTGTCCGGTTGTCCAGATATGATTTGATCTCAGACAGCGGCATATCAAGTTCCTTTAATAAGGTGATGATTTCCAAAAGCTCCAGCTGTGAGATGGAGTAGTAGCGATATTGATTTTCGGGGAGTTTGATTTCCGGTGATAAAAGCCCGATTTTATCATAGTGAAACAATGTGTGCTTGGAGACACCTGCAAGTTTTGCAAATTCTCCGGTTGTCAGATAGGCATCTCGATTCGATTTTAATTTTTTTCTCCAATTTTTGTAAAACCTCCCTTGACTATCGTGTTACCTATAGTTTATGATAGGGTACAGATGGAAAAAATCAATATACAATTGGAGGATGAGATGAAATATGACGAATTCAATAGCGCAGAAATTTAATGTGTTTTCATTGCTGAAGTTTGCATTCCCGACGATGGTGATGATGGTATTTATGTCTTTATATACGATTGTAGACGGAATTTTTGTATCCAGACTTGTCGGGAGCAATGCGTTGTCCGCGGTCAATATCGTTTATCCGGTCATCAATCTGATGTTTGCATGCGGGATTATGCTATCAACAGGTGGGAGCGCCATTGTCGCACGTCAGATTGGTGAGAAAAAAGAAAGTGAGGCAAGGGAAAATTTTTCTTTGATCGCATTGGTGAGCTTTCTGGTAGGAGTGGTGATTTTAGCGGTCGGGATACTGTTTTGGAACCGCTTTGCAATGTGCTTGGAGCGACACCTCTGATTCTTTCAGACTGTAAACGATATTTGGGTGTTCTTTTACTGTTTGGACCGCTGACGATGATGCAGATGTTTTTTCAGGTATTTTTTGTGACTGCGGGAAAGCCGACACTCGGATTGGTTTTAACGATTACAGGCGGAGTTACCAATGTCATTTTAGATTATCTGTTTATGGGACCTATGGGAATGGGCGTGATTGGAGCGGCTCTTGCAACCGGAATTGGACAGACGATCATGGCGGTTGTTGGAATTGTGTACTTTTTCGTGATCAAAAAGGGGCTTTATTTTGTACGACCGGTATTTCGCAGAACAGTATTGCTGGAAAGCTGTGGAAATGGCTCTTCGGAGATGGTGAGCAATCTTTCAATGGCGATTGTAACCTTTTTATTTAACCTGACGATGCTGCGTCTCCTCGGGGAAGACGGTGTGGCAGCAATTACGATCGTGCTGTACGGTCAGTTTTTGTTCACATCAATGTATCTGGGATTTTCAATGGGAGTGGCTCCGGTGTTCAGTTTTAATTACGGGGACAAAAATTATGACCAGCTGAAGCGAATTTATAAAATCTGCATGTACTTCATCACGGTATCTTCTATTGTGATTCTTGTGATGGCGCTTGTTTTTGCAGAGCGATAGTAGGAATCTTCAGTGGAAGAGATTCAAGGACATATGAAATTGCAGCAGATGGATTTTTCTTGTTTTCTTTTAATTATATATTTGCGGGAATCAATATTTTTGCATCTGCGATGTTTACTGCATTTGGTGATGGGAAAGATCTGCGATCATCTCGTTTTGCAGGACGTTTATTTTCATCGTGGTGAGTATCCTTGTACTGCCATTGGTGATGGGGGTGACGGGTGTTTGGCTGTCTGTTCCGCTGGCGGAATTTGTGACGCTGTTCATATCTGTCGGCTACTTTAAAAGTCAGCACAAAAAATACCATTATGCATAGAAAAAGACGGGTATCCCCGTCTTTTTCTACTCTGTCATATAAGAACCAACGATCTCATTGACAAGCTTTCCGTCTGCTTTTCCTTTTACTTTCGGCATCAGTTCTTTCATGATCCGTCCTTTATCTTTGGCTGTCGGAGCAGTGATTCCAAGCTCGCTCAAAACGCTTTCCACAACTGCTTTGATCTCGTCGGCATCCATCATCTTCGGAGCAAATGTCTCCAGCACTGCAAGTCGTCTTTTGCACTCTTCAATCATATCTGTGCGGTCAGAAGGCGTCATCTCCAACGATTCTTTTGTCTGTTTGATCTCCTTTAAGATGACCTGAACCTCTTCTTCTTCAGTCAAATCAGCTCTTTTATCGATGGCTTTGTTCTTTAACGCAGCAAGTAAAAGAGAAAGTGTATCTTTTGTGTCTTTATCTTTTGCTTTCATTGCATCGACCATTGCTTTTCTTACTTCATCTGTTTTACTCATTTTCATGTCCTCCTGATTATTCCTATTCTATGAACGATTCCATTCAATCTGAATGTATATATTTTAGCATAATAAAGTATGGTATTCAATGAAAAATATGTAATATGAAAATACTTGACAAAACAAATGAGTTAGTTTAAACTAACGTGGAAATGTGCTGTGACCACACAGAAAATGATTTTGGCAGTGATCAGGCACATTTTATTTTAACTACGAGTTAGTTTGAGCTAACTTTAAAAAGGAGGAAATTTATGAAAGAGCGGATGTCAACAATCATCCTTGCAGCACTTCTTCTGGTTCTGTCAGCGGTGTCTTTATTTGTGGGTGTGATTGATGTGACCCCTATAGAATTGTTCCGTGGAAATATGGAACAATTGGAAATCTTTTTGATTTCCAGGCTGCCACGCCTGCTTGCAATCATCTGTACCGGTGTCGGGATGAGTACGGCGGGATTGATTATGCAGCAGCTTTGCATGAATAAATTCGTCTCTCCGACTACGGGAGCGACGATTTCGTCTGCGCAATTTGGAATTCTTCTGGTCACTTTTGTTTATGCCGCAGTCCACGCTGTGGGGGCGGGCAATATTTGCATTTACCACGGCGATTCTCGGAACATGGATTTTTGTGTGGTTCATACAACGAATTCAGTTTAAAGAAGCGGTTATGGTACCGCTTGTGGGAATTATGTTCGGGAATGTGGTGTCTGGAATTACGAGTTATCTCGCCTACAAATATGAGATGACGCAGGCACTTTCCTCATGGCTTGTGGGGCATTTTTCAATGGTGTTAAAGGGCAGATATGAGATTGTATATCTTGTGGTACCGCTTGTGATACTGGCATTTCTGTTTGCGAATCATTTTAACATCGTCGGAATGGGAAAGGATTTTTCCAAAAATCTTGGAGTCCCGTATAAGTTTGTTCTGTTTATGGGGCTGACGATTGCAGCGATGATTACAGCATCGGTAGTTGTCGTGGTGGGTTCCATTTCCTATATCGGTCTGATCGTTCCAAATATTGTCTCTATGTTTAAAGGGGATAAGATTCGTGGAACGCTTGTGGATACGGCATTGTTTGGGGCAAATTTTGTTCTTATGTGTGATCTGATCGGTCGAGTCGTAATTGCGCCGTATGAATTGCCGATCGAATTGATTGTGGGAATTTTCGGAAGTCTGCTTTTTATTATGCTGTTGCTTTACCGGCTGAAACATGGCCGCAAGGCGATCCATTTTACCCGTAGAGGGGAAAATAAGACGTGCATTATGGAAGGGGGAACGAGTCTGTGAATCGAGCGGTAAATCGAAGAAATCAGAAAAAACTTATCGTGATGATGGTTCTTGTGATTTTAGCATGTGCGCTTTACATGTTGGTGAATGTAAAGTTTGGCAATGAGAAATTGTTCTGGTATGCGATGAAAATTCGTACACCAAAATTAATTGTGATGCTGATCACGGCGTTTGCCATCGGCGGGGCATCTATTGTGTTCCAGTCTATTATCAACAATACTATTGTGACACCATGTCTGCTTGGAATGAATTCTCTGTACATGGTCATACACACTGCGGTTGTGTTTGTCGCCGGCTCAGGAAGTGTTTTAGCTGTCAATCCAAATGCTGCATTTGCGGTGGATCTTGTATTGATGGGCGGAACCGCGACCGTTATTTACAGTTATCTGTTTAAAAAGACAAATCATAATGTGCTTTATGTACTGCTTATAGGAACTGTGTTGACTTCCTTCTTCGGAAGTATCCAGTCCACTTTGACGAGGGTGATGGATCCGAATGAATATGACAGCCTGCTGGCGACCTTAGTCGCAAGTTTTAGTAACGTCAATTCAGAGATTATTGTATTTTCTGTGATTGTTATGGGACTCGTGGTCTTTTGCCTGAGAAAAGAACTGGCTTTGTTAGATGTGATCACACTCGGAAAAGAACAGGCAATTAATCTGGGAGTGGATTATGACAGATGTATCAGACGACTGTTATTGGGTGTGACGCTGTTTATTGCAGTGGCGACTGCGATGGTTGGACCGATTTCCTTTTTGGGACTGATCATTGCAAATCTCTCCAGACAGCTTTTGCAGACATATCGTCACAGTCATCTTATTTTGGGATCGGCATTTTTCGGAATGGTGATTCTGGTGGCAGGACAGCTTTTGGTAGAGCAGATTTATTCCTATACCGTTCCGGTAAGTGTGTTTATTACCGTGTTTGGAGGAATCTATTTTCTGTATCTGCTGCTGAGAGAAAGGAAGGAAAGTTAGACAATGATTGTAGAAGAATTGATAAAAACATATGATGGAAAACCGGTGGTAGATTCGGTCAGCTTTTCACTCCCGAAAGGGAAAGTGACATCTTGATCGGACCAAACGGAGCAGGAAAATCAACGGTTATGGGAATGATTTCCAGACTGATTGCAAGAGAGGAGGACTTGTCGAGTTTGAAGGGCAGGATATCGGAAAATGGAAGAGCAAAGAGCTCTCGAAGCGCCTTGCGATTTTAACGCAGAGCAACCACATTCAGATGAAGCTGACGGTGGAAGAGTTGGTGGCGTTTGGAAGATTCCCTTACTCAGGAGGCCGTCTTACAGAGGAAGATAAAAAGATGATTGACAGGGCAATCTCATACATGGAACTGGACGAATTTCGAGAGCGTTTTATCGATGAGCTGTCAGGAGGTCAAAGACAGAGAGCGTATATCGCAATGGTAATTGCACAGGATACGGAGTACATTCTGTTCGATGAGCCGACGAACAACCTTGATATCTACCATGCAACAAATCTGATGAAAACGGTTCGAAAGCTTTGTGATGAGCTTGGGAAAACGATTGTTTTAGTATTGCATGAGATTAATTATGCGGCATTTTATTCCGATTATATCTGTGCGTTTGTGGACGGCAAGATCGCAAAATTCGGAACCGTGGAGGAGGTGATGACGAAAGAGGCATTGACAGAAATTTATAAAGTAGATTTTGAGATTATGAAGATTGCCGGGAAACCGCTATCAATCTATTATTAATCAGGTCTGTTGAAACGACGTAGAAACAGAATTTTACAACAAAAGATTATTGGGAAGAGATAAGGAGAAAACAAGATGAAAAAATTGACAACTTTAGTGCTTGCGCTTGTGATGGTATTTAGTCTTGCAGCTTGCGGAAATAAGAATTCAGGAACAACTTCAAAAGAAGATACAAATAAAACAGAAAAACCAAAACAGTTACAATTAAAAGCTTTAATGCGAACAATGAAGAAACAGATTTGGAAGTGCCTTATGATGCACAAAGAATCGCTGTGATGGATATGGCGGCGCTTGATATTTTAGACAGTCTCGGATTGGGAGATCGTGTAGTGGGTTCTTCCAGCACATCATTGGACTATCTTCAGGAGTACGTTACGAATGATGAAATTGTGGATTTAGGAACAATCAAAGAGGCAGATATGGAAGCAGTGATGTCGTGTGAGCCGGATGTGATCTTTATCGGAGGACGTCTTGCACAGTCTTATGATGCACTGAGTGAAATTGCACCGGTTGTCTATCTGTCCACAGACACAGAAATCGGACTTGTAAAAAGTGTGGAGAAAAATGCAAAGACGATTGCATCTATGTTTGGTGTGGAAGATGATGTGAAAGATCTGATGGACGGCTATGATGCGAGAATTGAAAAGCTGAAAGCGTTTGCCGAAGGAAAAAGTGCGATTATCGGAATGTGTACAAGTGGAGGATTCAATGTTCTCGGAAACGATGGACGTTGCGCTTTGATCGGTAATGAGGTTGGATTTGAGAATATCGGAGTGGATGCAAATGTCGATACTTCTACACATGGGAATGAGGCGTCATTTGAATTTGTGGTAGAGAAGAATCCGGATTACATCTTTGTATTGGACCGTGATGCGGCGATCGGTACAGATGGCGCGCAGCTTGCAAAGGATATTATGGAAAACGAGCTGATTATGGGAACAGATGCTTATAAGGACGGAAAAATCGTCTACTTAGAACATCCTGCAGTTTGGTATACGGCAGAAGGCGGTGTAAATGCACTCGGATTTATGCTTGAAGATTTAGAAAACGCACTGTTAAAATAATAGATTTTATTTGAACCAAGTAAAAATGTATAATTTTCCTCTGTTTACAGATACTATTTCCAAAGTTGGAAAGTACAGTAAATGGAGGAATTTTTATTATGAAAGCAACAGGAATTGTAAGAAGAATTGATGATCTGGGGAGAGTGGTCATTCCAAAGAAATCAGGAGAACACTTCGGATTCGAGAGGGAGACCCATTGGAAATATTCACGGCCCGAGAGGGAGAGATTATCCTGAAAAAATATTCACCGATCAGTGAGCTTTCCTCATTTGCAAAAGAATATGCGGAAAGTCTTGCGGTAACGTGCGGAGCAACGGTCTGTGTGACGGATCATGATCAGATTATTGCGGTATCCGGTGCGGGAAAAAAAGAATTACAGGATAAATATGTGAGTAAACAGTTGGAACGTATTTTTAAGGAACGGGAAGCAGTGCATGCATCGGCAGGTGAAAAGAAATATGTGGCGGTGATTGATGAACGGATACAGGAATATGAAGATGAGATCATTCATCCGATCCTGTGCGGAGGAGATGTCATCGGAGCGGTAATTCTGTTAGAAAAGAAGAAAAAATTTGGAGAGACAGAAGAAAAACTCGCCGCATGCGCAGCTAATTTTCTTGGAAGACAAATGGAACAATAGAAGCATAAAACCCTTCGGACAATCATAGATTGTGATATGCGAGGAGGGAATAGTATGGAAAAACAGGTTCAAAAAGAATCGAAGCTCATATGGATCTTGAAATCACTGCTTGCGGCGTATCTTGTAACGGGTATATTGCTTGTGCTGCTGACATTTTTATTGTATCAGTTTGAGCTGGACGAACAGAAAGTGACTGCGGGGATTGTGGTGATTTATGTGGTGTCTACTTTTGTGGGAGGTCTTATATTAGGAAAGCTTACAAAAGTAAATCGATTTGCATGGGGCTTGACGCTTGGGGTTGCTTATTTTGTATTGCTGCTTTTGATATCGCTTGGGATATACAGGGGGATTGACGGGAACTGGAGCAATATTCTTACGACATTTCTGATGTGTGCCGGAGGGGGGATGTTTGGAGGAATGATTTCTTAAGTAATTCTTAACCGAACTGAGAAAAAAGGCTTTCAAAACATACAGTCCTGTGGTATAATAACAGAAGTAATGCAAAGCGAAGGAGGAAATGACAATGAAACATATCAAAACATTGAATACACAGACATTAAACAATACAGTGAAAAAAGGTGGATGTGGAGAATGTCAGACATCATGCCAGTCAGCATGTAAGACATCTTGTACAGTAGGAAATCAGACTTGCGAACAAAAAAGATAATGATTGCGTAAGCTGAACAAAAAGACAAGTGCTGTCTTTTGACAGTAGACGCAGGCAGAGAATGTGCGATGGCACATTCTTTTTGCATGACAGAAAAATAGAGAAATAGAAAGGGGTACATGTTGTGATTCATCAGTACCGAAACAATGGTTATAATATTGTGCTCGATGTGAACAGCGGTTCCGTGCATGTGGTAGATGATTTGTGTTATGATTCGATCGCCTGTTTAGAGGCAATGAACCCGGATCATACAGAAGCGACACTGCAAAGCGAAGAGACATCGGCGTATGTGAAAGAACAATTAGGAGAAAAATATAAAGAGGACGAATTAAAAGAGGCGTTAGAAGATATTGCGGAACTTACAAAGGCTGGACAGCTCTTTACAAAAGATATATACGAGGCATATATCGGAGAGGTAAAAAGCAGAAAGACGGTTGTAAAGGCATTGTGCATCCACATTGCGCATGACTGTAACCTCGCATGCCAATACTGTTTTGCAGAAGAGGGCGAATATCATGGAAGACGAGCTCTGATGTCATATGAGGTCGGGAAAAAGGCTCTGGACTTCTTGATTGCAAATTCGGGTAACCGAAAGAATCTGGAAGTAGATTTCTTTGGCGGGGAACCGCTTATGAACTGGCAGGTAGTAAAAGATCTTGTGGCGTACGGAAGAGAGCAGGAAAAACTCCATGATAAGCATTTCCGTTTTACACTGACAACGAACGGTGTGCTTCTGAATGACGAGGTAAAGGAATTTGTCAACAAAGAGATGGACAATGTGGTATTAAGTCTGGATGGACGAAAAGAAGTCAATGACAAGATGCGTCCGTTCCGCGACGGAAAAGGAAGTTATGACCTGATCGTGCCGAAATTCCAGAAACTGGCAGAAAGCCGTAATCAGGAAAAATACTATATCAGAGGAACTTTTACAAGAGATAATTTGGATTTCTCAAAAGATGTTCTGCATTTTGCGGATTTGGGATTCGAGCAGATTTCCATTGAGCCTGTAGTAGGAGAGGATTCAGATTTTTATTCGATCAAGAAAGAAGATCTTCCACAGATTTTTGAAGAATATGATACATTGGCAAAAGCAATCATTGAGAGAGAAGAGGCGGGAAAAGGATTTAACTTCTTCCATTTTATGATTGATTTGGACGGAGGTCCTTGCGTTGCGAAGAGACTTTCCGGATGTGGTTCGGGA
>ENA-OQDW01000818-OQDW01000818.1-human-gut-metagenome-genome-assembly--contig:-NODE-818-length-12436-cov-1.683727_pt1 | contig 12436 bp, 14 predicted proteins | sample MGYA00242784_ERZ504613 | MGnify/ENA primary metagenome ERZ504613 (study PRJEB26092, sample SAMD00036330) | human gut metagenome | host: Homo sapiens | study: EMG produced TPA metagenomics assembly of... | reverse complement strand
TTATATGAGCGGATTGGATCTTGAGGATCTGAAAAATCGGCTGGGGATTACGATTTATTCGTTAGATACATGGTATTTTGATGATGCGATGTGTACAAAAGTATTAAAAGATCATTTTAAAGTATCTTCTTTGGAAGGGCTTGGACTGACAGATTATAACTGTGGTCTGATCGCTGCCGGAGCACTGCTTCAATATCTGTATGAGACGCAGAAGACTTCACTTGCACATTTGACAGGCATCATCAGTTACACAACCGGAAAATACATGCTGCTTGACAGCTCATCCAGACGAAATCTGGAGCTGTGTGAGACTTTACGTGAAAAGCAAAAAAGAGGATCTCTGTTATGGGTGCTTGATAAGACGAAGACTGCAATGGGAGCCAGAACACTTAGAAGTTTTGTGGAACAACCACTTATTCATAAAGAAGAGGTCATAAAGCGACTAGATGCAGTAGGTGAGTTAAAAGATGATGCGATTTCCAGAGAAGAGATCCGGGAATATTTAACACCGGTATATGACTTGGAACGTCTGATCAGTAAGATCAGTTACCAGTCAGCAAATCCAAGAGATTTGATTGCATTTAAAAGTTCTTTGGAGATGCTTCCGCATATCAAATATATTTTGGGAGATATGAAGACTCCACTTTTGAAAGAATTATATGAAGAACTGGATACACTTGAAGAGTTGTGCCAGTTAATTCAGCATGCAATCTGCGAGGAACCGCCGCTTGCAATGAAAGAGGGCGGTATTATCAAAGAAGGCTATCACCCGGATGTAGATAAGCTTCGCAATGCAAAGACGGAAGGAAAGACCTGGCTTGCTGAACTGGAAACAGAAGAGCGGGAAAAGACAGGCATCAAAAATTTAAAAATCAAGTACAATAAAGTATTTGGTTATTATTTAGAGGTGACGAATTCTTACAAGGAACTTGTCCCGGATTACTATACAAGAAAACAGACACTCGCCAATGCAGAGCGCTATATCATTCCGAGATTGAAAGAATTGGAAGATACTATTTTAGGCGCAGAAGATAAGCTGTATGCGTTGGAATATGAACTGTATTGCAATGTTCGAGACACGATTGCAGATGAGGTCGTTCGAATTCAAAAGACAGCGAAGGCAATCGCGCAGATCGATGTGTTTGCATCATTGGCACTCGTCGCAGAACGCAACAACTATGTGCGTCCGAAGATTAACGAAAAGGCGTCATCGACATAAAAAACGGACGTCATCCGGTTGTGGAGAAGATGATTCCAAATGATATGTTTATTGCAAACGACACCTATCTGGATGATAAAAAGAATCGTGTGTCCATTATTACAGGACCGAATATGGCAGGAAAGTCCACTTATATGCGTCAGACAGCGCTGATTGTTCTCATGGCACAGATCGGTTCTTTCGTGCCTGCGGAGACAGCGAATATCGGAATTGTAGATCGTATTTTTACCCGTGTGGGAGCATCTGATGATCTTGCATCCGGACAGAGTACATTTATGGTGGAGATGACAGAGGTTGCAAATATTTTGCGAAATGCCACAAGCAAAAGTCTCTTAATCTTAGATGAAATCGGACGTGGGACAAGTACTTTTGACGGTCTTAGTATTGCCTGGGCAGTTGTGGAACATATCAGTAACGGTAAACTGTTGGGGGCAAAGACACTTTTTGCAACACATTATCACGAACTGACAGAACTGGAAGGAAAGATTGACAGTGTGAATAACTATTGTATCGCCGTCAAAGAAAAAGGAGACGATATTGTTTTCCTGCGAAAAATTGTGAAAGGCGGAGCAGACAAAAGCTATGGAATTCAAGTTGCAAAGCTTGCCGGCGTGCCGGAATCTGTTATTGCACGGGCAAAAGAAATTGTAAGTGAACTAAGTGAGGCTGATATCACAACAAGAGTACGTGACATTTCCGTGCAGTCTGCGGATACGAAAAAGAAAATGAAAAAATACGATGAGGTGGATCTGGCACAGATGTCGCTGTTTGACACGGTAAAGGATGATGATGTCTTAAAAGAACTGGAAGAGCTTGATGTTGCACATCTGACTCCGATGGATGCACTGAATACGATTCATCGTCTGCAGAACAAGCTGAAGAACAGATGGTAATTGTGAAAAGAGGAAGCATTTATGGTAAATATTCAAGTTTTAGATCAAATTACAATCGATAAAATTGCAGCGGGAGAGGTAATTGAGCGTCCTGCTTCTATTATAAAAGAGTTGGTAGAAAACGCTATTGATGCAGGGGCAAGTGCGGTCACTGTGGAGATTAAAGAGGGTGGCATTTCTTTTATACGCATTACAGACAATGGATGCGGTATTCCAAAAGGAGAAGTTCCGCTTGCGTTTTTGCGTCATTCTACCAGCAAAATCCGCTCTGTAGACGATCTGAGCACGGTGGCTTCACTTGGATTCCGAGGAGAGGCGCTGTCAAGTATTGCTGCGATCGCACAGGTAGAACTGATTACAAAGACAAAAGATGAAGTTACCGGTACCCGTTATCGGATTGAGGGCGGCGCAGAAAAATCTATAGAAGACACGGGTGCACCGGATGGAACGACTTTTCTTGTACATCAGATTTTTTATAATACACCTGCAAGAAGAAAATTTTTAAAAACGCCGATGACGGAGGCAAGTCATGTCAGTGAACTGATGACAAGACTTGCATTGTCTCATCCGGAGGTATCTATACAATTCATCAACAATGGTCAGGAAAAACTGCACACTTCCGGAAACGGGAAATTAAAAGATATTATTTATCATGTATTTGGGCGGGATATTGCCAATAATCTATTGGAAACCAACGAAAGGATTGACGGAATACAGGTACAGGGATTCATCGGAAAACCGATCATCTCCGCGGGAATCGAAATTACGAGAACTATTTTATCAACGGACGTTATGTCAAAAGCAACATCATTGCAAAGGCAATCGAAGATGCTTATAAAGATTTTACGATGCAGCACAAGTATCCGTTTACGGCGTTGCACTTTACAATGGACGGAACCGACTTGGATGTCAATGTGCATCCGACGAAGATGGAACTTCGTTTCAGCAATCAGCAGGGCGTGTACAATTTTATCTACAATGCTCTGAAGCAGACATTAAGTGAACCGGAACTGATTCCAAGAGTGGAGCTTCCTGAGGCAAAAGAAGTTCCTGTGAAAGCAGAAAAAATTGTCGAGCGAAAACAAGAACAACCAATGACGCCAGTCAGAGAAGAAAGAAAAACACCGGTTATAGAGGAAGAAAAAAATCTGGATTATTTTATGAAAAAAATGCGGGAGAGGGTAACAGCATACCATCAGCAAGTGACGAAAGTAAAACCAACTCCTGCGCCATCAGTCGTTCAAGAAAACGTGAACTATGAAGCTTTGCCTGCAAGCCAAGTGGCAGCTGTAAAACAACCGGTGCCTGAACAGCGGACAGTTGCAAAAGAACCAATGCCTGAACAGGCGGTTGCGCCAAGAGAGGAGAAGTCGGTTGTAACAGAAAAGCAGTTGGATTTCTTCGAGGAGAAGCTGCTTACAAAAAAAGCAGCACAGGAATACAAGATTATCGGACAGCTATTTGAGACTTACTGGCTTGTGGAGTTTCATGAACAGCTTTATATCATTGACCAACATGCAGCCCATGAACGCGTGTTGTATGAAAAGACGCTTCGCGGCATGAAAGACAGGGAGTTTACTTCTCAATATTTAAGCCCGCCTATCATCCTGAATCTTTCCATGCAGGAGGAAGAAGCGCTGAATACACATATGGATATTTTTACAAATATTGGATTTGAGATTGAGCCGTTTGGTGGAGATTCATACGCAATTCGAGCGGTTCCTGACAATCTGTTCAGCATTGCAAAAAGAGAATTGTTTACAGAGATGCTGGACCAGCTTGTCGACGGAATTCATTCGTCTCTTGCACCGGATATTGTTGCTGAAAAAGTTGCATCGATGTCCTGTAAGGCAGCAGTGAAAGGAAATTCCCGTCTATCTGCCGCTGAGGTAGAAACTTTGATCGGCGAACTTTTGGAGCTTGAAAATCCATATCACTGTCCGCATGGAAGACCGACGATTATCGCCATGACAAAACGAGAACTGGAAAAGAAATTCAAAAGAATTGTGTAGGGATAACTATGAAGAAACCAATTATTATTTTAACAGGACCGACGGCAGTCGGCAAAACAAAAGCGTCTATCGAGCTTGCAAAGTAAAATCGGTGGGGAGATCATTTCAGCCGATTCCATGCAAGTTTACAAATATATGGACATCGGTTCCGCCAAGATCCGCTCAGAAGAGATGCAGGGAGTACCTCATTATTTGATTGATGAGCTAGAACCGGATGAAGAATTTCATGTAGTGCGTTTTCAGGAGATGGCAAAACAGGCAATGGAAAAGATTTACGCAAATGGACATATTCCAATTGTGGTAGGTGGAACCGGATTTTACATTCAGGCATTACTCTATGACATTGACTTTACAGAAAGCAATGAAGACTCTTCTTACCGAGAAGAATTAGAACGGCTTGCAAAAGAAAAAGGTGCCCAATATCTCCATGAAGAACTTCGAAAGGTGGATGAAAAATCTGCTGAAACGATTCATGCAAACAATGTAAAACGTGTTATTCGGGCATTGGAGTTTTTCAAGCAGACCGGACAGAAAATCTCCGAGCATAATGAGACAGAACGTACAAAGGAGTCACCTTATGATTTCTGCTACTTCGTTTTGACAGATGATCGAAAACTTTTGTATGACCGCATCAATCTGCGTGTGGATCAGATGGTGCAGGATGGATTATTGGAGGAAGTTCAGTCGTTAAAAGAACGGGGATATACAAAAGATATGGTCTCCATGCAAGGACTTGGTTATAAAGAGATTTTGGACTATCTTGACGGCGATTGCACGCTTGAGGAAACAATCTATATTTTAAAACGAGACACACGGCATTTTGCAAAGAGGCAGCTCACTTGGTTTCGAAGAGAACGTGATGTGATCTGGATCGATAAAAGTCAATATGATCATAATGAAGCCAAAGTCGTAGATATGATGATTACGAAAATACAAGAAAGGATACCTTATATATGTTTGAAATGACAGAGATGTATAGAGAGCTTGGAATCTCAGAAAAAGTATATCAGTTTGGAAAAGAAATAGAAAAGTCACTGGAAGATCGTTTTGATCAAATTGACAAGGTGACAGAATTTAATCAATTGAAAGTGATTCGCGCGATGCAGGAAGTCGTGTCAATGAAGCCTGCTTTAATTATGCAAGCGGATACGGATACAATGATCAGGGACGTGACACGCTGGAAGAAGTTTATGCAAAAACATTTCACACAGAATCTGCTTTGGTACGTCCGCAGATTACCTGTGGGACACATGCACTTGCACTTGCACTGAGCGCCAATCTAAGACCGGGAGATGAATTGCTCTCTCCGGTTGGAAAACCGTATGACACACTGGAGGAAGTAATTGGGATTCGCAAATCAAAGGGTTCTCTTTCGGAATATGGAATCACATACCGACAGGTAGATCTGTTAGCGGATGGCACATTTGACTATGAAAATATCAAAAAAGCAATTCATGAGAAGACAAAACTGATCACAATTCAGAGATCGAAAGGATATCAGACACGTCCAAGCTTTTCCGTTGCACAGATTGGACAATTGATCTCATTTGTGAAGAAGATTAAACCAGATGTAATCTGTATGGTCGACAACTGTTATGGAGAGTTTGTGGAGACAATCGAGCCAAGTGATGTGGGGGCAGATTTGATTGTCGGATCACTTATCAAAAATCCAGGTGGCGGACTGGCGCCGATTGGCGGTTACATAGCCGGTAAAGAGGAATACATTGAAACTGTGCTTATCGTTTTGGACGTCGCCGGGGACTTGGAAAAGAAGTGAGGGTCTTCACTTGGTGATGCAGTCTTTTTATCAGGGCTTTTTCCTTGCACCAACGGTTGTCGGAAGCGCATTAAAAGGCGCCATTTTGCGGCAAACATCTACGAAAAACTTGGCTTTTCTGTGATTCCAAACAGCACAGAAAGCAGGCATGACATTATACAGGCAGTGGAACTTGGCACACCGGAAGGTGTTATCGCATTCTGTCAGGGAATTCAGGCTGCCGCACCGGTTGACAGCTATGTATCACCGGAACCTTGGGCAATGCCTGGATATGACAGTGATGTGATCATGGCTGCCGGAGCATTTGTACAAGGTTCATCTATTGAACTAAGTGCCGACGGACCGATCAAACCTCCATATGCAGTTTATTTTCAGGGAGGACTTACCTGGCCGCACGCAAAACTTGGGATTCTCATGTCTTTGGAACATTTAGTGAGAAAAGGAATCGTACAGTTATGAAAAAAAGACATGTAATCATCGTAGGCGGAGGAGCTTCCGGAATGGTCGCTGCAATTTCGGCCGCAAGAGAAGGCGCGAAGGTGACAATTATAGAACATCAGAATAAACTCGGAAAAAAAATCTTATCTACCGGAAACGGAAAATGTAATTTGACCAATGAGTATATGGTAGCAGAATGTTTCCGCGGTGAAGATCTCTCGATTGTCGATACTGTGTTAAGAAATTTGGCTATAAAGAGACAGTTTCCTTTTTTGAGTCGTTAGGTGTTCTCACAAAAAGCAGACAGGGGTATATCTACCCTGTTTCAGAACAGGCATCCGCAGTGTTGGATGTCCTTGTGATGGAATTGGAAAAACTTTCAGTCGATGTTATTCTAAATGAGCATGTAACTTCCGTTTCACAAAAAAAAGAGCAATTTACAGTTGTGGCGGGAAACAAAAAATATTGTGCGGATGCGGTAATTTTGGCGACAGGTGGTAAGGCAGCCGCAGTATTGGGGTCTGACGGAAGTGGCTATGCATTGGCAAAACAATTTGGTCATACGATTTCTCCGGTTGTCCCTGCACTTGTACAACTTCGCGGGAAAGGCACCTATTTTAAACAGGTGGCGGGCGTTCGCACAAATGCGAAGGTATCCGTGCTGGTCGACGGAGATTGTCAGGCTGCTGACACAGGAGAGCTTCAGCTTACAAACTACGGTATTTCCGGCATTCCTGTTTTTCAGATCAGCAGATTTGCAGCAAAGGCGCTCAAAGAGAAGAAGTTGGTAGAAGCAGAGATTGATTTTTTCCCTGAGGCTGATGACAACGAGTTTTGCATATTGATGGAAGAACGAAAACGACAACATGCTGATAGAACGGCAGAGGATTTCTTTGTAGGGATATTTAATCGTAAGCTAAGCGAGTTGTTTTTAAAGCAGGCATATATCCCATTGCATATAAAAGCTTCCGAAATCCGATCTGATAAATGGGAAAAATTGTTTTCTCTGTGTAAGCATTTTCAGGTGGAGATCGAGGAGACAAATCCTTTTGAACAGGCACAGGTTTGTGCCGGTGGAGTACGCACAGATATGATAAATCCGGCTACGATGGAGTCTGTTCTTGTGAAAGACTTATATATCACAGGAGAACTGATGGATATTGACGGAATCTGCGGAGGATATAATTTACAATGGGCGTGGGCAACTGGTTTTCTTGCCGGGAAGCACGCGGCGAAAGGAATGGAAAGATGATTCGAATCAATCAGATAAAACTGACTCCAGATAAGGGCAAAGAGGAGTTGGTTCAAAAGGCAACAAAAATACTTCGTATTTCTGAAAAAGAGGTACTATCTTTAAAAATTCGCAAACAGTCCATTGATGCCCGAAAGAAACCCAATATTATGTATGTCTACACCGTGGATGTGGAGGTTTCAAATGAGCAAAAGATTATGAGACGTCAAAAAGGAAATCAGGTGACACTCATCCACGAGACACCTTATGACTTTCCAAATTCCGGTACCAAGAAGATGGAACACCGACCGGTGGTCATCGGAAGCGGACCGGCAGGATTATTTTGCGCATATTTGCTTGCCGAGCATGGATATCGTCCGGTTGTATATGAACGTGGCGCTTCTGTAGAGGAACGAAAAAAAGATGTGGAACGATTTTGGAACGAACAGATTCTAAATCCGAACTCCAATGTACAGTTCGGAGAGGGCGGTGCAGGAACATTTTCAGATGGAAAACTAAATACACTTGTCAAAGATCCAGTTGGAAGGAACCGGAAAGTGCTGGAAATCTTTGTGGAAAACGGTGCGCCAAAGGACATCCTGTACAGTCATAAACCACATATTGGAACCGATCTTTTGATTACAGTTGTAAAAAATATGAGACAGCGGATTTTAGATTGGGGCGGTGAAGTACATTTTCACAGTCAGATGACGGATATTCATGTGGAAGACGGAAAGCTTACGGCAATCACGGTGACAACTGATGCTGAAAGTATCCGCTGCCCGGCAGAGATACTTGTACTGGCAATCGGGCACAGCGCCAGAGACACTTTTTCCATGCTCTATGAAAGACAGATTCCGATGATCGCTAAATCATTCGCAGTAGGTGTCAGAGTTGAGCATGACCAGGAAATGATAAATTGTGCTCAGTATGGTGAAAATGTACCTTACGATCTCCCTGCCGCTCCATATAAAGTGGCAGCAAATTTGGAAAATGGAAGAGGTGTTTATTCGTTCTGCATGTGTCCGGGAGGATATGTCGTCAATGCTTCCTCTGAGGAAGGTTCGGCTCGCCGTAATGGAATGAGTTAGTCATGCGCGGGATGGAAAAATGCAAATAGTGCGATCATTGTGACAGTAACACCTAAAGATTATGGTTCGGAGCATCCACTGGCTGGCGTTAGATTTCAGCAATTGCTGGAAGAACGGGCGTATCAGGTGGGAAAAGGAGCGGTCCCGGTACAGTGCTTTGGAGATTTTTGTGAGAATAAAGTTACAGAGCATTTCGGAAAAATTGAACCTCAGATAAAGGGAGCGTACACGTTTGCGAATGTTCGTGCAATTTTTCCAAAAGAAATTGGTGATTCTATTGAAGAAGGAATAAAAGTGTTCGACAGACAAATACATGGTTTTGCAAAAGATGACACGGTGTTATCTGGCGTGGAGAGCCGTACATCTTCTCCTGTTCGAATTCCTAGAAATCAGGAACTTCACCTTGAAAATCTGCGGATTTACCCGTGTGGAGAAGGTGCAGGATATGCAGGCGGAATCACTTCGGCAGCGATGGATGGAATAAAAGTGGCTGAAATGATCGCAAAGGAATTTACATTTTTCGACTGATTCGTCACAATTTATTCAGAAAAATTTAATGTGTTAACTATGTACACCAATTTTAAATTGTGGTAAAATAAGTAAAGTTTGTGGAGTAAGAAACGAGGTGGAGTACAAATGAAGAGGGCAGGAGGGAAGAATTCCTGGGCGTTATTTCTCTTAATGTTGGCAGGGATTGTTCTTGGCGGTTTATAGGAACGCTTACAGCAGATATGCCTGGATTTGCCTGGTTGAACTATGGGCAGTCTTTTGGATTTGATAACCCAATTGTGTTAAATCTCGGTATATTGGTTATTACATTCGCATTAAATATCAAAATAACAATCGCAAGCATTATTGGACTTGTTATATCTGCAATTATTTATCGCTTCTTATAGCAATGCTATCGTGTCAAAGAGTCTGTACAAGAGAATGAATCAAACATGCACAATCAAAGAAATGTTGGAAGATGAGCGGCCGTATGAAAAGTGTCTCCGCTATGGAGTCGAGAACTTGTCAAACGCAGAGCTGCTCGCGGTTCTTTTGAGAACTGGGACAAGAGGTACAAACTCTTTGGAGATGGCGCGTAATATTTTACGCACATCGGAGCAGGAAGAGGACAATATTTTGGCAGTGCACCAGCTTACAATGGAAAAGCTGAAGGCAATCAAAGGAATCGGAACAGTAAAAGCAACTCAGATTTTATGCCTCTCGGAATTGGCAAAGCGTCTTTCGAAGGCCAGTGTAAAAGAAAGTCTGAATTTTTACGTCTCCGTCTACAATTCGCAGATTATTATATGGAAGATCTGCGTCATCGGAAGCAGGAACACATGAAACTTCTGATGCTGAATACGAAATCAAAACTCATTGGTGAGACTGATATTTCAAAAGGAACAGTTAACGCTTCTTTAGTCTCTCCAAGAGAATTATTTATAGAAGCTCTTGAGAAAAATGCAGTTTCCATTATACTGATGCACAATCACCCAAGCGGTGATCCGACACCAAGTAAAAATGATATACTGCTGACTAAAAGAGTGACAGATGCAGGTAATCTGATTGGAATTGAATTATTAGATCACATTATTATTGGCAATAATTGTTATATCAGCTTTGCTGAACAGAGGCTTTTATGACAATCGAAAGGATATACAATGTTTGGAAATATATATGGACTGGATCTTGGCACTTATGAGATCAAAGTTTATGATAAAAAAAAGAATGCCATATGGCGAGAAAAAAATACAATTGCTATTGCAAATGAAGATGAGTATTTTTCTGTGGGTGACGAGGCATATGAGATGTTTGAAAAAGCGCCTGACAATATAGAAGTCGTCTTTCCGATGAAAGAAGGCGTGATTTCTCACTTTTATGATATGCAATACTTATTGAACAATCTGCTGAAAAAGGAACGCCATTTTGCACGTGGCTCAAAATATATAGTAGCCGTTCCGACTGATGTGACGGAAGTTGAAAAAAAGGCATTCTTTGATTTGGTTGTACATTCTACTGCAAAGGCAAAAGAAGTCAATGTTGTAGAGCGGGCAGTCGCAGATGCGATCGGGATTGGGCTGGATATTCAGAATTCTCCTGGAATATTTATTGCCAATTTCGGTGGTGAGACAACAGAGCTGTCCGTCCTCGCATCAGGCGGTATGGTCTTGAATAAATTAGTAAAGACCGGAGGTGCTATGCTTGACAATGCAATCAGCAGCCTTGTACGTCATACTACAGATTTTTTGATCGGACGACTGACTGCGGAAAAATTACGGCAGCATTTTGATGTCTTCGATGAAAAGACGGACACTTCCATGGAGTTGCCGGCAGGGATTTGATTACCGGTGTTCCACAGCAGAAAGAGATTTCCGTCAATCTTGTAAGAGCGGCGGTTAAAGAGCCTTTGGCTGCCTGTATTCGAGAGATTGACCTCCTATTGGAACGAACACCGCCTGAAGTCCGAAAATCAATTGAGATGAACGGGATTTATGTTACAGGCGGGCTCGCTCATATGAAAGGACTTGCCGAATACATAGAAGGAAGAACCGGTATTAAAGCACAAGCTGTCAAGAATCCTGATGTTTGTGTGGTGGAAGGTCTCAAACAGATCATTCAATCAAAAGAATTGAGAAAATTGACATTTTCAATTGTTAGATGAAAATTATAGGTGGATGGGATAATATGAAAACAAAAAATCAAACGACATTAGCAAGTAAATATTGGTTATTGATTCTTTCATTAATCTGTATCATTTTGATGGGACTGTCACTTGTGACAGATAAAGTGAATGGGCCGCTTCGGACAGTGGCAAATTACACGATTGTTCCGATGCAGAAAGGAATCAATAATATTGGATTGTGGATGAGCGATCTAACTCAAAATTTTGAAACATTAAAAGAAGTAAAAAGCAAAAATGAGAAACTGCAGAAAACTGTGGACGAATTAACGATTGAGAACAATCGTCTGCAGCAAGAGCGTTATGAATTAGAACGCCTTCAGGAACTTTATGCGCTTGACCAAAGTTATGCGGATTATAAAAAAGTCGGTGCACATGTCACCGCGAATGATTCCGGTAACTGGTTCAGTTCTTTTACCATTGATAAAGGAGAAAAAGATGGTATCAAAAAGGATATGAATGTCATGGCTGGAACCGGTCTTGTGGGAATTGTGACAGAAGTCGGACCGAATTGGGCACGTGTACGCTCGATCATAGATGATTCCAGCAATGTCAGCGCGCTGATTTTGTCGACTTCGGATAAATGTATTGTAAAAGGGGATTTAACGCTGATGAACGATGGGAAAATTCGTTTTGAACAGCTTGCAAATAATGGTTCCGAAATAAAAGAAGGAGAACAGGTTGTTACTTCACATATCAGCAGCAAATATCTGCAGGGAATTTTGATCGGGTATGTCAGTGAAATCACAACGGATGCAAACAACCTTACAAGATCGGGATATATTACACCTGCTGTTGACTTTCAACATTTACAGGAAGTACTTGTCATTACAACTACAAAAGAGGAGATGCTGGAGAAAGAAGAATAGTAGAAAGGAGTACTGTTTTGAAAAGAAGAGTCATCACTGTTTTAATTATTGTTGTATGCTTTTTATTAGAGTGTACCGTTTTTCAAAAAATTGCATTTGCATCCATCACACCGAATCTTTTGATTGTAATCACATCAGCATTTGGATTCATGCGCGGTAAAAAGGAAGGTATGTTTGTCGGCTTTCTTTCCGGTCTGCTTGTCGATATATTCTTTAGTGAGCTGATTGGATTTTACGC
>ENA-OQDW01000817-OQDW01000817.1-human-gut-metagenome-genome-assembly--contig:-NODE-817-length-12442-cov-2.700771_pt1 | contig 12442 bp, 18 predicted proteins | sample MGYA00242784_ERZ504613 | MGnify/ENA primary metagenome ERZ504613 (study PRJEB26092, sample SAMD00036330) | human gut metagenome | host: Homo sapiens | study: EMG produced TPA metagenomics assembly of... | reverse complement strand
TTAGTCCCAAGATTCTAGCCATTAAGAAAGAGGATAGACCAGGTTTGGTCAATCCTCTTAACTACTATCTAAGTTAGTTTGAAATTATCATATAAATGTAGCGCCGTATACGAGACCCGTACGTACGTGCAATGAGAGGCACAGAAATAATAATTAAATCCAATATTAACATTGTTTCTTGTCTACTCTATTGTATATTCAATTTCTTCACTACCTACAATATTATGTTTTAAGTTAGTTTTACCATTTATTGGAAATACATTATTATTCATCTATTTCTTTAAAGATGAAATTAAAAACCTATTGTTTTAATAATATATGCTGTTCATCCAGTGCTTCTTTAATACGTTCTAATGTTTCTTCATCAGGTGCTGTAATTGTATGCAAGTGAACACCATCTGTTAATAGAGAAAGAGGTGTGACATCACGATCCTTTACTGCAGACATGAACTTAGAGACATCATAACGTGAATATATATGAAGATTTCCTTTGATTTCTCCATAAAGAGGATGTTCTACTATCACATCTTCTACCTTACCACCTAAATCTACAATAGTATTTAATTCTTCTTCTAATTGATCGTTATTATGCTTTACTGCAATCGTATAATGATTACTCCTATTTGTATCTAATATATATCCTCTAGGTGTAGCAGTAATATCTTCTCCCGATGCTCTTAGTAATGCAACATCTCCTACAATAATCTGTCTAGAAACACCTAATTCTTTCGCAATTTTACTTGCTGAAACAGGTTTATCACTACTACTTATTATTTCCATTATTCTTGTTTTTCTATCCATATACATCACCTTTTTGACCATTATAGAAGAATTTTTCAGGGAACTCAATGGTCTTTTCTTTACATATCCTATATAATAAATGATATGGAAAATATCGCAAAAAAATCAAATACAGAATTTATATTAAATACATTTAACTTAAAGCCTTCTAAGAAATATGGACAGAACTTCTTAGTAGATCCAGGTATTATTCAAAGTATCGCAGATCATGCTTCGCTGGATAAGGAGACAGCAGTTATTGAAATAGGACCTGGTATAGGCGCTCTTACAGAACAGCTCTCTATTAAAGCTGGTAAAGTATTATGCTTTGAAATAGATGAACGTTTAAAAGAAGTATTATCATTCTCTTTAGAAGGACGTGATAATGTAGAAATCATCTTCCAGGACTTTATGAAAGCTGATTTAGAAGAAGCATGTAAGAAGTTAAAGGACTATAAGGATATCTGTGTTGTCACAAATCTTCCCTATTATATTACATCTAAAATCATCACAAAGATTGTGTCTTCTTCTACACCTATTAATCGTTTAGTCGCTATGGTACAAAAGGAAGTTGCACTAAAGCTCTGTTCTGAAGAAAAGAGTCCTTTAAAGATGATGATTGATTATGTAGGAGATGTTCAATATGAATTGAATGTGCCTAGACATGTATTCATGCCAGCACCTCATGTAGATAGTGCTGTTATTTCTATTCATAAAGAACGTGTTATATCACAGGAATTGATTGATCTGATTGAGGCAAGTTATACTGCAAAAAGAAAAACACTCTATAATAACTTAAAGTCTTTATATCATGATCAAACAAAAGAATTATTAGAATCATGTGGTATTCCTGCCAATAAACGTGCTGAGGAATTAAACATTGATGACTATATAAGAATACTAGAAAGGAGTCATACACTATGAAGATTCGTGCTTATGCGAAAATAAACCTTGCATTAGATGTAGTAAGTGAAAGAGAAGATGGATATCATGAATTAAATATGATTATGGCCCCTATCGGTCTTCATGACTTAATTCTTATTGATCCTATTGAAAAAGGTATAGAAATTACTACAAACACTTACCGTGTACCTACTGATGAACGTAACATCATGTATAAGGTGGCTGATGCATTAATCAAGAAGTTTGATATCCAAAGTGGTGTAAGAATCCACTGTTATAAGCATATTCCTTCACAAGCTGGAATGGGTGGAGGAAGTGCCGATGGTGCAGCTATCTTCCGTGCAATGAACAGCTTATTCCATTTACGTATGTCTTATCAGGATATGTGTGAAATGGGTAAAGAGATTGGTGCAGATATTCCATTTTGTGTATGGAATCGTATTGCGGTTGTAGGTGGTATTGGTGAAAATCTACATTTTATTGATCGTTCACGTTTTAATTGTCATTTATTGATTGTAAAACCTAAGAAAGGTGTTTCTACAAAGAAATGTTTTGATGATTTAGATATAGAAACAGCTGTTCATCCAGATATTGATTTAATGAAGCGTGCAATTGAAAAGAATGATTATCAGGGTGTTGTAGATTGTTTAGGTAATACTTTAGAAGCGCCTTCTATTAAGATGGTACAGGATATTCAGTCTATTAAGGATGATATGATGAACTTTGGTTTTGATAGTGCTCTTATGTCAGGCAGTGGTTCATCTGTTTTTGGTATGACTCAAGATCCTGAATTAATTGATAAAGTGCTTCCATATTTTAAAAAGAAATATAGTTTTGCAGTAAAAACACAGATTTACTATCCAGAGAAAAGGAAAAAGGGATAACTTGCGCCTTTTCTCTTTTATTTTGAATTGAATTTTGCTAGAATGTAGGGGAAAAAAAGGAGATATGTCGATGAAAGTTTATGCAGTTGTCTTAGCAGCGGGTAAAGGTACTCGTATGAAGTCAGATGCACCTAAGGTTGTTCATGAAGTTTTATATAAACCAATGATCAATCATGTGGTGGATGAATTAAAGAAGTTAGATATCGCAGAAACAGTCGTTGTTGTTGGACATGGGGCTGACCAGGTCAAGGCTTTGTTAGATAACGACGTCACTACTGTCTTACAGGAAGAGCAGAAAGGCTCTGGACATGCTGTCATGATGGCAGAAAGTGTTCTAGGAGATAAAGAAGGTATGACTCTTGTATTAAATGGAGATGCACCTTTAATTACTGCGGAAACATTACAGGGACTTATTGATTATCATATGAATGGTAAGAATAGTGGTACTGTAATGACTTGTGATTGTGACTTGTCACTTCCATTTGGTCGTATTATTAAGGAAGATGGACAGGTAACTGGAATTGTAGAATTCAAAGATTTACAGGAATCTCAGATGGATATCACTGAGATGAATGTAGGTGAATATTGTTTTGATAACAAATCAATGTTTGAAGCTTTAAAGAAAGTAACAAACAACAATGCTCAGGGTGAGTATTATATTACAGATTTAATTGGAATCATGAATGAAGAAGGCAAGAAGGTTGATGGCTATAAGATTCAGGATTTCAGTGAAGTAGGTGGCATTAATGACCGTGTTCAGCTTGCTGAAGCAACTAAGTTACTTCAGAAGAGAGTAAATAAGAACTGGTTATTAAATGGTGTAACTATTGTAGATACTGATAACACATATATTGGTACTGATGTTGTAATCGGTAAGGATACAATCATTGAACCAGGTTGTATTATTAAGGGACATACTACTATAGGAGCACATTGTCATATTGGTCCTTATTGTGAATTTACAGATGTAGATATTAAGGATAATGTGGAAATCAAGTTCTCAGTATTAAGCGATTCTGTTGTAGAAAGCGGTACTGATATTGGTCCTTATGCAAGACTAAGAACTAATTGTCATATTAGAGAGAATGTACACATTGGTAACTTTGTGGAAATGAAGAAAGCTGATTTTGGTAAGGGAAGCAAGTCTGCTCATCTTACTTATATCGGTGATGCTAAAGTAGGCGATGGCGTTAATATTGGTTGTGGTACTATCACAAGCAATTATGACGGTAAGAATAAGTCAATGACTGTTATTGGAAACAATGCATTTATTGGATGTAATTCAAATTTAGTTGCACCAGTGACTGTTGGTGAAGGCGCATTTGTTGCGGCTGGATCTACTGTAACAGAAACTGTAGAAGATGGTGCAATGTCTATCGCACGTGCTAGACAGGTGAACAAACCTGGTTATGCAAAGGTTTTAGAAGAAAAACGTATGAAGATTTATAACGAAAGAAACAAGAAATAAAAAAAGGGGACACATATGAAAAACAAAATTACAGTATTTTCTTTATCTCCAAGCAAAAAATTAGCTCAGGATATCGCAAGCATTTTAGGTACTAAGGTTGGAGACTGCAAAGTTCATACTTCGCAGATGGTGAAATCTTATGTGAAATTGGTGAATCTGTTCGTGGTAAGGACGTATTCATTGTTCAGTCTACTTCTAATCCAGTAACTGAAAACTTAATGGAAATCTTAGTATTACTGATGCTTTAAAACGTGCTTCTGCTCGTGAAATTACTGCAGTTATTCCATATTTCGGATATGCTAGACAGGATCGTAAAGCTAAACCTAGACAGCCAATCACTTCTAAGTTAGTTGCAGACTTATTAACTACAGCTGGTGTTAACCGTGTTGTAACTGTTGACTTACATGCAGCTCAGATCCAGGGATTCTTTGATATTCCAGTAGATGAAATGCAGGCTTTACCACTATTAATCAAATACTTCCGTAAAAAGAAGGTTCAGGATTTATGTGTTGTATCTCCTGACCACGGAGGAGCTACTAGAGCTCGTAAGATGTCTGAAGCATTTGACTGCCCTATCGCTATCATCGATAAGAGAAGACCTAAACCAAACGTTGCTGAAGTTATGGGTATCATCGGTAATGTTGAAGGTAAGAACTGTATCTTAATTGATGATATGATCGATACAGCTGGTACTATTACAGCTGGTGTTGATATGTTAAAACAGAAAGGTGCTAAGGATGTATATATTGCATGTACTCATGGTGTACTTTCTGGACCTGCTGTTGAAAGATTATCTACTTGTGCTGCAAAAGAAGTTGTTATTACTAACACTATCGAAATTCCACAGGATAAGAAATTTGATAAACTTGTTTCTGTATCTGTTGCAGGATTACTTGCACATACAATTGAAAATATCGAAAACGATTTACCAGTTAGTGACGTATTCACTCAGTATGATTGTTAATGTAGAGGACTCATTACGAGTCCTTTTTTAGACCAAATGTAAGATTGCATATATGAAGCGGAATTAGTAAACTATGCTAGTTTCGATATGTAACGAATTGACTATGAAGTGGTTAAGCGTTAAACTTCATTTGTAGTCGAAGATTAAAAGTAAGCGCCAAATAATACAGTGGATAGAAATAGACCTCATCATGTTAGATAATTAAAGTGTTTTTAGATACTAAATTTGCTATATATAGCGTTTTTAGCCACTAAATTTGCTATATATAGTGATTTTAGCACTAAATTCACTATATAGAGGATGGTGAGATCATGGATATTCAAAGCATTAATGATGATATCAAAACCAAGCAATGGTTGGAAAGGATCAAGGAGTGCAGGGAAAGTGGACTACCAGTCAGAAGATGGTGCAAGCAGAACAACATATGTGAGCAGACCTACTACTGCTGGCTAAAGAAACTGCGAAAGATGGCAATCGAAACAGGTGCTGTAAAGGCTCCATCATTTGTCCCTGTTGATCAAAGCACGTTTGATAAACAGAACATAATTATAACTAAAGGTGATGTTCGTATAGAATTCCCCTGTGATACAGATATAGGAACCGTAACGAACATCATTGGTGCACTATTATGTTAGGCGATATCTCCAGAGCTGAGCATATCTATATAGCTGTAGGCTATACAGATATGAGGAAACAGATTGATGGTCTTAGTGCACTTGTTACAACACAGTTTAGTTTAGATCCCTTTTCAAATTCAGTATTCCTGTTCTGTGGTAGAAATTCGAGAGTGATGAAGGCACTGTACTGGGAGGGTGATGGCTTTGTACTTCTTTACAAGAGACTGGAAGACGGCAGATTCAAATGGCCTAGAGATGAGTCCGAAGCAAAAGAAATAACGCGCCAGCAGTTCAGATGGCTCCTGGAGGGACTGGCAGTTGTGCAGCCTGGAAGGATAAAGAAAACAGGTCCAAAAGCAGTCATATAATGGCCTTGATTCATAGAAAAATTGTACGATTCATGGTATAATTATCCCATGAAACGGAGGGCAATTCTGATGAATAATTCTACTAAATCTACAGTTGAAAACATGATTGCATCAGCTGATTTAGCTAGTACTATTGCAGAATTAAAAGCCAGTATTGCATCTCTAAACGCTTTAGTTGAAAGCTTAAAGTCTGATAATGAATACCTAAAGAATAATAATGATCTTCTTCGTGAAGAGAATGCATATCTTAAGAGAAAGCTGTTTGGCGTCAAGAGTGAGAAGATGCCATGTTCTGTAGAACAGCTTTCTCTTTTTGATGAAGCAGAACAAGAATGCGAGCCAGAGCTTCTTGAAGAAATCACATACAGCAGAGCCAAGAAGAAACAGAAAGGCACTCTTGAAATCAAGCTAGATAACCTTAAGCATGTAAAAGAAGTTTATGATATTGATGAGAAAGATAGAATCTGTGATATATGCGGTACAAAAATGCATAGAGTTGGTGAAGAGTTCGTAAGACATGAAGTAGTTTATGAACCTGCAAAGCTCTACGTAAAGGATATATACAGAAAGACATATGAATGCCGCAACTGCAGAAAGAGAGGAAAGGTTGTCATGCTTAAAGCAGGTACGCCAGCACCTGTTATTCCTCATTCATTCACATCACCTAGTGTTCTGTCTCAGGTGATTACTGATAAGTTCGTCAATCATATGCCACTTTACAGACAGGAAGCAGAATGGAAACGACTGGGACTTGATCTATCGAGAACTACAATGGCCAACTGGCTGATCATAGCTTCGAGAGAATATTTCATTCCAATCGTAAACAGAATGCATGAAATTCTTGTTGAGGAGAAGTACCTGCATAGTGACGAAACTACGGTGCAAGTGTTGAATGAACCAGGTAAGCCAGCGACCTCCAAGTCATACATGTGGGTATATTCAAGCATCAGAGAAAGCAGCAAGCCTATCAGAATATTTGAATACAAGCCTGATAGAAAAGCTGAAAATCCACAGAAGTTCCTTGAGAATTTCAGTGGCACACTGATTTCTGATGGATATGGTGGTTACAATAATATTGCAGGGGCAGTCAATGCATACTGCTGGGCACATGCAAGAAGAAAGTTCTATGAAGCACTTCCTGCAGATATGAAAGATGTCTCTGATACATTGGCTTATACAGGTCTTAAGAAAATAGCCAAGCTGTTTGCGATAGAAAAGGAAATTGATACGTTCCCACCTGAAGAGAAAGTCAAAATACGCCAGAAAAAGTCAAAACCATTAGTAGACGACTTCTTTTCATGGTGCGTTAATGCTCAGAACAAGTCTTTAACACGCTCTAAAATAGGCAAAGCTATTCAGTATGCCTGAATTTAGAGAAAGGACTGCGTGTATATCTGGATGATGGTTTAGTTCCAATGACTAATTCATTAGATGAACGTAATATAAGACCATTCACCGTGAGTAGAAAAAATTGGCTGTTTAGTACTTCTACCAAAGGAGCAGATGCAAGTGCATCAATATTCAGCCTGATTGAGACAGCTAAAGCTAATAGACTTAGTCCTTTTGATTACATAGAATACATACTAGATATAATGCCTCAGATTGATATCATTCAGCATCCAGAAAAGATTGACTGGTTCATGCCTTGGAGTGAACAGATAAAAGAAGAGTTTGGAATAAAGGACGAATTAAATCGAAAATGTGATTATCGTCCTTTTAGGTACACTATATAATTAGGCGCTTACATTCTATTTATCAGCTTTGGGAGAATAATTTAATTAGTTTAAGAGAAGCAGGAAGAATGCTGGAAATAAGTCATACAACATTCCAGAGACTTGCAAAAAGATATAATAATAAAGATGTCAGCCGTTAAGCTGACATCTTTTTACTTCTTGAATTCTATTTCATTAAGTGGTACATCATTTTTTAACTTGTGGTTACAATTAGGACATCTATTTTCTACACCAGTCACAAAACTTCTAGACTTTGTAAAAATATCAACATGACCACATGAGTCACAACGACATCTTTTCATTAAAGTAAAATTATAAGCCATAAGTAAGATATAAAGCACAACAGTCCCTATAGTTCCAGGTAAACCCCATGACATAAAGAAACTGACTAGTATGCCAATAATTAATAAGAAGTTAGAACCTATTTCTATTCTTCTAATTGTTTTCGCATATTGATTTCTATTTTTCATATATTCTCTCCACTCTTGGTGAAATGAGACAGATGATTTCATAAGGGATTGTATTGATTTCTTTAGCCATTTTCGCAAGTGAGATATGTTCTCCAAAGATTTCTACATCATCCCCAGGTTTTACATTTTCATCTACCTTCACCATACACTGATCCATACATACTCTTCCTACTACAGGATAGTAATGACCATTAATATAGACTTCTCTACCCTGATTAGCACGTGTAAATCCATCTGCATAACCAATTGGCAAAGTCGCAATATATTGGTCCTCATCAGCAGTATAAGTCATACCATAACCGATTTTTTCACCTTTAGGTACAACTTTAACCATTGCAACTTTTGTATAAAGACTCATAGCTTGTTTTAAATCACTATTCTCTTCACCACGTGGATCTACACCATACATCGCAATACCAATACGTGTCAAATTACCATAGTCTGAATGATGGAACATCATAGCAGCTGAGTTATCACAATGAATATATTTAAAACGGTTATTACCTACAATAGATTTAAATAAAGCCAATTGTTTTTCATATTCATCATCCTGAGAGAAATCATCTGCTGTCGCAAAATGAGTAAAGATACCTTCTACATCAATCTTAGAAGAATCTATCATTTCCATAGCCTTTTCAAATTCTTTTTCTGTCTTAAAACCAATTCTGTTCATACCTGAATCAATACTTAAATGAACCTTAACAGGGGCATCATAATGATGCATCTCATTAATCTTATTTAAGTAATCAAAAGAGAATAATGCAAGGCTGATATTCTTCTTAATCGCAATATCTAAGTCTTCTAGTGGTATTGCGCCTAAGACTAGAATATCCTGCTTTACACCTAAATCTCTTAAGTCTACAGCTTCTTTTAAAGTAGCTACCGCAAACATCTGAATAATAGATTCATCCTTTAAAACAGAAGCAACTTCCTTATAGCCATGTCCATACGCATTTGCTTTAATGATAGCCACCATAGGCTTTTTAGTTTTTTTATATAATGTTTCTACATTTTCTTTAATATAATCTAAACGTACTTTTGCATACGTATCACGATAACGTGTCATTTTATATTCCTCTTTTCCTTACGTAAAAAGTATAAACTAGAGATTTATACTTTTCAAGAACTGTTTGAAAAAGCAGCACTCACGTGCTGCTTAAAAGTCTGATAAGTGGCCATCTTTTCTATCGACACGATAACGGTAACGGCATAATTCCAGCATTGGAAGATCAGAATCAGAATCAGAATAACCATAAGAATGATCATAATCTATTTCTAGATCATGTTCTTTCATATACTGATTAATTCTAGTCACCTTTGCTTTACCTTTACAGTTCTCACCAATAATACGTAGATGTATAATTGTCCATTCTTTATTTGTGTCTTTGTACCTATTAACTCGTCACATGGAAGAGTATTAAAGCGCATATAAGCTTCAGCACTGGCAGTGACAAGGAATACTAAACATCCCTCTTCCTGTCTCTTCTTCATCTCTTCAACCATATGAGGATAATAAGTAGGTACGATATCCTTTTCATAACAGTCTTTAATTTCTTCTTCAGTGAGTAAATCTAAAGGGAAATGAACCCATGATTTCATTGATTCCATAGAACAGATATGTAATACATAACCAATTCCATATGGAATAAGTGGAAGAAAACGGAATACTGATAAAGGATACTTCTTTAAAGTATAAGACAATAGCTTCCTAATAGAATCACCATGGGCTATTGTATAATCAAAATCAAAAAATGCACACTTCTGTTTCATCAAGCAATCTCCAATGCGACTTCCATCATTGCAGTAAATGTCTTTTCTCTTTCTTGGGCAGTAGTTTCTGGTTCATCATTGACTAAAGAATCAGAGATTGTAAGTAGAGTCAAAGCATTCTTACCTAAATAAGCAGCTGTTGCGAATAATGCATAAGATTCCATTTCTACTGCAAGCACACCCATTCTAGACCATTTTTCTACAGAAGTTGTATCTGCATGATAGAAAATATCAGATGCTAAAACATTACCTACATGGTAGTTGATCTTCTTTTCTTTTGCGAGTGTAACAGCTTTTCTAATAATGAATAAGAAGAAATAGCTGAGAAAGTACCTGGTAATTCATATTGATGAGCAAAGTTAGAATCTGTACATGAACCCTGAGCAATAATCACATCTCTAATATGTACATTCTTCTGCATAGAACCTGCACTACCAATACGAATGATGTTTTCTACATCATATTGTGTAAATAATTCATAAGAATAGATACCAATAGAAGGCATACCCATTCCTGAACCCATAATAGAAATCTTCTTTCCTTTATAAGTTCCTGTATAACCAAACATATTTCTTACTGCGTTGAACTGTACAACATCTTCTAAATATGTTTCTGCCAGATATTTTGCACGTAATGGGTCTCCTGGCATTAAGACTGTTTTTGCGATATCACCTTTTTTTGCTTCATTGTGTGGTGTTGCCATAATTCGATCTCCTTTTATAATAATTTTTTAGATTTGGTTTCTTACCTGATATGATTGCTTTTTTGAGTACCTTATATTCTTCACTAGAATAACCTGCTTTCGCAAATGACTCTGTCATTATGACAGGAGCCTGGTTATCACTCAAACCATCGTATAATGCGATATCTTTCTTATAGGCTAAAATATGTGTATCAATATCAATCATATGCAGATGGATGTTCTCATCATCCTTGAAATCATCTATTAATATTCTACAATTTCCACAGGACTTAAGTCCATAGACTTTTACAGAATATATATTCTTTTTACATGATGTACTACTTAACAGTAAACCTACGATTATTAAAATCTTGAGTAGGTTTCTTTCCATTTGTGACACGTTCAATATCTTTTGCGAGTATTTCTTCATCATCTGTCTCATATCCTAGTAAGGCAAAATAACCTTTTACATAAATAAATGGACCTAAACCATAATATTCATCATCAAAATCCCTTAAAGAATTGATTGCTTGATTATAATGGTCTGTTGTTTTTGTATCATCCATATCATACATCTTGATTGTAATATTCTTATAACGTTTTTTTAAATAAGGTATCGCATTTTTCTTAAAAGCGATACATTCAGAACATGTCTTAACTGAATAAAATTCAATAGTGACAGGATGAGGTAATTCAACCTTTTTTGTGTACATCCAGTCATCAGCAATAAACTTAATAAAAATAAAATCCATTTCTTCAATCACATCACTCCTCTAATACATCAGCACATTCTTTTAAATATTCCATAATAGGTAACTGCTGTGGACAAACACCCTCACATTGACCACAACCTATACAAACAGATGCTTTCGCACTCTTTTCTATAATGCCTTCATAGCGATTCTTTGCTTTATCCTTCATGCCATAAATCTTATACCAGTTCATTGCCTTGAAGATATCAGGGATTTCAATACCCATAGGGCATCCTGGTGTACAATAACGACATGCAGTACATGGAATAGATTCAATGGCATCTAATGCCTTTTGTGCTTTCTTAATCGTATTTTGTTCTTCTTCACTTAACGGTTTAAAATCTTTCATATAAGAAATATTATCTAGTACCTGTTCCATTGTACTCATTCCACTAAGTACTGTAATAATACCATCTAGTGACGCGACATAACGTACAGCCCATGATGCAATAGACATATCAGGATTCGCATTATGTAGTATTTCTCTGACTGATTCAGGTGGTGAGGCAAGTGTACCACCCTTAATAGGTTCCATTACAACAATAGATTTCTGATGTTTTCTCGCAATTTCATAATTGGCACGTGATGTAATAGCTGGGTTTTCCCAGTCTGCATAGTTTAATTGTAATTGTACAAATTCTACATCAGGATGCTTAGTGAGTAATTCATCTAATAATTGTGGTGTTCCATGGAAAGAGAAACCATAATGTTTAATAAGTCCCTTTGCTTTTGCATCCTTCACAAAGTCCCATATATGATATTGATCATATAAAGCCACATTGGCATCAGATAATGCATGTAGAAGATAATAATCAAAATATCCTGCCCCAGTTCTCTCTAAGCTGACCTTTAATTGTGCCTGACAGCTTTCTTCATCATGACACATCATTTTTGCATTGATTTTAGAAGCTAGTGTATATGAATCTCTAGGATAACGTTCTACAAGTGCCTTTCTAGTTGCTTCTTCTGATCCTTCATAAACATAAGCTGTATCAAAATAAGTCAGTCCAGCATCCATAAAGGCATCTACCATCTTCTTTGTTTCTTCAAT
>ENA-OQDW01000816-OQDW01000816.1-human-gut-metagenome-genome-assembly--contig:-NODE-816-length-12448-cov-2.278792_pt1 | contig 12448 bp, 16 predicted proteins | sample MGYA00242784_ERZ504613 | MGnify/ENA primary metagenome ERZ504613 (study PRJEB26092, sample SAMD00036330) | human gut metagenome | host: Homo sapiens | study: EMG produced TPA metagenomics assembly of... | reverse complement strand
CAAAACCGGAGAACAGCCAGGCAGAAAAGCGGGCGTTCTCCGGTTTTACATTTGCACCCGTGATAGCAAAAAACAATAACGAATGGAATTGACAATCTCAGCTCCTGGTCGGATCTGACAGATGCACTGCACGCCGGAAAAATCGACGGTGCATCGGAACTGATTGAGCTGGCGAAAGCAGGTCTTACGCTGGACGACATTGCGGTGACGCAGGGCTTTGGAACGGTGCTGGCGCGCTCCGAAGAGCTCTGGGAGGATTCTCTCTGCTGCGGTCTGATTTCCGGACCGATGTGATCGAAAAAGATCCCGCATCGTTTCAGAAACTGCTGGACGGCTATTTTGCGGCGGGAGAAAAGCTCGACAAAAAAGAAGCGCTTCGGGTGGCAGAGGAGTATCTGGGACAGGATGCGGCAACACTCGAAACTTCGCTTGACTGGATCAGCTACCAGGACCTTGCAATTTCCGAGGAGGCGATCTATCTCGCCGACCGCGTGGTGATTCTCGATGCCAATCCGGGGCAGATCAAAGCAGTACTTACGATTCCGCTTGGAAAGCACCGGGATCGTACGAGTGAGGATTTTCTGGCAATTCGGGATCAGATTTTTGAGATCTTCCATATGAAACGGGAAGATGCGATTGAATATTATACTTAACGGGGGAACAAAGCCGCTTTGAGATTTTTTGCGTTTCACTCCGGGGTTCCGCAATGAGAGGTTTTGTGGTACAATAAGCAGTGAGTCGGGCCGCAGGGGATGAGGGGGCCTGAAAAATATGAATCATACAGACAGGATGAAACAAAATGGAAAAAACCAAAAAACTGGCGGTAGGCATTTTAGCGCATGTCGATGCGGGAAAGACGACGCTGGCAGAGGGAATTTTATATAAAACAGGCCAGATCCGGAAAGCCGGAAGAGTGGATCACAAGGACGCCTTTCTGGACACGGAGGAACTGGAAAAGCAAGGGGTATCACGATCTTTTCCAAACAGGCCGTGCTGAAGCTGAACGAGACGGAGGTCACACTCCTTGACACGCCGGGCCATGTGGATTTCTCGGCGGAGATGGAGCGCACTTTACAGGTCATGGACTATGCGGTTCTTCTGATCAGCGGTGCGGACGGCGTGCAGGGTCATGTGGAAACCCTGTGGCGGCTGCTCGCGCGGTATGAGATCCCGGTCTTTCTCTTTATCAACAAGATGGATCAGCCGGGCACGGATGCGGAAAAACTGCTGGAAGAACTGCAGAGCCGTCTCTCAGAGCACTGCCTGAATTTCTCGCAGGATCTCCAGAACGCAGAATTGCTGGAAGAACTCGCCATGTGTGATGAGGACGTGCTGGAGCAGTATCTGGAAACGGGAAGCGTGGAAGAAGACCAGATCTGCATGATGATCGCAGAGCGGAAGGTTTTTCCGTGCTGCTTTGGCTCTGCACTCAAGATGGAGGGCGTGACGGAATTTCTGAAAATTCTGGACCGGTTTACAAAAACGCCGGAGTACGGCGGGGATTTTGGCGCGCGCGTTTTTAAGATTTCAAGGGACACGGCAGGAAACCGTCTGACGCATCTGAAAATCACGGGCGGCGTGCTGAAGGTAAAGCAGATGCTCGGCGAAGAAAAGGCAGACAGATCCGTATTTATTCCGGTGCGGGCTATACGATGGTACAGGAAGCACCGGCGGGGACGATCTGCGCCGTAACGGGACTGAACAGCACCTTCTCCGGTCAGGGCATCGGCAACGAAACCGAGGCGGAAAAACCGGTGCTGGAGCCGGTGCTGACGTACCGCATCGAGCTTCCGCCGGACTGCGATGTCCATCAGATGCTTGGAAAACTGCGCCAGTTAGAAGAAGAAATCCCGGAGCTCCACATTGTCTGGAATGAGCGCCTCGCGGAAATCCATGCGCAGGTCATGGGTGAGGTGCAGATCGAGATCTTAAAGAGTCTGATCCACGAGCGTTTCGGCGAATGGGTGGAATTCGGAGCCGGAAATATTGTATACAAAGAGACGATCCGCAGTACCGTGGAGGGTGTCGGCCATTTCGAGCCGCTGCGCCATTATGCAGAAGTTCATTTGCTGCTGGAGCCGGCAGAACCGGGCAGCGGACTGCAGATTGGAACCGTCTGCAGCGAGGACACCCTGGACCGCAACTGGCAGCGTCTGATCCTCACACATCTGCTGGAGCGGAAGCATCCCGGCGTGCTGACCGGGTCGGAGATTACCGATATGAAAATCACGCTGGTCAAGGGCCGTGCGCACATTAAGCACACCGAGGGCGGCGACTTCCGCCAGGCGACGTACCGTGCGGTGCGGCAGGGACTGAAAAAAGCAGAATCCGTTCTGCTGGAGCCGGTCTATGCGTTCCGTCTGGAAATTCCATCGGAATCGACGGGACGGGCGCTGAACGATATCCAGCGGATGTACGGCAGCTTTAAACCGCCGGAAATGGAAGGCGATATGACAGTGATCACCGGAACCGCACCGGTTGTGACGATGCGGGATTATCAGAAAGAAGTAACTGCTTACAGCCGGGGACGCGGAAGAGTGTTCTGTACCTTAAAAGGATATGAGCCGTGTCACAACGCGGAGGAAGTGATTGCCTCCATCGGCTACGATTCCGAGGCGGATGTGGAAAATCCGACGGGTTCTGTGTTCTGTGCCCACGGGGCAGGCTTTGTCGTTCCATGGAATGAAGTGGAAGACCATATGCATCTGGAATACACGCTGGAAAATCCGGAAGAAGAAAGCGATTCAGCCGAATCTGCGGCAGACCGGAGCGGCGGAGCATCCTCTGTGCAGAAAGCAAAAAAAGCATCCGACCGCGTGCCGATGGCAGCTTCCCTGCAGGAGGCAAAGGAGCTGGAAGAAATCTTTACGAGGACATACGGCAAAGTGGAGCGGAAGCGCGCCGGTTTCGAGCGGCGGACACGTCCGGTCACCTCGTCATCCGGCATCGGGGATCCCAAATATGCAAAATCAAACCGCCCGAAGGAGCCGCAGGAGGAATATCTGCTGGTGGACGGCTATAACATTATTTTTGCATGGGATGATTTAAATGAGCTGGCGAAGTATAATATTGAGAGCGCCAGAGGAAAGCTGATGGACATCCTGTCAAATTATCAGGGATATAAAAAAATGACGCTGATTCTTGTCTTTGATGCCTACAAAGTAAAAGGCAACCAGGGTGAGGTCGGCATGTACCATAATATTCATGTCGTTTATACGAAAGAGGCGGAGACGGCTGACCAGTACATCGAGAAAACGGTTCACAGGATCGGCCACAACGGCAACGTAACGGTGGCTTCCTCGGACGGTCTCGAGCAGATCATCATTATGGGAGCGGGCGCGCATCGTCTCTCCGCACGGGATCTGCGCACCGAGATTGAACATACAAACGGCCAGATCCGGGAAAACTATCTGGAGAAAGAACAGAAAACGAAGTCGTATCTGCTGGAGAACGCCTCTGGAGAACTGGGAGACTTTTTAAAAGAGCTGGAAGAAGAGCGAAAAAAAGAGAGTAAAAAGAGCAAAGGAAAGGCTTAAGATGAATTACGCAATCATACTATCGGGGGGAATCGGAACGAGAATGCAGATGGGGGATTTTCCGAAGCAGTATCTGGAAGTGGAAAAGAAACCGATTCTGCTGTATACGCTGGAGCAGTTTCAGAAAAGCAGTGCCGTTGAGAAAATCGTCATCGTGGCGGCAGATGCCTGGAGAGAGAAGATCCGCGGATGGATGGAAGAAGACGGGATTACGAAATTTCTCGCCTTTGCGGATGCCGGGGATACGCGGCAGGAATCCATTCATAATGGCCTTACCGTCTGCATGGAGGATTCCATATCGGAGAACGACGGTGTGATCATCCACGATGGCGTGCGGCCTCTGGTGAGCGAACAGCTGATTGGCGACTGCCTTGCGGCGCTTGCCGATCATGAGGGCTGTATGCCGGTGCTGCCGATGAAGGACACGATCTATCAGAGCAGCGACGGAACGAAAATTGACCATCTGCTGGAGCGCAGCACGCTGTTTGCCGGTCAGGCGCCGGAAGCCTTCCGGCTGCATCCGTACGCGAAGATCAACCGGGAAGCATCGAAAGAGGAGCTGTCCCTCACAAGGGGAACGAGTGAAATTGCCTACCGCCATGGAATGGATGTGGCGATGATCCCAGGGGATGAGCGGAACTTTAAGATTACAACAAGGAGCGACCTGGAGCGTTTCTGTACGATTGTGGAAGGAGAAACGAAATGAGAGCATACGAGCTGCATGGAGTCAATGATTTAAGAAGGGAAGACATCGAAAAACCGGAAATCCCATCCGGCTGGGTTCTGGTGCAGGTAAAGGCATCGGGAATCTGCAGCTCCGATATTCCGCGGATTTTCACAAACGGAACATACCATTTTCCAACGATTCCAGGTCACGAGTTTTCAGGCGTGGTTGCCGCATACGGCGAGGGTGTGCCGGAAGAGCGAGTTGGAAAACGGGTCGGCATTTTCCCGCTGATCCCATGCCGCACCTGCGCAGTGCCGGCAGAAAAAATATGAGATGTGCGAACACTACGATTACCTCGGCTCGCGCCGGGACGGCGGCTTTGCGGAATACGTGGCCGTGCCGGACTGGAACCTGATGGAGCTGCCGGAAAACGTCAGCTTCCGCGAGGCAGCAATGCTGGAGCCGCTCTCTGTGGCGCTTCATGCGGTGAAACGAAGCGGTGCGAAGCCGGGCGATACCGCAGCAGTGATCGGAACGGGCATGATTGGTTTTGCAGCGGCAGCGTGGGCGAAAGCGCTCGGCGCCGAAACCGTTTTTGTGATTGGACGGGGCGAAGCAAAACGTGCGATCGCAGAACAGATCCCGGGCATCTCATATGTGACGGAAGAGGAGAGTAAAGCGATTCAGGCGGATGTTGTAGTAGAAGCGGTCGGAACGCCGCAGGCCGTTTCCAGTGCAGTTCTTCTTGCAAGACCGGGCGGAAGCATCGTGCTGATGGGAAATCCATCGGGCGATCTTGCGATGGAAAAGAACGTGTACTGGCGCATCCTGCGCAAACAGCTGAACCTGATGGGAACGTGGAATTCTTCTTATGAAAAAGATGAAGCCTGCGACTGGACGGAGGCACTCGATGCGCTTTCGAAGAAGAAAATCCCGGCACAGGCGCTGATCACGCACTGTTTCCCGTCCGAAAAGCTGATGGACGGACTGGAACTGATGAAAAATCATAAAGAGCCATACTGCAAAGTAATGGTTTCATGGGAGTAGAAATATGAGAAAAAGTCAGATATCGGCATCCATGATGTGCTCAAACCTTGTGGATCTGCAGGCGACGATCGATGTATTTGAAAAAGAAAAAGTCGAATATCTCCATATCGATGTGATGGACGGCGAGTTCGTTCCGAACTTCGGCCTTGGCGTCGACTACATCCGCGGACTGCGGGAACTGACGAGTATTCCGCTCGATCTTCATCTGATGATTAAAGACCCGGAGTACAAGCTGCCGTGGATCGGCATTCACAAAGAGGACATCGTGACGATTCATTATGAGAGCACTTTCCAGGTGCAGCGCGCGCTCGATTACCTCGTGCCGTACGGCTGCAAGCGGTTCCTCGCGATCAACCCGGCGACACCGATCGGGCAGATCGAGGAAGTGCTTGATTATATCGACGGCGTCAATCTTCTGATGGTGAATCCGGGCTTTGCCGGACAGAAAATTGTGCCGAGTACGCTGCGCAAGGCGGAAAAGCTGCAGAAATTTCTGCAGGAGATGCACCGGGAGGACATCATTTTAGAAGTGGACGGAAACATTACGAAGGAGCACGGCGCGACGCTGCGTTCCTGTGGAGCCAGCATTTTTGTGGCGGGAACTTCGAGCATTTTCTGCACCGATGTATCGCACTTCGGAGAAAAAATCCGGGAATTCCGGAAAGCAGTGGAATAAGAAAAAGAACTGCCTTCCCGGGATGCACGGTTTGAAAAACAGACGAATACTGTAAAGTGAGAAATGACGGAGCGTGTCATATGGTAGAATTGCTTCTGCTTGCTGCGGCGCTCTCAGCCGATAACTTTGCAGTAAGCATCGGATATGGAAGCAGCAATACGAGAATTTCACCCGGCATGACGGCGCTGCTGAATCTGTTTTGCAGTGCTGCCCTGGTTGCTTCCGCGCAGTTTGGAAAAAGATTTCTGCAGTCCGCAGGACCGGAATGGGGAACCAGAGTGGGTGCGGGCTGCTTTTTTCTTATGGGAACGCTGAAAATTTTCGAAGAACTGAGAAAACGCAGAAGAAAAAAGCAGGGAAAACCAGAAGCAAGACTGGAACATCTGGAAAAACAGCTCCACCCACTGGAATTTGGCCTGCTGGCGGTTTCGATGTCGGTGGATGGAATTGTCTCCGGCGTCTTTGCCGCGGATCTTCCGGTGACAGGAGGACAGATCTTTTTTGCCTCCTTCGCGGTCGGAATGGCGGCGATGTATGCCGGAACTGCCATCGGAAAAAAGACGGGGCAGAAAAACGGCGGAAACGGAGCACTGTTCGGAGGAATTCTGTTCTATTTACTGGCGTTTTTAAAGCTCACATAGAATTACATGTAAGAAAGAAAAACCAGCAGATCCCGGCGTAAAATTGACAAGCCCGTGCAGATATGCTATAAAAGTAGGAGGTTTGCTGCTGGAAAATTTAAAAAACAGATGCAGCAGACAAAGTAAGAGAGGAAAATACATGATTTCAGTAGTAATCCCTTCGTACAACGGTGCAGAAACACTGTTTCAGGCAATCGACTCAGTCCTTTGCCAGACAACAAAAACCCCGCTGGAAATCCTGGTGATCGACGACCATTCCACGGACGATACGCTGGAAAAGATGGGGCGTTACGGAGAAAATGACCGGGTACGGTATATCCGGAATGAGACAAACAAAGGAGCGTCCGCATCCAGAAACCGCGGTGTACAGCTCGCAAAGGGCGATTACATTGCCTTTCTGGACGCGGATGATTACTGGGATCCCGAAAAACTGGAAAAGCAGGAAAAAGCCCTTGCAAAGACCGGTGATGTGCTCTGCTGTACGGGTCGGGAGCTGATTTACGATCAGGAACCGGAAAAGCAGAAGATCTTTTCTGTCCCGGAGCGGATCACCTACAAAATGCTGCTGCGCGGCAACGTGATCGGCTGCTCGTCGGTACTGGCCAAAAGAAGCGTTCTGCTGGAATTCCCGATGGAAAAGGACGAATGCCACGAGGATTATCTGGACTGGCTGCGGATCCTGAAAAAATACAGGACAGCCTGCGGTGTGGATGAGCCTTTGCTGAAATACCGGCTGTCCAGCACAGGAAAATCGGGGAATAAACTGCATTCTGCAGGAATGACTTACCGTGTTTACCGCGAGCTGGGAATGGGAACGTTCCGCTCCCTGTACTGTTTTGCGTGCTATGCCGTAAACGGTGTGCGGAAGTATTACGGTAAGGGCAAAAAGAGAGGAAGAGATTGATGAACTATAAAAACAGGGAACAGTACAAACATCTGATGCGTGTCCTGGCGGTCGCGGCGATTGTGCTTCTGGAATGCGCTGTTTTTTCTGTGTTCTGGGACAGATACTATGCGAGCCACCTGTGGCTGGAGCCGTTCTGGGATAAGGGAAATCAGATTATCGTCGTGATCTACGGCATTTTTCTTCTGGTTTTCATGTACATTTACGGCGGCATGAAGATCGGCTACATGAAGGGAAGCAGCATCATCTATTCCCAGATGATGACGGCATTCTGTGCCAATGCGCTGATGTATCTGCAGATTATCCTGCTGTGGCGCCACCTGCCGTACATTCTGCCGATGGTCGGCATGACACTCGTGGACTTTGCGCTGGCAGGCATTGTATCCTGGCTTTTTGAGAAAACGTTTGCGCGTCTCTTTCCGCCAAGAGAGGTGCTTCTGATTTACGGTGAATACCCGATGGAAAGCCTGGAGCTGAAGATGAACCAGCGGCCGGACAAGTATATTGTAGCACATAAGGTGAGCGTGGAAGTGGGAGAGAAAGAGCTCTGCCGCCAGATTGACGCATACGGTCAGGAGGGCGTGATCCTGGGCGATCTTCATTCGGAGCTGCGCAACCGTCTGCTGAAATATTGCTATGCGAAAGAAATCCGTGTCTATCTGACGCCGAAGCTGTCGGATATTATGGTACGGAAAGCGGAAGCGCTCCATATTTTCGATACACCGCTTCTGCTCGCGCGAAACAGTGGTCTTTCGTTTGATCAGAGATTCTGCAAGCGCCTGCTGGATCTGCTCGTATCGACGATTCTTCTTGTGATCACGTCGCCGATTATGCTGATCGCAGCGCTCTGCATCAAGTTGTATGACCATGGCCCGGTGTTCTTTAAACAGAAACGTCTCACGATCGGCGGAAAAGAATTCTATGTCTACAAATTCCGAAGCATGATCGTGGATGCCGAAAAAGACGGCGTAGCGCCTGGCAACGAAGAACGACAGCCGCATTACGCCGGTCGGGAAGGTGATCCGCGCGACGAGAATTGATGAGCTGCCGCAGCTTCTGAACATTTTCAAGGGCGATATGAGCGTCGTCGGACCGCGCCCGGAGCGGCCGGAGATTGCAAAGGAATATGAGGAATCGATTCCGGAGTTTGCTTACCGTCTGAAAGTAAAGGCAGGCCTTACCGCTACGCCCAGATTTACGGAAAGTACAACACGACCGCATACGATAAGTTGAAGCTGGATCTGATGTACATAGAGAGCTATTCGATTTTAGAGGATCTGAAGCTGATTCTTGCAACCTTTAAGATTGTCTTCACAAAGGAGAGCACAGAAGGGCTCGAGGAAGGACAGACGATCAGCCTGAACGCAAAGGAAGAGGAGAAAAAAGATGTTTAATACCGAGGACGAAATTCTGCGCCGGCTGCAGGAAAAAAATCTGGAAATGGCCGTCATGTTTTACCACTGGTGCCAGAGAAACCATCTGACCTGTTATCTCTGCGGCGGCGGCTGTATCGGTGCAATCCGCCACGGCGGCTTTATTCCGTGGGACGATGATCTCGACTTTTTCATGCCGCGGAAAGATTACGAGAAGTTCCTGAAAATCTGGGATACGCAGGAGGAGAGTAAAATCTACAAGCTCGAGTACCCGAAAGAGGCTTCTGCAATGCGCACACGTTTGCGAACATCCGCGACAGCCGCACCACGCAGGTGAAAAAGGAGCAGGTCGATATGGATCTCTGCCACGGCGTTGCGCTTGATATTCTCCCGATCGAGGGCTATGCACCGGGAAACCTTGCGCGGAAATGGCAGGTGATCGAGGGAAAGATTTTCCAGCTCTTCTGCACGCAGGTTATTCCGACCAAAGAACGCCACGGCGCGTTTATGCATTACCTGGGAACGATTCTGCTGGCGCTGGCTCCGACGCAGAAGATGCGGTACCGGATCTGGAAGCAGGCAGAAAACTATATTACAAAATTTGATATCGACAGCCCACGGGTGGACGGCATCACCGAGATGTGCGCACCGCAGGCGATTCTCCGGAAATATCCGAAAAAGATTTTTGCATCGGCGATTGAGGTTCCGTTCGAGAACGAGCGCCTGCCGATTCCGGTCGGATATGACACATATCTGCGCATGGCGTTCGGCGATTATATGAAACTGCCGCCGAAAGAACAGCAGAAAGGCCACCACGATGCGGCGTTTCTGGATCTCGATCATCCGTATGAGCAGTATAAGGGGATACACTACTGCTGTAAGAAATAAAGAAAGAGGATAAAACAATGCCGGAAATTTCAATCATTACCCGGTGTATCAGGCAGAAAATTTTTAAAAAAATGTGTGGATTCCATTCTCTCCCAGTCTTTTACGGACTGGGAGCTGCTTCTTGTAGATGATGGAAGCACCGACAAAAGCAGTGAAATCTGCCGGACATACGCAGAACAGGATGCGCGGATCCGTTATCACCAAAAAGAGAACGGCGGCGTCAGTTCGGCGCGGAATGCGGGCGTTGCGCTTGCAGAGGGGCGTTATATCACGTTTGTGGACAGCGACGATTTCGCAGCGGAGGATCTTCTGGAAACACTGTATCGTCTGGCGGAAAAATATGATGCCGAAATGAGTATCTGCCGCGGATACGATCTCTATGAAGGAAGGCCGGTGCCGGATCTGAAACAGGAGGGAATCGAATCTGTGACCGACAGCGAGGAGGGACTGCGCCAGGTGATGAAGGCGCGCGTGTTCGGCGTGATGCGTGGGGCAAGCTGTATCGGAGAGAGATTTTCGAGGGCGTTGTCTATCCGGAGAAAACAATCGCCGAGGATGCATACGTCATCGTTCCGTTAATGGAGCACTGCCGGAAGGTGGCCTTTTCCACAGCACAGAAATACTATTATGTGCACCGGCGCGAAAGCCTCACGACAAGCGGTTTTCGCTGGTCAGATCTGGGTTCGGTGGAAGTATGGGATCATAATCAGAATGTCGTGGAAGAACGCCACCCGGCGCTGAAAAAAGAAGCAGGTGTGCGCTGCTGCTGGGCGCGGTTTTTCGTGCTGGACAAGCTGATGCTGTTGGAAACCATGGACGCGGAGAAAAAGGCGCTTGCGAAGAGGCTGGCAAAAGAGCTTAAAAAGCATCCGCTTCTGGTACTGGAAGGCGATCACTTCACGAACGGGCGGAAAATCGCCTATCTGACCCTGTTTCTGGGAACCGGAATTTACCGGCAGTGCGTTCGTGCACTGTTCCGGAAAAGAAATTTATAAAAATGCGGCAGAAGCGAATGAGATTTTCGTTTCTGCCGCATTTTTATATGGATTTTTCTAGCTTTCTTTTTCGGAAAGCAGAACACCGTTTTTATCAAACACATACGTTGTTCCGTCAATTTTTTTCGTCCCGGTGACGCATCCGCCCCAGCTCTGGAAATAATATGTTTTTCCGTCAATTTCTGCCCAGCCGGTCTGCATGGAAGCATCATCGTTGAAGTAATACCAGTTGTTTTTATAATAGAACCACTGCGATTTTCTCGCACCGCCCCAGCTGTAGGTAAAGTACCAGACACCTTCCCGGATCACCCATTGGTTTGCCGGCATGACGCCGTTTTCATCAACAAAATAAAGATTGTTATCATACGTAAAGGCTTCATCCGTTTTCCGTGTACAGTCCTCATTAATATAATAGTATTTATTCTGAAGCAGCAGCCAGCCTTCGTGTGCGGCACCGCCCCAGCTTCTGAGATAATAATAGTTTCCATCCCATTTCAGCCACTGGTTCTGATACATTTTTCCGCTCTTATTTACAAAGTAGAGATTGTTGTCATACAGGAAACTTTCGTTCTGCTTCAGGGAACCGTCCACATTCATAAAATACCAGGCGCCATCGATCTGATACCAGCCATTGGTTACGCAGGAATATTTCTGTACATAATACCAGGCACCGTCATGGTACAGCCAGGTGCTGCCGGAAATACCGCCCCAGGAAAGAAATTTGACGCGGTAACCGTTTAAGGTAAGTGTCGTATTGCGTGCGGCACCTCCCCATGTGTAAAAATAGTACATCGTTTTGGTCTCTGGATCAGCGTGCCATCCGGACGAATACATAATACCGGTATCCTTGGCGAGATAGTACCAGTTGTTGCTGATAAACTGCCATCCGGTCTGCATCTCACCGCTGCCGGAAAAATAATAGTAATCTCCATCAAGCAGAAGCCAGCCTGTTGTCATAATGCCGTCCGCGCCGAGGTAATACGTTTTGCGGTCGAGGGTGAGCCAGCCGGTATACGGTGTTTCATCATCGTTGTAGTAATACCATTTTCCATCCCGTTTTACCCAGCCGATGACGTGGCGTTCGTTTGTGATCACGCCGTTTTCATCAGCGGTATATTCGATGCCCGTTTCTGTGTCGCGCCAGGAAGTGGAGCATACGAGAAGATGGCTGCTGTCTGCATAATATTTCTGTCCGCCGCGGGTGAAAAATCCGCTGTACGGGATGCCGTCATGATAAGCAACGAGCTTGGAAGAACGGCCGCGGTAAATTTCATAGGTATCATCCACGTTGGAAGTGACCGCGGAACCGGAAAAGTCAGCAATGACTGCCGGAAGATCGCCGGAATATCCTGTCGTGGAAAATACGCGCAGCCCCAGAGAGGTCAGGGTCTCGACGGTATCGTTATCCATAATACGGAATCACCGGTCTGGATAAAATATTCCGGGTTGACGGCAGCAAGATAGTCTGCATCGACAGCATTCGGATATCCGTGATGATTGGAAGTCATCAGATCAATGCTGTACAGTCCGTAGTTCGAAACAATCCGGCTGGCATCGCCCTCGACGTCGTCGATATCGCTCGTCAGAAAAGCGCGGTGGTCGTTTGCGGAGGCAATTACACCAAGACAGAACTGGTTGGCGTCCTCTTTGGACTTGTGAGATAATCTTCCTCGTAGTTGACAATCTGGATCTGGAAATTTCCAAAAGCAAAATCAGGAGAC
>ENA-OQDW01000814-OQDW01000814.1-human-gut-metagenome-genome-assembly--contig:-NODE-814-length-12457-cov-2.177859_pt1 | contig 12457 bp, 20 predicted proteins | sample MGYA00242784_ERZ504613 | MGnify/ENA primary metagenome ERZ504613 (study PRJEB26092, sample SAMD00036330) | human gut metagenome | host: Homo sapiens | study: EMG produced TPA metagenomics assembly of... | reverse complement strand
CGGAAAACAGCCGGGTGGCATTGATACCCACCAGCCAGTCCGCTTTGGCGCGGCAGAGGGCCGCATCCCGCAGGCGTCATAGTCTGCACCGGGGCGCAGGTTTGCAAAGCCTCCCGGATGGCGGAATCCTCCATCGAGGAAATCCAGAGCCGCTTCATGGGCTTCTGGCAGCCCGCCAGCTCGTAGACGGCGCGGAAGATCAGCTCCCCCTCGCGTCCGGCGTCGCAGGCGTTTACCACTTCGGTCACATCCGGGGCGTTCATCAGCTGTTTCAGCACATCAAACTGTTTCTTCTTGTCCTTGCTCACCACCATCTGCCAGGGTTCCGGCAGAATGGGCAGATCGTCATAGCGCCACTTGGCGTAGTCCGGGTTATAAGCGTCGGCGTCGGCCAGACCAGCCAGATGGCCCACACACCAGCTGACCCGCCAGCCGCCGCCTCCAGATAGCCGTCCTTGCGGGCGGTGGCCCCAATCACGGCGGCCAGACTTTGGGCAACGGACGGTTTCTCAGCGATCACCAGCTTCATGGTTTTTCATCCTCCTTTCCCGCAGCCATGCGGTCAGCTGCCGGTGGCAGAATCCCACGCAGGGCTGTCCGTCACGGTAATTCCCGCAGCCATAACAGGGGTGGCCGGGAGATAAAGAAGGAGGACGGGAAGTTTCCTTCCCGCCCTCCGGCCTGCGTGTCATCATGCGTTCATAGGGCTGTCGGTGAAGCGGGTCAAACCGTCTTGTCCTCGCTTTCCTCGTCGCCGCCCCCGTCAGCGTCCGGCTCGTCAGATTCCTCGGTCTCCCAGGAGTCCTCGTCCTCCTGATCGGTATCATCCTCGCCGTAGTCATAATCGTCCAAATTGTCGTTGCCCTTGGTCTTGGGTCTGCTTTTTACCAGCTTAAAGTAGGCAAAAGCGCCGCCGCCACCCATCAGAGCCAGCACCGCCAAAAGAATGGCCGGATTCAGTCCTGCGGGTTTCTGCGCCGGTTCTTCCGGTTCCGGGGTTTCTTCCGGGGTCTCCGGTTCCGGCTCCTTACCCGTGCAGGCGCTCATATTGGTGGCACACACCGGGCAGGCCGTATTCACCGCACCGGCCACACATTTCTCCGTACAGGTACAGGTGGCGGGCTGCTCCTGGGTGGTCTGACCGTCCTCCATCAGCGCCATCAGGTCCGCCTCGTCCACCTGGTTTAAGAAGTGGACAGCGGTTTCCTTGTCCTCGTTGGCCCGGTCAATGAGGATGTAGAAGTAGTTGCCTGCCTTGGTGGTGACGGTGATGAGCTGCTTGTTGTCGCCGAAATCATCCACCAGGCGGCGTTGCCATCCGGGGTCAGGGCCGGACTGTCCTCGGTTTCCTCCACGACCACATTGCTGTCGTTGGTGGCATCCTCCGCCGGAAGTTCTTCCGTTCCCTGGGCAAAGGCAGTCACGGAAAGGCCCATCATCAGCACCAGGGCGGCGCAGAGGGCCGAAAGGGTTTTGAAAATTTTCTTATTCTTCATGGTCGGTATCCTCCTGTTCGTTGTAGTTGGCGGAGGCAGCGGCCATGCCAGGGACCGTACCACCGGAGAGCATGGCGTTCAGCTGCTCCGGGGTCAGCCGCAGGGCGCGCACCATCTGAACGATTTCCAGGTTCTCCGCCTCGGTTTTCTGCGCCTCCAGGGTTTTCAGCTTGTCCTGGTACTCCGCGATCTTCTCGCGGACCTTGGCAATCTCCTGGTCAATGCGCTGGATTTTGTTCTTAGCCATTTCAATCACTCCTTTTCTCATAAATCGGCCTTACCAGTTCATCAGGCCGTAGCCCTTGATGCACTCGTAGGACAGGGAATAACTCTTGATCTTGCAGGCGTCGCCAGAATTGCCTCCACGGTGTAGACCCGGCTGCCGTCTGTGCCGACCACAAGGCCCACATGGTCGGCGCTGCCATCCAGGTCCCAGTCAAAGAAGATGGCGTCGCCGGGGGCGATATTGGCGTAATCACGCCCGCCCCATTGTCCGTGAGACTGGAACCACGGAATACCCTGGGACTGGCAGGCGGCAAAGCGCGGCTCGGACAGCCCCATCTGGCCGTAGCACCAGGACACGAAGCAGGCGCACCATTCCACACGGGAATTGAAGCGTACCAGCTCCAGTAGGGCTGACCGCCACATTGCCCACCTGACTTTTGGCTATGTCCACCACGGCCTGATTGCCGGGGCGGGTGCCGTTGACGAATACCACGCCGGTCAGGTCCTCGGAGTTGCTCGTATCCGGGGAGCCGCCGCCGAAGATCAGCGGCTTGTTGCCCAGCGTCTGCCGGTACACCTGGTACATTTCCAGCTGTTCCGGGGTTAGCAGCTCCGAAGCCACGGAAGATATGGGCTTGCTGGTGAGCTTCACATTCAGAATGTAATACTCATACGGGACTTCCTCGGTGGTCGTCTCGCCGGTCACGGGGTCCGTGGAAGTTTCGGTGCGGTATCGTATCTCCACTTCCTCGGTAAGCGTCAGTTCATACTGTGCGTCGAACACGCGCTCCAGCTCGGCCTGGGCGCTCTGCCGGGTATAGCCTTGGCAGCACGGCGGACAGGTAGGCTGCCAGCTCATGGGGGTCATGCCCGATCATATCCAGGTCATAACGGTACTCGTCATATCCCGGATGGCTGCTTTCGATGTTGTCGATCTCGGCTTGCAGCGCCGCTTCCCTGGCGGCGTAATCGGCCTCCACCGCCACAAGTTCCGGGTCATCCGATGGATAGGTAGAGCCGGAAATGGCAGAACCAATGCTCTGCGCCATCATGGAGCAGGAGGACATGGTGTTGAGCAGCAGGCAGATGAGCAGAAAAATCGCGCCCACAAGCAAGAAGCCTTTTTTGTGGCGCATAACAAATGCTCCGGCCTGCTGTGCCTTTTCCTTGACCGTCTTGGCGGCTTTGCCGGTCTTTTTTGCGGTGTTGGCGGTGTTTCCGGCAGCTTGACCGGCGCGCTTGGCGGCGGCGTATTCCTTTTTAATGGCCTGTTTCTGCTGCCAGCGTGAAAACGAATTGCTGGTAAGCTGGGGATTTTCCCGCAAAGACTTCTGATACAGGGCGTTTACATTGGCCTTTTCCAGCTTTTGTTCCGCCTGTGCCGCCTTGCGGTATGGCTTCAGCTTGTGACTGCGGTAGCCTTCCCGGAACAGCCGCACACCGGTTTCAACAGCTTCCTCGGACTTGTGGGCGCTCTCCACGCCCACATTGTCCTGTTCCGTTTCACGGATTTCCTTGTGGAGTTTCCCCAGCGCCGCATCTCCCGGAGCATCCCGGACCGCGTGGGACAACTTGGAGGGCGGCTTCTTTTTGTCCTCCAGCACCAGCTTGGTGGTCACTTTGCCAGTCTTAGGGTCCACCGTTTTTTGCCGCACCTGCTTTTTGGGGATTTTCGCCTGCGCCTTGTCTGCTTTGGCGGCGGCCCGGTCAGCCTTGCGGATGGGCTTCTCCAGCGCCGGGTCAGCGCGTTCCTCGTCTGTAAAGTGCAGGCGCGGTTCCTTACGCATACCAGCCACCCGCCATCAGGTCATCCAGCAGCACACAGGTTTCCGCATATACTGGAATCTGAATGGTTTCTGCCGGAAAAACCGTTGTGGACAGGAAAAGCGCCATCAGGGTTCCTCTTGCCATGTCCCGATCCTGAATTGGGCTGCCAATAAACAGCTTGGGAACATCCGGTATGCCCTCTGTCCAGATATGGTGAATCCGGGTAAATCCGGCATAGCCCTTGGGCGTGAGATTTTTTGCTGTCTTTTCCTGCTCATAGCAGTAATGGACGGCGGCGCGAAGCAGTTCCACCATCTGCTCACAGCCGCTGACAGCGGCCAGAAGCAGACCTGCGCCTTTTTCAATTTCTTTCTTTGTCATGCTGTTCATCCTCCTTTTTTAAGTCCAACGGTTTGGTGGTCATGATACGGTACAGTTCCGTATTCTTTGGGAAGTGGTCCACAAAAGGCAGAATGGTGGAGCCATAAAACAGCAGGCCCTCGCCCTCGCCGGAGTGGGTCACATAGCTGAGCTGATGCGGAGAAATACCCAGCTGCTTGGCAAGAATCTGTCGGTCTCCGCCCGCCTGGTTGAGCATATACACGAAGTCGGAGTTTTCAAAGATATTCTCCACCTCGCGGCTGCTCAAAAGGTCTTTGACATTCTGCGTGATACCAGTCGGGATGCCGCCCCACTTGCGGAACCGCTTCCAGATTTCAACGGTGTAGGCGGCAGTCTGTTCCTCTTTCAGCAGCAGGTGCATCTCGTCAATGTAGTAACGGGTGGACTTGTGGGCAGCACGGTTGATGGTGACGCGGTTCCACACCTGGTCCTGCACCACCAGCATCCCGATTTTCTTCAGCTGCTTGCCCAATTCCTTAATGTCATAACAGACAATGCGGTTGTTGATGTCCACATTGCTCTGATGGTTGAACACATTGAGGGAGCCGGTCACATAGATTTCCAGCGCCGTGGCGATGTACTGTGCTTCCTTTTCCTCTTGCGCCCGCAGCAGGTTGTAAAGGTCCTCCAGAATGGGCATATTCTCCGGGCGGGGGTCATTGAGATAGGTCTGATAAACCAGCCGCACACAGCGGTCAATGATGGTTTTCTGGACCGGCTGCAAGCCTCTTTGCCGCCCACGATCAGCTCGCACAGGGACAGAATGAAGTCGGACTTGAGAGACAGCGGGCTTTCATCGTCCGAGTAGTCCAGGTTCAGGTCCATGGGATTGATATAGTTGGTGGAAGTGGGCGAAATCTTGATGACCTGCCCGTGCAGGCGTTCCACCAGGGGTGCGTACTCTGCCTCCGGGTCACAAATGATGACATCATCGGTTGTGAGCAGAAAACAGTTGGCGATCTCACGCTTGGCGCTGAAGGACTTGCCGGAACCCGGCGTACCGAGAATCAGGCCGTTGGGGTTTTTCAGCAGCTTGCGGTCTACCATGATGAGGTTGTTGGACAGGGCATTGATGCCATAGTACAGCGCCTCTTTGCCGTTCTGAAAAAGTTCCTGGGTGGTGAACGGCACGAAGATGGCCGTGGAGCTGGTGGTCAGTCCGCGCTGAATCTCGATCTGATTGAGGCCCAGGGGCAGGCAGCTCATCAGCCCTTCTTCCTGCTGGAAGTCAAGCCTTGTCAGCTGGCAGTTGTACTTCTGTGCGATGGAGCTGGCCTGGAACACATTGTTGTCCAGCTGGCGGGGATTATCTGCGGTGTTCAGTACCAGGAAGGTCATAAGGAACATTCGCTCGTTGCGGCTCTGCAAATCCTGCAAGAGCTTTTTGGCCTCGACACCATAAGTGGCAAGGTCGGAAGGGATGATGTCCATGTCATATCCGGCACGGACAGCCTTTTTCTGTTCCTCGATTTTGGATTTATCCAGATCGGTGATTTTTCGCTTGACCGTCTTGATGGCCTTGATCTGATCCACCGACTGGATGTGCAGGCTGACAATCAGGTTGGATTCCATATCCAGAAAATCAGCAGCATCCGGTCATTCAGTTCTGGGGCCAAAATTTGTACGAAGCTGACGGCTCCGTACTTCTTGCCCATGCGGAACTGCTTGCCGGTGCGGAACTCAAAGGAGCTGGGGGCGATAAAGTCCTTGGTGGACAGGCCGCTGGTAGGGAGCCAGTCCCACTCAAACCGGAACAGCAGCTGCTCGTCCATGTGGAAGATACCATGCAGCTGGGCAAGCCGCGCTTTTCCGTCCAGCGTTTCCGCCGCCACGCCCAGCCGCTTGAAGTTATTGAGAATATCGGTCTCAATGCGCTCCAAACGGGGCTTGGCCGCCTTGATGCTGTCCGCATCAATGCCAAAGGTGAGATACTTGGTTTTGATAAGGCCGTTGTTGCCCTTTGCCAGCTGGTTTTGCAGCATAGTCATGTACTCCACCCGGATGCTGTCAAAGTCATCTCCCTGGAGAGGGATGGAGATCGCGCGGGCAAAGGTTTCCTCCGATGCTGCAAGGTTCAAAAAAGACAGCTCAAACTGAATCGAGCTGTCGAAATAATTGAGGAAATCGCACCAGCCTCGAAAATCGCGGTCTTGTCCTCGTTCTGTGAGAGCTGATAGTTGATGTCCTGAAATTGAATGGTTTTGGTGTAGTGGCCGTCTGACACCCGGCAGATACCGTCCGGCCACATCCGTTCATAAGGGATACTGTCCTGTGCCGATTTTTCCTTTTTGTCCGTGCGGTTGGCACGGGCAATGGCAGCTTCAATCTGCTTTCTGTCGGCGCGGGACAACTTTTTCTTTGTTTTGACCGGCTGCACAGCTTTTTCCTCGTTTTTTCCGAACAGCCGGTGCAGCCAGTTTTTGATTGCCGTAAACAATGTGTGACACCTCCTCGTCGAGATTTGCCTGCCGCTGCAATACGGCATAGAAGTTATTGGTGCGGTAGGGGCGCTGTCTGGGGCGGATCACCGTGACGCGGATGATATTGCCCACGATCTTTTCCAACGGCTGACCATGCTTTTCGTACATCGCCAGCAGGAAGAAGGGCAACATCACGAACATCATGCACAGGCTGCCGTACTGTTTCCGGCAGAGCCACGGAGCAGAAAGAACAGCGGTACGCCCAAAAGCGCCCCTCCGCCGAAACAGACTAACTGCCGCTTGGTTAAGTTGAAAGCAACCTTGGTTTTGACTTTCGTCAGGTCTTTGGGTACAGGTACATAGGCCATAGAAACTCCCTCCTTTATAGAAATGAAACAGAACTGTCCACCTCGTTGCCCCATACATCCCAACCGGGTGTGGCTTGTCTGGCGAACAGCTCAATACGCGGGACATCTCCTGCAAGTGCAACGATTTTATCCCGGACAACATCCGGTTTCTTGCTGTGGGCTTCCACTGGTGTCATCACAATCTGATGCACTCTTGCAGACTGACGTTTTGGAGAGCCTTTGGTTGCTAACAGACACAGCTCGGCGTTTGCTCTGGTCCAATGCCCCAGCCCCCAAAACAGAGAGGGAGATTTTCGATTCTGCTTGACCCAGCAGAACGCCACTGTTTTATAGGTGAATCCCCATGCGTCAATCACAGTAAAGGCTTCTCGAATAACCGGGAATGTTACCCACAAAAACAAAATACAGTTTTTGTCCGCCAACTGTCCAACTGGCAGTGTTCGGATGTCCTCTATGGTCATAGTGGAATAGTGGCTCTCTGCGGTTCTGCCGTGTTCTTTTTTTCTCCAAACACGGTAACTCCACGGGGGATCAGCATAAATGATTTGATATTTCTTCATGCGTCCTCCTTAATGAGCCTGGAATACAGCTTTTGCAAGGCTGCCGGTCTTAAAGAGCGTAAAACACAAAAGAACCGTATAGCCCACACAGCTCCAAATCGCCATAATCACATCTTCCTCCGTAGCGATGTCCTGTACCAGTACAGCATAAATCGCCACACATACAATAATGAGAAATGCCTGGAATCCCAGCGCCAACAGGGAGCGCAGATAGTTCTGGCCCATGCCGCTCCATTCCTTGCCCATCATGGCAGCCATAGGGATGGGCGCAACGGATGTCACAAGGTAAATTTCAATCATACGGCCATAAATCACGATGAAGATGCAGATATACAGCGCCCACATGGTAACGCCGATAAACATACTCTGGAACCAAAGCCCGAACAGCGGACCCAAATCCATTTCCATCAGCCGGGGTTCCATGTCCGTAAGGACAGAGGAAATATCAATGGCTGCATCCGAAGAAATGATCCGGATGCCTGTGCCACCACACTCTGCGCCATATCAAACACGCCCATGACGATATTCCATGTATTCGTGACAAGGAGTATGGCTGCGGCTGACTTGAACACCCATTTGAAAATCATCCAGGTGTCCACATCATGCAGGTTGTTTTTGTCGGTAATCATCTGGATCAGTTCCAGCGTCATTACAATCGCCAGAATCACACCGGCGATGGGAACCATGATGGAGTTGGAGAGGTTCTGGATCATGCTGAAAATGCCGCCGTTCCAGCCCTGCGGCGTTTGCCCAACCTGCACGGATATATCTCCGACCTGCTGGTTTACAGAATCGAACATCCCGGACAGGTTGCCCATAATGCCGCCTACCAGCATTTCCTTGAGCCACTCAGTAAGTGCGTCCAGCAGAAAATCCATACAGTGTGACCTCCTTTCAGCCCCTCCCGTCTGTTACGGGAGGGGCAAGGATTTTTCAGGGACAGTTTAGACGGCAAACAGACCGGAAAGCAGCGGTACGAGGATCAGCCGACCACAGCCACACCAGCGCCCGCCATGAGCTGCTTCATACCCTGACTCTTTGCACCAGGGTTGTCGTTTCCGTAACCTTCCAGCAGGTTGATAACGCCCCATACGCCAAGACCAGCACCAAGGGCAATCACGAGGGTCTGCAACACATTGATCGCTTCATTGAAAAATTCCATAAATAATTGTTAGCCGGAATCGTTTTGATAAAGTTTTAGTCGTTCATAGGCATACAAAAGCCGGACAATCCGCCGCCCGGTTTCCGGGGGGTGATTCCGGCTGTCCTCCTTTTTTCATTGTTTTTTGGTGACTGTCCGCCTTGTACGCCAATGGCCCCAAAAGGGCAGTTGCGGCGAATAGATAAGACCACTCCTTTCATAGCGGAACAGATTTAAGCGCCTGAGTATCTACTTCGTACACGTCGCAGACCTCATTGGGCTTGAGTTTCAGCCGGGTGGACAGGAACGCTTCAATGTCAAAAGTGTTCTTGTCGCTTGCGTCGGCTGTGTATTTGAAATTGGGGTGCTTGGTGATGTCGTACTTATCCGAAAGGAAAGGACGCACACCGCGCAGCTGGAGGATGCACTTGCCGCCGTCCATAACGGCAAGTTCGTCCTGGCTCATCAGCTCTTTCCCCAATTTTTGATAGTTGAACGAGTGGGAAGTTTCCCGCCCACGGCTCTCTCCGGTGTTGTAGGTGTCAATGGTTTCCTTGCCCAGCACGGCGGCCAACTCCTTGAGGGTAGTCGGCTCCTTGCCGCCCAGGAAAATGGAGGTATCCATATTGCCGATGATGGTATCGGCGTTGTCCTTGTAGATGGCTTTCAGCTGGCTTTGCGCCTGCAAGACCAGACAGGCGGAGATCTCACGGCTTCGGATGGTGGCCACCAGCTTTTCCAGTTTGGGAATCTGGCCGATGTTGGCGCACTCGTCGATAAGGCAGCGCACATGGACCGGCAGCCGCCCGCCGTACACATCGTCGGCTTTTTCGCAGAGCAGATTGAACAGCTGGGTGTAGCACATAGAAATCAGAAAGTTAAAGGAATCGTCCGTATCGCTCATAATGAGGAACAGGGCAGTTTTCCGATCTCCCAGAGTGTCCAGCTCCAGCTCATCGTAGGAAGTGACCTCCCGAAGCTCGGCAATATCGAACACGGCAAGGCGCGCACCGCAGGAAATCAGGATTGATTTTGCAGTTTTGCCAGCCGCCAGCTTGTATTTTTTATATTGGCGGACGGCAAATGATTGGGCTTTCCGCTTCCAGTGCGTCAAACATCAGGTCTACCGGATTCTTGAACTCCTCGTCGTCCTCCCGGACTTCCATCGCGTTGATGAACTCGATGAGAGTGGCAAAGTTTTGTTCTTCCACCGGGGCCTCGTAGTGGATATATCCGATGAGGGCGCAGTACAAAAGCGTTTCTGCCTTGACCCAGAAATCGTCCCCGGCTTTGCCTTCTCCCTTGGTGTTCGCTATTAAAGTCGTGACCAGCTTCAAAATATCTTTTTCGCTGTGCAGATAGGCAAAAGGATTATAGTGCATGGACTTCTTGAAGTTGATGGTATTGAGAACCTTAATTCGATACGGCTCATAGACCACTTTGCCGTTTTTGTCCTTTACGGTCTCATAAACCGGATTGCCATGCCGGTCCCTTATTGGCTGATGGTCCTTGCCCAGCTTGGGACGCATTTTCGGCGTACCGCGCTGGAGCATCTTGCCGCACTCCACCAAAATCGTACCTTTGGGGTCTGTCACCACATAGGAGCTGTGCATCTGCATCAGGTTGGGTTTCAGCCAAAACCGTGTTTTACCGGAACCGGAGCCGCCGATCACCAGCACATTTTTATTTCGCGCCGTCTTGGGGTCCTTGGGGCGGCTGTTCATGGTCAGGCTCTCGGTTTTCGTCAGAATCACATTGTTCTGGAAAACCGGGTCCACATAAGGGGCGATGTCCTCGTGTGTTCCCCAGCGGGCGGAACCATACTCCATGCCGTGGCGGTATTTCTTCGCATTTTTGCTTTTCAGATATACCGCCAGCCGCAGACCACCACCGCAGCAGATTCCCACCAACAGGTCCAACGGGTGCAGGCTGGGCCACCAGCTTGCCAGCGCCACCGGCAAGACAGAAATCAGGGAGAGCGCCTTTTGAGAAGCGTCCGCGCCCTGCGCCATCCGCCATGCTTCCCCGAAGTTGGTGGCAAACAAGCCCATCAGGATATAGGCAGGTTCAAAATCAGGAGCTTTTTGATGTCAAGCTGCTTTTTCATCGTTCCAGCTCCTTTCGCTTGGTGCGGTCCACCACGGCATTTTTGACCAGCTCTTTGAACTGATTCAGCTTTGCCAGCACAGACGGACGTTCTGTTTTCTCTGCTTTTTTCACTTTTTTGCCGGTGTACTCGGTAAAAGCGGCGGTCAGCGCATCCGCATCCCGTGCCTTGAAAAAGATCAGGTACTTGGGCGGGGAGGTACTGCGGTCTTTTTTTACCGCATAATCCACACCGTATTTCCGGGCAATCTTTTCAAATTCCTTGATGGAAGGATCGGTGATTTCGATATTGGAAACGCCTTGGTTCTGACCAATGAGCTGCTTGACCGTCTGCTTGCCTTGGGGCTTCACAGGCGCGTCACGGCTTCTCTGCTTTTGCAGCTTCTTTTCCTTGCAGTGGGCAAGGTATTTACAAATGGCGGCCTTAAACAGCCGCCCGGTGAACTTTGTGCCGTTGACTACCAGCGTCAAAGTCCTGTTTTCCACTTCTTCCTGCATGGGGTAACGCCTCCTTCCTGTGAAAATTTGCAGGGGTGGTGCATTTTACTAAGGCGGGACCACCAGCCGCCGCAAAAGATACCGGGTAATCATATCATCAGCAGGATGCTGTCCCGCAGCTGGGCAAAATACAGCTTGCCCTGGGGCGTTACCAGCGTATAGGAGCCGGTATGCCCGTGGTTGCAGTAGTCCTTGACGGTGAACAGGCCATCATTGGCGGGCTTTGCATAAGGCAGTACATTCCCGGACGGGGCGCGGTACACAAACCGCTGTTCCAGCAGGAAGCGGACAAACCGGCGCTCCGGCACAACCAGTTCCTTGGCGGTGGTACGGAGATTGGTGCTGTGCTTGAGGTCAATGAACAGGTCATAAAAGGCTGCCTTGCCCTCCAGCATGGCGTTTTCCTCCCGCAGCGCCGCATTTTCCTCCCGTTCTGCCAGCAGGTCGGAACAGAGTTTCATCATGGCTTCCGGGGAAGTGGCAACCTCCCACAGCTTTTCTCTGGTGATGTAGGCCCCGTGCTTGCGGATAGAGGGCAGCACCTCATCAAACACCCAGCGTTCAAATCGTTCCGCAGAGGGCAGTTTGCTGTGAACGATCAAGCGGTATAGATTTCCTTCCGAAATAAACCGGGTTTGCTGGGTTCTGCCCACGTTGTCGATGAGTGGGTAAAACGCCCACCCATCGGAAGTACAGTGCGCTTTCAGTGCTTTAGCCGAATCTTTGTAACCGAGTGCGGCAGTAACATCCAAACCGCAGAACAGGTATTTGCCATTTTCTTCGATGACCCGAACAGAACCAAACTCCGGGTTTTTGAAAATTTCCATCTGGTTCATAGCGTAACCTCCTGTAAAAGTCGTTGTTGTGGGATGAAAAAAGACGGCCTTACCAGCCGCCTGCGTTCATATCATGATTAACCTGTGAAGTGTAGTGGTTGCTGATGGTGGTGGGTGCGTTAAACAGCACCGTCAGCAGGTACTGCTTCATGTTGCGGACCTCGGTGGTGTTTTTCTGCAAGCTGTCCATGACAAACCGGATATGTTCGCTGTCCAGCTTCAAAAAACGGGAGCGCACCACCTCATGGGGGAAGTCGCTGCCTGCAATCCGGGTGGTTTTGCGTCTGGCACAGACGGTTTCCACCATCAGCTCCACGATCTCGTCCAAATCCTCCCGATAGGTGGCAAACTCCCTGCACAGGTAGTCATACTCGATGTTCTCTAAAATCAAATCCCGATAACTTTCTATCTCGGAGACAGACATCGCATCCCTTCCTTTCCGTTCCGGCGGTCTTGCCGCCGTTTTCTCCCGGAAGGGAATGGAATCGGTACTTGATCCATGAGTAATTGATTTTTGAGTATTTGATTTCTCTATATTTAATTCTGCGGGCTTTTCCGTATCCGGTTTATCCAGATACGGGTTTTCCGTATCTGGTGAAGCCGTATCTGGTACAGCCGTATCCGGCCTTGGCGTTTCT
>ENA-OQDW01000812-OQDW01000812.1-human-gut-metagenome-genome-assembly--contig:-NODE-812-length-12477-cov-1.631255_pt1 | contig 12477 bp, 14 predicted proteins | sample MGYA00242784_ERZ504613 | MGnify/ENA primary metagenome ERZ504613 (study PRJEB26092, sample SAMD00036330) | human gut metagenome | host: Homo sapiens | study: EMG produced TPA metagenomics assembly of... | reverse complement strand
GATCGTTCAGATCCCCTCAAGTCTACAAAGAACCGGTATTCCCAGTTGCGCTCCGGGCAGCGGTCTGGACTCGATGTGATCCATGTTGATCCCGTTATAGATCAGATGGGACAGCATGTGGTAGAGAGAACCGGTCTCATGCGCTCCCTCAAAGCAGATACTGATCTTATTCGCCTTTCTGGTAAACACATGCTTTCCCGTCACGATGATGAATCTGGTTGCATTCTGCTTGTTGTCCTGAATGCCTTCCTCCAGTACATCAAGACCGTAGATCTCCGCCGTAAGACGGCTTGCAATGGCAGCTTTGTGCCGCATACCGTCCTCCCTGACTTTCTGTGCCGCCATCGCGGTATTTTTTAAGCTGTGCTTCTCCCACTCCCGATGCCCTTCTAAGTATCTCGCACACTGCATCAGTGCCTGCGGATGCGAGTATACATCCGTGATATCGGAAAGCTTCGCTCCCGGCACGCCAAGCAAGGCATGTTCGATCTTGATAATCTGCTCGCCCACGATGCAGTGTCCATACTCCACCATGAGATCATAATTCTCGGAGACAATCCCTGCAGAGGAATTCTCAATCGGCAGCACCGCATAATCCGCGTCCCCGCTGGCGATCGCCTCCATGGCGTCCCTCCAGGTCTCCACATGATAGCTGTTCCCCGCATCCTCACCGAAATACTGCTTTAACGCGAGCTGCGTGTAGGCGCCCTCCGTCCCCTGAAAGACAATACGCGCATTTTTATAATTCAGCGCATCCAGCTCTTCAAAATCCGGTTTTTCATATATGCCGTGCTCCGTCATCAGCTGATACTGGCGCTTTCTGCTGATCGACATGATCTGCTCAAACAGCTCCCGGATTCCGTGCCGGTTGAACGCGCTGTCGCCGAGCGCCGAAAGCGTTGCAAGCTTTTCCATTTCACGGTCTTTGTCAAAAACTTTTTTGCCCGTCTCTATCTTATATTCCGCCACCTCGCCCGCAATCTGCATCCGCTGCTGATACAGCGCAACAATCTGCTTGTCAATGACATCAATCTCATCTCTCAACTCTAATAGATTCTTCATAGTGCTCCTCACCGTCTGATTTCCTTATTCATATCAGGCAGATCCGCTCTTTGCGGGACTTCGCCTTAGTTTATAATATAGTACATTAACGTGCTGATGACAAGAGAGCCCTTGCAAGTTATTAGACGAAAATGTTATAATTTCTATGATTATATTTTATCGGCATTTCAGACGAAAGAAGGAATCATTCCATGAAAAAAAAGATTTCCATTATCATTGCTGTCATCGTCGTTATCGCACTTATCGCAGCGGCTGTCATTTTCCACTATCTCTCCAACCGGACTCATTTTAATGAGGGTTACGTGAACGGCAACACCGCTGGCAACCTCTACAACGGCGTCTCTTCTGCGAATACGACGGCACGGTATATTTTTCCAACCCGTCCGACGGCGGGAAGCTGTATTCGATGTCTCCGGACGGAAGCAATCTGGCAAAGCTCTGTGATGACACGGTATCCTACATCAATGCGGACGAACATTATCTCTACTATGTGCGCAACAATCCGGGAGCAACGGGCGCCGCTCTCTCCTTTCTCTCGGTCAACACCGACAGTCTCTGCCGCATTGACAGGGAAGGCGGCGATGACTCCGTTCTGATTCTGGATTCGGCGCCGTGCCTTTACGCTTCCCTCTACGGGAATTATATTTACTATATCCGCTACGATGAATCCGAGGGGTCCACGCTTTATAAGGTAAAAATCGACGGTTCCGACTGCAAGCAGGTCGACACCGCTCCCGACTTTACCTGCTCGGCCAACGGCGAATATATGTATTACAACGGAACCGACAGCGATCACTATATCTGGCGGCTCAATACCACGGACGACTCAAAGGGCATGCTCTACGGCGGGAACTGCTATATGCCGACTGTCATAGACGATACCACCGCCTATTTCATGGACTGCGACAGCAACTACGCGATCGCCCGCACAGATCTTAGCACCGGCGAGAAGACACTTCTGTCCGAGGACCGCGTGGACTGGTACAACCTCTACGGAGATTACATCTACTTCCAGAAAAATGATTCCGAACATCCGTGTCTCGGATTCATGCGCACGGACGGAAGCGGCTACACCACACTGTTTGAGGGAAACTTCAAGGATATTACAATCACTTCCGAATATGTATACTTCCGTGATTTTTCCACAGATCAGAGCTACTGCGTTCCGCTCGGCTCCTCCGCCGCCCCGGTCGCCTTTGAGCCGGGCGTCGTCGAAGACTGATGCAGCATAGAATTGCCGCAATAAGCATAGACCTCTTTCGAGCGATAAGTAATATTACAGGAAATAGATACTTAAAAGTTCCAGATAAACATGCGGCGACAAATTCTGACCGCAAAATCCGGTATTTCTAACCATGCCGCAGCTGGCATCCGTGATGATCCGTGTCTTTCCAAGTTTGGAGCACTCCACGGACTGTGTCCGCAAGCCAGCAGACAATTTTAGGACTTTTGTGTGTGTCCCTTATTGGCACCTCTGAACAAAACATAACCGCGCGAAGCCGATGTTTGAGTCGGCATCTGCCTTATTTTCAATAGCAGATGCGGCGAGTTTCGGTTCGCGCGGTTTTATATTGTCTGTGAAGAGGTGCCATTAGGGACACCAGAAAGTCCGCTCATTGTCTGCGGCTTGTCGGACACACTCCGTGAGTGTCCAAACGTGGAAGAGACACGGAATTCGATGCAAACATTCAGCTGGAAGAAATGCTCACATTTTTCTCCAACGAATATCCCATCTACATTTCCATCTGAAATCCCACGGTGTGATCTTCTGATAATATTACTTATCTAATATCTCTTATGCATGAAAGGAGGCTGCCACACATGTGACAGCCCCTTCCCGAATCTATTACGTATTTATTTTGTGCTCAAGTATGCGTCAATTCCCTTCGCAGCCGCTTTTCCAGCACCCATTGCCAGGATGACCGTTGCAGCTCCTGTCACGGCATCTCCGCCGGCAAATACACCGCTCTTGGAGGTAGCGCCGTTTTCTTCCTCTGCCACGATACACTTTCTGCGGTTCGTCTCAAGCCCCTTTGTCGTGGAAGAAATCAGCGGGTTCGGAGAAGTTCCAAGCGACATGATGACCGTGTCCGCCTCAATCTCATACTCAGACCCCGGAATCTCCACCGGACTTCTTCTGCCGGAGGCATCCGGCTCGCCAAGTTCCATCTTGATGACTCTTGCGCCTTTTACACAGCCGTTCTCATCCACTAAAAGCTCTGTCGGATTCTGTAACAGGTCAAAAATAATGCCCTCCTCCTTTGCATGATGCACCTCTTCCTTACGCGCCGGAAGTTCTTCCTCACCGCGCCGGTACACAACATGTACTTCCGCACCAAGCGCTTAGCCGTTCTCGCAGCGTCCATTGCCACGTTACCGCCGCCGACAACGATCACTTTCTTTCCCGCCTTGATCGGAGTATCGTACTCCTCTAAAAATGCCTTCATGAGGTTGTTTCTCGTCAAAAATTCATTTGCCGAAAATACGCCCATTGCCTGCTCGCCCGGAATACCCATAAAACGCGGAAGACCCGCGCCGGAACCGATAAATACCGCCTCAAATCCCTCATTCTCCATCAGCTCATCGATCGTGACAGATTTGCCGATGACAACGTTCGTCTCGATCTTCACGCCGAGCGCTTGACATTCTCCACTTCTGCCGCAACGACCTTCTGCTTCGGCAGACGGAATTCCGGAATACCATAGACAAGCACACCGCCCGCCTCATGCAGCGCCTCAAAAATGGTCACGTCATAGCCAATTTTGCCAGATCACCGGCGCAGGTAAGTCCTGCAGGACCGGAACCGATGACAGCCACCTTATGACCGTTCAGCTTCTCTGCCTTCTTCGGCTTGATGCCATGCTCTCTCGCCCAGTCTGCTACAAAACGCTCCAGCTTGCCGATCGCAACTGCCTCACCCTTGATGCCGCGGATACACTTTCCTTCACACTGGTTCTCCTGCGGACATACACGTCCGCAGACTGCCGGAAGTGCGGATGACTCACTGATAATGTGGTAAGCCTCCTCAAAATTGCCCTCTTTTACCTGCGCGATAAACGCCGGAATATTGATGGATACCGGACAGCCCTTCATGCACTGTGCATTTTTGCAGTTTAAGCAGCGCGCTGCCTCTGCCATTGCCTCCTCGGCATTATATCCCAAACATACCTCCTCAAAGTTCGCTGCTCGCACCTGCGGGTCCTGCTCACGAACCGGTACTCTTGTCATTACGTCCATAGGAACCTCCATACTCTGTATTTTCTATCCGGCAGATGCCCCAGTTCTCTCTGCCTCCACCGTCTAACGATCACTTCTGCCTTCTCAGCCGCACTGTCCGCAGCCGCCGTGATGGGTATCTCCCTCCGTCAGCTTTAACATTGCTCTGCCCTCTTCTGTCTTATATTGCTGCTGGCGCTTCATCGCCTGGTCGAAATCCACCAGATGTCCGTCGAATTCCGGTCCGTCCACGCAGGCGAACTTCACTTCGTTGCCGACAACCAGACGGCATGCGCCGCACATTCCGGTACCGTCCACCATGATCGGGTTCATGGAAACCACCGTCGGAATTCCCAGTTCCTTTGTCAGCTTACAGACAAACTTCATCATAATCATCGGGCCGATTGCCACACAGTGATCATAGCGCACGCCCTGATCCCAGAGTTCCTGCAGCTGCGCCGTGCCGGTTCCGTGAAAGCCGTAAGAGCCGTCATCCGTCGTCACATAGAGATTCGCTGCCACTGCCCGCATCTCATCCTCAAGAATCAGAAGCTCCTTATTGCGGGATCCCATAATCACATCACAGTCCACACCATGCTCATGCAGCCACTTTACCTGCGGATACACCGGTGCGGTACCGACGCCGCCCGCGATGAACACAATCTTTTTCTTCTTCAGTTCCTCGATATCCTCATCAATCAGATCAGAAGGACATCCAAGCGGTCCCACGAAATCTGCGAACGCATCCCCCTGCTCCAAGGATACCATACGCTGTGTGGAAGCTCCCACCGTCTGAAATACGATCGTGATCGTACCGGCTTCCCTGTTATAATCACAGATTGTGAGCGGAATACGCTCCCCCTGCTCATCAATCTTGACAATGACAAACTGTCCCGGTTCGCAATACTGTGCAACACGCGGTGCCTTGACATCCATCAGATAGATCTTGTCTGCCAGCTTTTCTTTTTTAACAATCGGATACATAATTTCCTCCTCGCCCTTTGTACTATCTTAATATAATAAAGGAAAAGCCCCGACATTTCAACGGCTTTTCCCATATTTTCTGTTTATATCTGCTATTCCGACTCCGTTTCGGACTGTATGTGATGTTTTTCTCCCTGCGCCCTACTCCTGTGTCTCCACTTTGGAAAATAGGATACGGTCGTTATCGAGCGCTTTTCCCGCGCGGAGCGCAAACTGCTCCAACAAGTCATCCACCGACATCGCCGCACGTTCCTCTCCCGCAACGTCCAGCACAATATTTCCCGCGTTCATCATCAATGTCCGGTTGCCGAGCGTCAGCGCCTGATGCATGTTGTGCGTCACCATCAGACAGGTGATCTGCCGCTCCGCCACAATCTGTCTGGTCAGATGCAGCACCTTCTCTGCGTCGCCGGATCGAGTGCTGCCGTGTGCTCATCCAGAAGAAGAATTTCGGTCGTGACCATCGTCGCCATGAGAAGTGTGAGTGCCTGCCGCTGACCGCCGGAGAGAAGTCCCACCGGCTGCTTCATACGGTCTTCCAGTCCCATGTCAAGCAGCGCAAGCTGCTCTCTGAATTTTTTCTTATCCGCCGCGTTGATCCTGCTGAAATATGCATTCCGGGAGGTTGTCGTCCGAAGATAGGCAAGCGCCATGTTTTCCTCGATCGTCATGTGCGGCGCCGTTCCCTTTAACGGATCCTGAAACAGATGACCGATCACTTTGCTTCTCACATGCTCCTGCTGATAGGTAATATCCTCCCCGCCGAGCATGATCAGACCGCGGTCCGGGAAAAAAGCTCCGGTAATCGCATTGAACAGGGTGGATTTCCCCGCGCCGTTGCTGCCGACGATCGTTGCAAAATCTCCGGCGCCAAGCGTCAGATTGACGCCGTTTAGGGCACACTTTTCATTGACGGTGCCGGGATTAAAGGTCTTGCTGACATTTTTCATAATCAGCATGGATTCTCTTTCTGCTGCCATATCACGCATTTCCTCCTTTTCCCTTCCGTTCTTCTCGCAGTAATTCCGCAATATACTGCTCATTCTCCGCTTTTGCCGCCCGTTTCTGCCGGTAGAACACCGCCTGCTTCTTCAGGTAAGGGAAAGCGATCGCCACCGCCACAATAATGGAGGATACCAGCTTTAAGCACTCTGCCGGGACATTCAGGCGAAGCGCCACCGCCACGATAAAACGGTATAGACAGCTTCCCAGAATCACGCCGATGACCCGCTTTAACATGCTGCCATTTCCGATGATCGTCTCTCCGATAATCAGACTGGCGAGCGCGATCGTCACCATGCCGGTTCCAAGGTTAATATCACAGGACTTCTGGTACTGCGCGAGCAGTCCGCCGGAAAGTCCCGTCAGCGCATTGGCGACGCACAGGCCGATCGTAATCATCATTCCCGTATTGATGCTGGATGCCCGCACCATATCCGGATTATCCCCGGTTGCCCGGATGGAAAGTCCGAGTCTCGTATTTAAAAACAGAGAGATCAATACGCCGACCAGTGCGACAATCACTGCCGCCACGATCAGCTTATACCAGGTTCCGCCGATCGCGTCTTTTGCCCATGTAAATACGGAATCACAGGCAAACAGATTCAGGTTGGAGGCGAATCCCATCACCGCAATATTGATCGTGTAAAGTCCGGTGTTGACAATAATTCCTGCCAGAATCGACTGTATGCCGAGTCTTGTCTGCAAAAATGCCGTCACAAACCGGAACACACACCGGCAGCCATCGCCGCCAAAAGCCCGAGTACCGGATGCCCCGCCAGTGTAACCGAAGCGCACACTGCACATCCCAGCGTAAAGCATCCGTCCGTTGACAGATCCGCTATATTTAAAATACTAAACGAAATGAACAGTGCAAGTGCAACCAGTGCATAGATAAATCCCAGTTCCAGTGCACTCTGCACGATCGATAAGGTGATGATTGATCCCATATTATTCAAACTCCTCTGCCGTTACTGTCTCAACAACTTCCGAACACATATCTTTAAACATGGAGTAGTCCAGTCCAAGTGCTTCCGCCGTCTCTGTATTCACGGTCACAATTCCCCGCTCTAAGTTCTCGATCGGAGTTGCCGCCGGATCGGCTCCGTTTACCAGAATATCGACTGCCATATCGGCTGTCTTTGTACCAAGCTCCTCATAATTGACTCCGTAACCGCAGAATGCTCCGTTTAATGCGAAGGAGTCCGCTCCTGTGTAGTGCGGGATTCCCGCATCGATGAACTTCTCAAAGATGGAAAGTTCTGCCGTCATGACGGTGTTGTCCTGCGGGGTAAACACTGCGTCTACACCCTCTGCCACCAGGGCATCCGCTGCCGCCTGCACCTCCGCAGAGGTCGTACCGGTCTTCTCCACATAGGCGATTCCCTTCTCATCGCAGTATGCCTTTGCGTCCTCAATCGCACCAAGGGAGGAAGCCTGGCTCTTATCATAGAGCAGTCCGACCTTTGCGGTATCCGGATTTGCCGCCAGCATCAGATCAAAAATCGCTGCCGTGTCGATGGCATCCGACGTTCCTGTAATATTGGAACCCGGTGCGTTCACATCTGCCGCCAGTCCGGCGCCCACCGGATCCGACACTGCGGAAAATACAACCGGAATCTGATTCTCCTCGGTCGCACTCTGCATCACGACTGCGGTCGGCGTCGCAATCGGGATAATCAGATCCACATCATCCGCCACCAGATCCGCTGCAATCTGTGTCAGGATCGACTGATCTGCCTGCCCGTTGAACGTGTAATCCGCATAATCAAAGGTAACTCCGAGCTCTGCTCCCTTTGCTGTGAGTTCCGCTTCAATCGCTTTTTCAATCTGATTTAAGGAAGCATCATCCACATACTGTACAATACCGACTTTATATACGGTTCCCTCCGCCGCTGTCTGGTCTGCCTCTGCCTTCTGTGTCTCCGCCTGCGCGTCTCCTCCTGCCTCATTGGTCAATTCCACGGTCGTACCGGAGCCGGAACTGCTTCCGCAGCCTGCCACCGCTGCTGCCACCATCGTCATTGTAAGAACTGCTGTCATCATTTTCTTTTTCATAATCATTTCCTCCTTTTTCCTATTACATAAAAAAGCCTCTCAAGCTATTGCTTGAGACGGTAATAAACTAATATTATCGCGGTGCCACTCATCTTACAAAATGTCCACTCACTTCATGCACTATCATACATGCCGGATGGATAACGGGTCCGGTTCCCGGCGGCTCCTACCTGCGTATCCACTGCTCAGGCCGCCCTCAAAAGTCCATTCAACAAATCCCTCCATACTGCAATCCCACCGCCTGCAGCTCTCTGTGATCTCGGATAAATGTCTACTACTCTTTCTCAAAGGTTTATCGGTATGTCATTTACTTTAATACATTAACGTGTATTTGTCAACCTTATTTTTAAATTTCCATCAGACGGAACTTCTCGATCGTCTGCTCCAAATCCTGCGCGATATTCTGAAGTGTCTTTGTGTAGTCCGTGATGTCTGCCATCGTCGTGTTGACCTGATCTGTGGATGCATTGACCTCTTCCGTCGCCGCTGCCGACTGCTCCGATACGGATGCAATCGCCTCCATACGACTTACGACCGTATCCTTGTTGGATGACATGTCCGCATTGAGACGGTTGATGTTCTCCATGCCGGCATTCAGCTGCTCAATCTGCGCGATAATCTGACGGAATACCTCTTCCGTGCGCTCGATCGCTTTCTGCTGCTCCGACTGAAGCTCCTCGTTCTCCTGCATGGTCTCTTCCACCTGCTTGGACTTGTCCGTAATCTCGGTGATAATCTTCTTGATCTCATCCGTTGATTCCTTGGACTCATCCGCCAGCTTCCGGATCTCGTCTGCAACGACCGCAAATCCCTTGCCCATCTCTCCGGCTCTCGCCGCCTCGATAGAAGCATTCAGGGAAAGCAAATTGGTCTGTGCCGTAATATCCGCAATCGCATCGGAAATATAGAAAATCTTGTCGATGCTGGCAATCATCTCATTCATCACTGCAAGGGACATGCTCGACTTCTCTACGGTCTTCTGTGATTTCTCGATCAGATCCTTCACGCTGCCGAGTCCCTCCGAACTGATCCGGTTCGTCTCCTCGGTCATCTGGTTGATCTCGCTGACACAATCTCTGGAGGACTCCAGACTGTTCTTGAGGTTGTCCACCTCACTGCTTGCCTCCTGCGTGCTCTCCGCCTGCTTCACCGCACCGTCAGCCACGCTCGAGATCGCCTCCGCGACCTGTCCCATCGTGCTTCTGGTATCTCCCGCGATCTCGGAAATATGATCCGAAGTCCCTAAAATATGTCTGGACTTATCCTCCACCTCACGGATCACTGTGGATACATCCTTGACCATATCGTTAAAATGCGTCTCCAGCGCACCGAACTCGTCTCCTCTGGTGACCGCAATCGTCTGGGTAAAATCTCCCTCTGCCACAGCAGCTGTCGCACGCTCAATCTTTTTGATCTCACGCACAAGGCTGTACGCGGTAATAAGCGCGATCACAATACCGAAGATCACTCCGAACGCACCCGCAAATACCAGCGCACCGTTGATCTTCGCAAGATTGCCGGTGTTCTCGACATCGCTGATGCAGCCCAGAAGAATCCAGCCTGTCACCTGGTCTGTCATCGCGGTCACCGCACAGTCCATGCCATCTGCACGCATCGTGTATACAGACTCCAGTGTGATGTCGGAAGCGCTCTCATCGCCCGCTTCCTCCAGGGCGCTCTTCTGCTCCTCCAGAGACTTCAGTTCTCCGGAAATCGGCGTCCAGAATTCCAGACCCGTCACATTTCCGTCCGCAAAGGTATTTTTGTCACTGTCGATCACAATATTGCCGTCCGCATCGATCAGCATGGCAAATCCCGTGTTGAGAATGCGGATATTCCTGATATAATTCTCCAGTTGCGCCGCATCAATATCCATCGCCACAACGCCCATTAAGACATCTTTGTATTTGACCTCCTGCGCTACGGTGAAGATCTGCCCGCCTGTCTGCGGATCCTCATAAGGCTGTGTGATATAGCTGAAAATAGAATTTACTTTTGCCTTTCTGCCCTGGCAGTTCACATACCAGTCTTCCCCGGACAGATCCACATTTTCCTCGATGGTGTTCATCGCCGTCTTATCACCGTTGTCCTCGTACTTCACCCATCCGGTGATGAGTTTTCCGCTGGACGTCGCATAATAGCTTCGCACCGCTCCCTGCGTTACCTTGCACGCCGCCACCAGTTCATCCTGCACGTTGGCAATATAGTCATCAAACTGATCCTCGTACTCCAGCTGCTTGATGGAAGTCTTGCGCGTCAGCAGATCCACCGGAAGGCTGATCGTCTTCTCATACGTCTGCAGACTGTTCAACGCGCTCTCTAACGTCTGCTCGCTTGTGAGCTGCATGTTGCTGTTTAACACATTCTTCGTACGGCTGTATGTAATCACTCCACAGATCACAACACTTCCCGCAATCGCCACAAGAAAGCTCAAAATCATTTTCGGCCCTAAACCCAATTTTTTCATCTTTTTCCTCCGTTCATACTGCAATATGACACTTTATTACTTACATTGTAGATGTTTCGCACATTTTTGTAAATATCCGGTTATTTTCTTTCATTGTATTACATTCTAAACAAAAACCTCCCTGCCGGCATTCTGCCAGCAAGGAGGTTCTCAAAAAAATGCCCACGCATCTGCTCCTATGAAAAATAAACAAGTTCGTCTTCCGGCTTTTCTGCAGGTGTAATGGAAATCGGATACAGTACCGGTCCTTTTCCCTTGTACTCTCTTGCAAACTCCACCTTGATCTGCGCGGTAATATGAATCCAGGACTTGTGCGGAATCTTATCCTCATCCGGATATTTGCACTTAAATCCGATGAAGGTAATATCCTCCACACAGCAGGTCATCGCAAAACGTCCCGGAACAAAAATGCCCTTCTTGAGCTTGTCAGGATTGTATACAAGCGCCAGAAAGCTGACTTCTTCCCCTCGTATTTCTTCGGGTTGTCCAGCAGTCCATATACCAGATTGCATAATCCGCATCTGTAATCTCCAGTTCATCTCCCGAGATGTCAAACGGCAGCTCCTCCTCGCGCTCGTCGAGCGATCCGTCCGCGCGCTCATACACAAGCTGTGCCTTACGGTTGAGCGCCTTGACATTTCTGCGGTATTTTCCCTTATCCGTGCTGTCGTCACAGCGGTTAAAGATCACGACGTCCGCCTGAAACAGCTGTTCCATAATCATCGTGCGCATATTGGCAAGATACATATCAAAGGTGGTCGCATCCACGGTTGCAAGGGACTGCACCACCATCCACCCGCGCGGAAGCTCCGTCTCGGTGAGCGTATCCATTCCCCAGGTTCCGTTATATTCGATGAACACCTGATCCGGCAGATATTTCATATTGATGGCATTGAGAAAATCAGCGGTAAAATCTTCCTCGTTCTCCACCATCACAAGGCTTGCATTGATTTTTTTCAACTCTGCCTCGTCATATTCCACCTCTCCGTCTTCACAGCAGATGATCAGACTTTTTCCCTGATCGGCAAACCCGTTCTCCAGCAGTGTCTCCTTGATCAGTGTCGTCTTGCCGCTGTCCATGAATCCGGTAAATAAATAAATCGGTATCTCCTGCATGTTCTATTCCTCTCTGTCTTATCTCACTATTAAAAGGCAGTCTTCACAGCTTAAGCGATTCCAAATAACTCCTCTAATCTGTGCTCGTCGATATCTGTTCCGATCACGCACAGACGTCCCGTATAATCCGGCTCGCCGTCACGCAGCTCGTACTCCCCCGGCACCATGTCAAAATAAATCCAGGAGCCGTTCTCATCCTCCACCATGCCCTTCGCACGGAGAATGGTTCCATAGTCGTCCGTCTCGCACAGAGTCTTTAAGGCATCCTCAATCTTTGCCTTGGTAAACTTATGCGGCGTCTCTTTTCCCCAGCTTGTAAACACCTCATCCGCATGATGATGGTGATGCTCATGATCGTGATCGTGGCAGCCGCAGGTGCAGTTCTCGCCGTGCTCGTGATGATGCTCATGGTCATGCTCGTCGTGGTCGTGGTGATGCTCATGATCGTGATCCTCGTGGTCATGCTCGTCATGGTCGTGATGATGCTCATGATCGTGATCCTCGTGGTCATGCTCGTCATGGTCGTGATGATGCTCATGATCATGATCGTCGTGGTCATGGTGATGCTCATGGTC
>ENA-OQDW01000809-OQDW01000809.1-human-gut-metagenome-genome-assembly--contig:-NODE-809-length-12492-cov-9.598868_pt1 | contig 12492 bp, 12 predicted proteins | sample MGYA00242784_ERZ504613 | MGnify/ENA primary metagenome ERZ504613 (study PRJEB26092, sample SAMD00036330) | human gut metagenome | host: Homo sapiens | study: EMG produced TPA metagenomics assembly of... | reverse complement strand
GTCGTGATTTGCAAAGTTACTGAAAATCAGTGACTTGACCAACTTTTTATAGTTAAGTTTTCATAAGCATTTCTTAATATAAGTTATTGATTTACAGACGATTAAATGTTAATTTAACGCAGTATTGTTTTTACCCTTTTACCTTTAAAAAGCCTTTTTACCTTTTTACTTTTAAAAGCTTGTAATACTCTGCAGCACCAAGCAGGAGGCAACCTGTGCCGTAGTCCTCGAAATCAGGAACGGAGGTGAAGGTGACAGGCTGGCCAGCTGATGGCTCCTTTCCGGTGCCTTGGTTATAGCCGATGAAACCATCCTCGTGAACGGATGCGGCAAGAGCCTTCCATGCCTTGTCCATCGCCTTCTGATAGGTGGCTCTAGGAAGAATGCCCTGCTGAACACCCCATGCCATACCATAGAGGAAGAGACCTGTACCGGTCATCTCAGGACCGCCATAGTTGGCAGGACAGACGAGGCTTACGTTCCAGTAGCCATCCTTGCGCTGGCATTTCAGAATAGCCTGGCTCATAGAGATGAAATCCTTCTTCAGATACTGATAGTACTTGTCGGTCTTTGGCAAAGTCTCCATCACGCGGACCAGGGCTGCATATACCCAACCGTTGCCACGGCTCCAATAGCAGTTGCTGCCATCCTTCTCCTTGTAAGGTGGCACGTAATCCTTGTCTCTCCACCAGAGACCCTCTTTCTTGTTGAAGAGACCATTAGCCAGTGTATCACGGTCCATTTATAGGAATTCATCGCATAATCCAGATACTTGCGCTCGCCAGTAATCTTGGCATACTTGGCGTAGGCAGGCATTGCCATCTGGATAGCGTCAATCCAAGTCCAATAATTCACACGCTTGGTGCTCATCTGATGGTCCAGGTTCTCCTTCACCTTGCTCAAGTCCTTCTTGCCGCCTGTCTGAACGTAGCGATCCATGTAGGTTTGCTGGCAGCACTGGTTGTCGGCATCGGTATCGTTTACGCTGCCACGGGCAGTCCACTTGTGATAATCCGCCCACTTATCGGTGTAGTCGAGATAGTGCTGCTGAGGGTCAATCTCGTAAAGCGCCATCAATCCCTCGTAATACACGGCACGTGTCCAAAGATTGCTGGTACGCTTTTTCTTCACGAAAGTGTCGATGGTTGGATCACTGTACTTCGTCATGAAGTAGTTGTTGGTTCGATGGGCTACCTCCAGGATTTCATTTTGCAATGCGGTCTGGGCAGACATTGAGGTCAAGCCCATGAGCATGCAGAGCGATGATAAGATCAGTTTCTTCATTTGTCTTGTTATTAATGTTATGATTATTTACTTGATTTCTACGAGTTTCACGGTACTGTTCAGTCCGCTTGACACAGGAGTCCAGTTCTCGTAGGTGGTCTTCTTGTAGTTGATATCCACCACGTTGATATCCTTCATCTTGCGCCACTTAACACCCTGACGGTCCATTTCGGCGATGCGGTTGGCTGGAAGGTTGGTTACCTCGATACGGATGGTGTTCTTGCCCTTGTTGAGCGCATCCTTGCAGTTTAGGATATATGGTACAGCCCAGGCGCAACCTATATATTTATTATTGACATAGACACGGGCACTCTCGCGAACATCACCCAGGTCGATGGTCCACTGCTTCTTGGCATCATCCTTCGATAGCTTGATGGTGGTTTCGTAAACACCTGTTCCCATCATCACCTTCGCCTTTTCACTGAGACCTTCCCAAGACTTTACGCCCTTCAGGTTGAAGGTTTCGCCCACCTTAGGAGCATCTTCGGTGAATGACAGTTTCCAGGCATTCTCTGTCAGGTCGATGGTCTTGCTATCTGCAGCAGCGATGGCTTCCTTTTCGTTCACCTTCACCTTGGAACCGAGTTTCCACTCATTCACGGGTTTATTCGATGTGATGAGGATGCGGCTCTCGCCACTCTTCAGGTTCAGCTGGATACCCTTGTCGCCGATGGTTGCTCATGGTATTCGCCCGTCATAGGTTGTACCAGATGCCATGCTTCTCGTTCACGGCCAAAGCCACGCTAGAAGCGATGTCCTTGCTAGTGAGGTTGGCGATGAAGTAATGATGACCGATGCTGTTGGCACGGCGAATCATCTTCAAGCCAGGTCCTTTCTTATCAGTTCCGGTTTTGCCGCCTGTTCCATTGCTTTGATATTATCGCCTTTGATAATCTTGGCGCCTTGTGATTTCAATTCTGATATGTGCTCAATCACATCGCTTGGCATGATGTTGTTGCCAGGAATGATGATACCTCTGTATCGGGTTCCGGCAGCCGTTTCAATCATGCCGTTCTTAAAGGTACACGTGCGAAGGTACTTGTCGCTGATGTAGTCGCAGTCGAATCCTGCCTTGTCGATGTCGAGAATCACCTTGATGAATTCAGGTGCTTTCTTCGCCATGCTGTGGATATCGAATTGCATCAGCCAGTTTTTGGTATCCTTGCGCCACATATCTCTTACTGGCAGATAAACCAGGAAATCATTGTCTGGCTGTCCCCACTGCAGATAGGTTTGGCAATTGGTGATGTATTTCATCAGTTCCGGAGCATCGCGCCAGATGCTGTTGGTAGGACTCATATCTACCGAAGCATAGAATTTCCAGCCTGGCCATGTATCGTTTTTAGGCGAATAGCGGTGCCATGGAAGAACATGTGGTTTACGCCGGCGCAGAACATCAGGTCCATATCCGGTTTCATCTGGCTCAGGGATGTGCGGAAGTGCTCGGTGAGCCAGGTGAAGGTTTCGCTGGATGTATATTTCTTTCCGGTGATGTGCGCAGCCGATGGAGCATATTTTAGCATGCTGAGGTCGCTGAAGTTAGGACGGGTCTTTCTCGGATCCTTGCGCAGTCCCTTGATGCCGAAATCGGTCAGTCCGAAGCCTTCAATTTCCGGAATGTCAACGGCTGCATAGCAGTCGATGAGGTTGGCAGGTGAACCGTGTGCCTGGTTTCGGGTGATGGCACCACGCTTGTTTGCCCATTTGGTCCACTGTTCGGTGAAGTTATGGAGCAGCATGTCGCCCAGGGTTTCACGGTAATCGCTTACCACCACAGCATCGCCATCGAGGAACTCAGGGAACTTATCCTGCAGTTTATATCCGTGATATTTCTCGAATTCCGTCAGGAGATTAGGTGTCCAGTTGGCGCCATACACCTCGTAGCTGTCGTTGAAGAAGGTATGAGGATATGGAGTCTTCGATGCCACGAAGGCGCTGTCGATGTGCTGCAGATAATTGGCCACGGCAGTAGAATCGAAATGGTCGATAACGTATCCCTCTCCTCCAGGTGCGGCACGCTTTACCTTCTGACGGGTGCGGCTTTCATAGAGAGCGATGACGCGTTTCTTGTATTTTTCACCTTCCATAGGGAATGCCTTGATGACCTTCAGTTTGGCGAAGGCACGTTCTTTCAGTGGCACGTTGAATTCTATCTCCATCAGTTTCTGCTTCACATCCACGATGGTATCTACGAACACCGCCTTGCATGCTGCTTCGCTGATAGGTACCCAAGGACCACCGAAAGGCCAGCCTGTTCCGGTGGCCATATCCGTCTCGATGCCCACCTGCTTGTTTTCCTTCTCAACAAATTTGAGCATATCCATCCATTTAGGCGAGAGATAAGGAATATCGTTCTTGTCGTTGCCCTGTACGCCATAGAGCGGTGTGATTTCCACGGCACCGATACCCGCCTTGGCGTATTCGTCAAGGTTCCATTTCAGGTTTTCCTTATCCACGGCAGATCCCATCCACCACCATCTTACGCCTGGTTTGGCTTCCTGCGTAGGGGTAGGGAGCAACTGTGCCTGGCAGTTGAGTGATGACATCAATGCCATAGCAAAGGATAATCCTATGAATTTATGATTTCTTTTATAGTTCATCATATTGGGTTTTATTAAGTTGTTCTTAATTGTTTATTCTTCGTTTGCAAAGATAGCGAAAAATACCCAATAATAGCAGTATTATGATTCTTAAAAATGTAAAATAGTACAAATATGCTAGGTGTTTTGCCAAAAAATCAAGGAATTACACACAAAAGAAGACCTCGCAAAATGCAAGGTATTAAAAAAGGTAAGGTGGTCATCGGCTGATGATCACCTTACCTTTTGATGGTTCTATCTGAATCAGATATTTTTCGTCTTTATATTTGACGGGAATGTTCTTGCCAGCCTGCCTTAGTTGTGAGTGATTTGGTTACAAAAAAGAAAGCTAGTTGCTCAGCAAAGGCAACTAGCTTTTTTTATAAACTCTCCTGCTATTTATTCTTTTTATTCTTGAGAAAATCAATCTCTACGATTCTCAATACCGGTTTGCCCTTCTTGATTCCTATGAAATCGAGGGTGCTTGCCTTGCCACCCGCCAGCTCCTTGGTGTCGCTGAGCTGGGTCTTGCTCTTGGCATCGCCTATCATCCTGATGGTGATATCCTTCGCCTTCACTGGCTTGTCTATCTTGATATGAACATAGCCGAGGCAGGCGTAGGTGTAACCCTCCCAAACCTTCTTCTTACCGGCAAAGATGGCGAGCGGATACATCTTGTCTCTCCAGCCCGTAAGTTTCACGGTGATTTCGTCTACCTTCTTTTTCTTGGTAAACAGATAGGTGATCCATGTATTCTCAGGCTTGCCATCGCTCTTCCATTCTGTAGTCTCATCGTCATCGAAAGTTTTCTGGGCATCTTCCTGGTTTACGCCAGCCACGGCACCGGTGATATCAATGGTCTCCTTGATATCGGTATAGGATGGGGTAGATGGCGTTTCGCCACGAGAGAGATCTCCCTTTAGAGTCATCTGAGGCAAATAGTGTTCGATATCTACCTTATTTGTCTTTAAATCGATGCTTGCCACGCCCTTGATGCCATCAGCACCAGCGCAAATCTTGATATCGCCAGGATTTACGGTACTGCGTATCAGAACTCTGTTCACGCCGCATTCTACAGGTAAATCAATCTTTCCGATGTAATTATCGAAGGTATTGTCGCTATCTGTTGAATCGAGAATATCAGCTGCCTTCTGTTCTGCTGTCTCGTTCTTATCTACCACGAGGCTCTGATTCTTGGCTGCAAGTGCCTTTTGGGTTTCCTCGTTAGGAGTTGCCAATCCGCCAATCCATTCCATTTCGCCCTGATAGTTGAAGTGGATGGTTCGGTTGTCGAGTGGACAGCGTCTGCCCTGCTTATCTACCACCTCTACCTGGATGAGCGCCATGTCGGCACCATCAGCCTTGAAACCTTCCGGATTCTGGATGCTGGTGAGCTTGATGTGATGAGGCTTGCCCGCAGTTTCGATGGCATAACGGCTTGTTTCTTTCTTGGTCTTGGCATCTTTTGATTTCTTATCAGACTTATCGTATGTATAAGCAACAGCTTCAATCTTTCCAGCCTCGAAAGGTACATTCTTCCAGGTGAAGAGCCACTGGTTGCTGCGTTCGCCCATGCCCAGACTCTTGCCGTTGGTGAAGAGTTCTACCTCGTCGCCGGTACTTACCACATATTCTGTCTGCTTGATGGTTCCTGGCTTGTAGTTCCAGTGACCCACGATATAGGTGGCATCTTTTTTAGGAGATACCCAGCCATTCCACATTACCTGATGAGCAAAGAAGGCATCCTTCGGAATGCGCATCGCATCGGTCACACCGCTCGAACGGTAGTTGGCCTCACCACGATGATGGGTGTTGGTATCCGAGAAGATGATCTTGGTACCGCCATCGCTTACTCTTTTGCCGGTGCCCGGACGCTCCTGCCAGTATTCGAACCAGCGCTCTACCATGCTTGCTGCAAAGGTATCCATGTTGTGATTGTATTCGAAGGCAGGCTTGCCACGATACAATGGTCCGTCGCCTTCCTTATGGTAAGGATAGCTCTGCTCATCCCAGTATTTACGCAAACCCTCGTCGCATGATACTCCATCGACCACATCGGGTGCTTCTTACTCTTGTTGATGTAAAGCATCTCGCCGCCATATTCAGCCTCGTTGATGTTGAGCATCTCTCGGCTGCCGCTGGCTCTGCTCCGTGAGGTCGAACTCATCGCGGATGGCTTTCATCTGTAGCATGTGCTCGCGGCTCACGCCCTTGTTTCCGCTTTCATAGAAGATGATGCTAGGGTTGTTGCGGTTGTAGATGATGGCTTCCTTCATCAGTTCCAGGCGCTGTTCCCATCTGCGGTCGAAGACATCCTTCTCTGCATCACCTGCTGGCATCGCCTGAATCAGTCCCACACGGTCGCAGCTCTCGATATCCTGTTTCCAAGGGCAGACGTGCATCCAGCGAACCAGGTTACCGCCTGATTCTACCATCAGTTTGTTACTGTAGTCGCTCAACCAGGCAGGAACGCTCATACCCACGCCAGGCCACTCGTTGGAGGTGCGCTGCGCATAGCCGTGCATCATGATGGCACGGTCGTTGAGATAGAACTTGCCTTCACCGAACTGGGTCTTGCGGAAACCGGTCTTGGTCACCACATCATCAATCTTGCTTCCGTCATCCGCCTTCAAGAGGGTCTTCACGGTGTAGAGATATCCATATCCCCAGCTCCAGAAGTGGGCGTTGTTCAGGAGTCCGCTCACCTTCACTGTCTTGGTTTCGCCTGGCTTCAAGGTATATCTTTCGCCATCAAAATGGCCCACTTCCTTGCCGTCAGCGTCCAGAATCTTGGCGAAGAAGCGGAAAGAGCGAGACTTGGAATCCTCATTCCTTACCTGCGATTCTGCATTCACCGTTACCTTCTTTCCTGCAATATCATAGTTGCTGCCATAGATATAGATACCTGTGGTCTTGAGATTATTGTAGAGCGGAAGAGTCTGGTAGAGTTTGTCGGTGATGTGGAGGAACACATTCTTTGGAATACCGCCATAGTTGGCATAGAAGTTCTTGTCGTTCCACTGGAAACGCTGACCGCTGGTGCGCTCACGATAGTTCCAGGAGTTATCCACACGTACGGCTATGACGTTTTCACCTTTTATAATATAAGGTGTCAGGTCGAATCCGCTTGCCATCACACCATTCTCGGTATATCCCACTTTCTTGCCATTGAGCCAGATGTCGGCACCGAAGCGCACGCCCTCAAACTCGATGAAATACTTGCGGTCGCCCACTTCTTGGATATGGAAGTGCTTGCGATACCACATGATGGTGTCGCTGAGGTGTTCGATAGAAACCTTGAACGCTTCTTTCTCGTTAAAGGCACGAGGCAGCGTAATCTGTTTCCAACCGGCATCCTTGTAGTTTGCCTGTTCTGCTCTCGGGAAGTCGCCCACCTTGAGCAACCATCCTCCATTGAAATTGAGCTTTGTTCTTTCCACTGCATTCATCTGGCAGAGCGAGATGAAAGCGAGTAGAAGTAGAAATAGTCTTTTTCTCATTCTAATGATGTTTTGATTGTTTTGTTGCATTATTATTGTGATATTATTATTGCGTTATTATTATGGTGCAAAATTACGAAAAAACCGATGTTTTTTTGTTCTTCCATTCAAAATTTTGTGTTTTTGTCCGCCATTTGTTTTTGGGGGATGATGGAAGATAGAAAGCCTCTTCTGTAATCAGTAAATGATGCAAAGATGCCAAATGTCATAGCAGAAATATCAAAAGAATAGGGTGGATATGGAGAAAAATGATTACTTTTGCAGCAGAAATTTTAAACAAGCTAATAACAAGATTAATATGAATAGTGTTTTAGAAGGTCGTCCTGCCTTGAAAAAGGAGGTCGAGAAGATTGCAGAAGTTGCCGGATACCTCTGGCAGAATGGTTGGGCTGAGCGTAATGGTGGTAACATCACCGTGAACATCACCGACTTGGTAGATGACGAGATCAAGGCTTTGCCTGCCATCAGCGAAGTAAAGCAGATTGGTACAGCATTGCCAGCCTTGAAGGGTTGCTACTTCTTCTGCAAGGGTACAGGCAAGCGTATGCGCGACTTGGCTCGCTGGCCTATGGAGAACGGTTCTATCATCCGAATCCTCGACGATTGCGCCAGCTATGTCATCATCGCTGATAATGCCGTGATGCCTACATCAGAGTTGCCAAGCCACTTGAGCGTTCACGCCCGTCTCATCGAAAAGGGTTCCAATTACAAGGCTACCGTTCATACTCACCCTATCGAGCTCATCGCCATGAGCCACAACAAGAAGTTCATGGGCAAGGATGTATTGAGCAATCTGCTCTGGAGTATGATTCCAGAGACCAAGGCATTCTGTCCACTCGGTTTGGGTATCGTTCCTTATCAGTTGCCAGGCAGTTTGAAACTTGCTGAGGAGACCTTGAAGGAGTTGGAGGATTATGATGTAGTGATGTGGGAGAAGCATGGCGTCTTTGCCAAGGGCTTGGATGTGATGGATGCCTTCGACCAGATTGACGTACTCTCTAAGAGCGCCAAGATCTACATTGATTCCAAGTGTATGGGATTTGAGCCTGATGGTATGAGCCAGGAGGAAATGGCAGAGATGACCAAGGCTTTCAATTTGCCAAGATAAATAGATTTATAGATAAAATATAAGTTATTAGTTTTAAAGATTGTTTTCTATAAGAATTTTTGGTTTAGATAATTAAGTTTAGTAAAAAGACCCCGAGCATTGTGAAATACTCGGGGTCCTCTTTTTTGTTATATAAGTTGTGGCAAGAAACTTGAGATAATCAAGACGATGATGCCGACGATTAATACGGCGATGGTCTTCTTTGAGCAGCCCTTCCATTCCTTTAGGATGATGCCCCATACATTAGAGAATACTACGTTGAGCGCCATCAGAATGCAGAAAGACAGAGTCATAAGGGTAGGGGATTCGGTGAGGAAACCTTTTCCTAATGACAAGCCGAAGAACTGACTGTACACAAGGCACCAGCCAGGCACAATACAGGATGTTGTTGCCCCAAACCTCCTCGTTCTTATAGTCGCTCCAAGTATGATTCTTGGTGTTCTGATAGAAACAGTAGATGGCGTTGGTAATGAAACCACCCACGGTAACGAGGAAGGTAGCAGGCAGGGTCTTGAACATATCAGGGGTGAAGGTGCCGAAGTGGATATCATCGCCGAAGGCGAGACCCACATTGAAGCATCCGCTCATGAAACCAGCCAGTAGGGCGATGGCAAGACCCTTAGGGAAGTTGAAATCCTTTACCGCAGCCTTCTTCTCCTCTTCTGAGAGCGATGCTGCCTTCATGCTGCCAGCCACACCGATGATGGCGATACCGAGCAGGGTGACTACCACACCGAGGATGACGCTGAAGGTGAGCGATGAGAGGGCATCCAGTTCCGGAAAGAAGATGTTGAGCAGCACCGGACCCATGATGGTTCCGAGACCTGCACAGGTTCCCAGGGCGATGCTCTGACCCAATGCCACGCCTAGGTAGCGCATGGAGAGACCGAAGGTGAGTCCGCCTACGCCCCAGAGTACACCGAAGAGCATGCTCATAGCCACATTGAAGCCGAATCCGTCGAATAATTCAAAGAAGGAATAGCCGCTTGGTACAGCGAGCATTGCGCCTAAGAAAGGCAAAATAAGCCATGCGAACACACCCTGAACTACCCAGTATGATTCCCAACTCCAATCTTTTATCTTGTTGATTGGGACGTAGCAGCTGGACTGGCAGAATGCACCGATGGCTATGATTAAAAGTCCTATTAATATTTCCATATTGTTTAGTAATTAAGTGAAGAGCGAAAAGTGAAGAGTGAAGAATTCATGTGCTTTTTAGCCATAAGACTATTGAATTCTTCGTTCTTCACTCTTCACTTAAACTCGTTCTTCGTTTTTCACTTACTTGCGGTTAGCAAGTACTTCTGCTTCGTACTTCTCGATGTCAGCGATGTACTCCTCGCCAACAGGGATGTTGTTCTTCAAGTTGAAGTAATCATATACTGCACCGAATGGCAATGTCTTCTCTTCCTCGAGGAGAGCCAGACGCTGGAAGAGCTTGCCCTCGTCCTCGTACTTGCGGAGGGTATCGAGTGGCTCAAGGAATGCCTGCAACAATGACTTCTGGGCTGCACGTACACCGATGATGTAAGCACCGATACGGTTGATGGAACCGTCGAAGTAGTCGAGACCGATATGAGCACGGTCGAGTGCGTTGGCACGAACCAACTCTGAGAAGAGGTTGCGTGTATTGTCGTCGAAGAGTGTTACGTGGTCTGAATCCCAGTGCATTGGGCGAGATACGTGGAGCATCAACTCAGGAACGAAGAGCAGGAGTGCTGAAACGGCATCCGATACGTTCTCTGTTGGCTCATAGTGACCTGTATCCAGGGTATACATCACGTTGTTCTTAGCGCAGTAGCCAGCGTAGAAGTCGTGAGAACCTACGGTGTAAGCCTCCAAGCCGATACCGAAGAGCTTAGCCTCCAGGCAAGACTTCATGTTTGGCAACTCCTCTGCCAGAATCTCATCAAGAGAGTTTTTCAAGATCTCGCGATAGCACCCTTCTCTACGGTGATGTCCTTGGAACCGTCGTGTACCCAGATGTTCATGATACATGGGTCGTTCTGGAACTTACCCATAGCGTCTGCAATGCGGCGGCAACGCTTGGTGTGCTCAATCCAGAACTCGCGGATAGCTGGGTCAGGATTTGACAAAGAGAGACTGCCACTCTTAGGGTGAGAGAAAGAAGTAGAGTTGAAGTCGAGCTTCATGTTTTGCTCCTTAGCCCACTGCATCCAGCCTGTAAACTGATCTACGGTTACCTCGTTACGGTCAATCTGCTTGCCACCGAACTCACCATAAATCTCATGAAGGTTGAGACGGAAAGTACCAGCCAGGAGAGAGTTCACCTTCTCGATGTCCTGACGGAGTTCGTCGATGTTGCGAGCCTTTCCAGGATAGTTACCTGTGCTCTGGATACCACCAGAAGCAGCCTCGCCACGCTCGAAGCCAACCACATCGTCAGCCTGCCAGCAGTGCAGAGAGATTGGAGTCTTCTCCAAAGTCTCAATAGCCTTGTCTGTATCTACACCCAGAGCAGCATAGCGCTCCTTAGCAATCTCATAATTCTTTAAAATCAAATCTGCTTTCATTGTTTTTTATGTATTTTGTTGTTATTGTTTATTTTTTTACTTTTTTACCCTTTTACCTTTAAATACTTTTCGTAAGCCGCATCCCATGCCTCTTTGTCTTGTGGCTCGAATTTCTTGAGCTCCAGCGAGTTGGCGATGATCTGACGCATTTCCCAGATGTCCTTGACCAAGCCTGATGCCTTTGCCTGAAGCATGATGTTGCCGATGGCTGTACCTTCCTGAGGACCAGCCAGAACGGTGACACCGCAGCTGTCGGCTGTAAACTGGTTGAGATATTGATTGAGCGAACCACCACCGATGATGTGGAGCACGTTGAGGTCGAAGTCGGCAAAATCCTTCAGCCAGGTGAAAATCTGACGATAACGGAGTGCGAGACTCTCGAAGATGCAGCGGCAGAATTCGCCATAGTTCTGAGGAACGTGCTGACCGGTTTTTTCGCAATACTGCTTAATCGCCTCTACCATGCTCGATGGGTTGGCAAAGCATGCATCGTCCGGATAGATGATGCTTTGAAAGGCAGGCTGCTTCATGGCTTCAGCTATCAGTTCTGCATGGCCCAGGCAAGTCATATCTTTCTGGTTGGCAGCAGCTTCGTCCTTCCATTCCTTGCGGCAGCGCTCGTAAATCCACATGCCGCAGATGTTCTTCAGGAATCGGGTAGTGCCTCAATGCCGCCCTCGTTAGTGAAGTTGAGCTCGTAGCTCTTCTCGTTGATAATGGCATTCTTGGTCTCGATACCCATCAGACTCCAGGTACCGGAACTCAGATAGGCAAACTCCTCGTTATTGGCTGGTACGGCAGCTACGGCGCTGGCGGTATCATGACTGCTACGGCGATGACTGGAACGGCATTCAGTCCTGTTATCTTCTGTACCTCTTCGGTGAGTGTGCCGATGATGGAAGCAGGGTTGGTCATCTTGCCAAACTGCTCTCTCTTCAGTCCGAGACTCTCTACGAGTTCGTTGTCGAGATCGCCTGTCATTGGGTTGAGAATCTGGGAAGTTGAAGCCACGGTATATTCGCAGATGGCGTTACCGGTAAGCATATAGCTTAGGGCATCAGGGATAAAGAGAATCTTGTCGGCATTCTCCAAAGCCACGTTTCCAGCCTTTCTCATGGCGTATATCTGGAAGAGCGAATTGAAGTTCATAAATTGGATTCCGGTCTTCTCATATACCTTTTCCTTGCTGATTTTCTCGTCGAAATATTTCTCCATCACGCCGAAGGTATGAGGGTCGCGGTAGGCGAGAGGATTGCGGAGAATGTCCCCGTTTTTATCTACATATACGAAGTCGCATCCCCAGTATCGATACCGATGCTTTCGATGTGGATACCGCGCTGCGCCACGAGTTTCAGACCTGAGATGATCTCATAGAAGAGGCAAAGATATCCCAGTAGAAGTGATTGCCGGTTTCGATGAGTCGTTGTCGAAGCGTGTCATTTCTTCCAAATCGAATTGCATCTGATAAGCTTCCCAGAATGGTTCTG
>ENA-OQDW01000808-OQDW01000808.1-human-gut-metagenome-genome-assembly--contig:-NODE-808-length-12496-cov-1.746705_pt1 | contig 12496 bp, 18 predicted proteins | sample MGYA00242784_ERZ504613 | MGnify/ENA primary metagenome ERZ504613 (study PRJEB26092, sample SAMD00036330) | human gut metagenome | host: Homo sapiens | study: EMG produced TPA metagenomics assembly of... | reverse complement strand
TGGAATGAACTTCATTTGGGCATCACCTCCTCCCCGGCATCCTGTGCCCGTGTTTCCAGCTCCTCGCTTTGTGTATTTCCTTGTGGCAGCGTAACTTCCGGCATCTCCGGAATCTTCGCCCCGATTCCCTGGGGGATAGCTCGCCCGGTTTCCAGCAAATCAACGCATGGATAGCAGGCTGGATCTGTTCCGGGCGGTCTACGCAGAATACCGGGAAGCCCAGTGCCTCCAGCTGCAGTCTGCGTTTTCTCTGAAGGATACGCATCTGCTTGCCGGGAGCTTTCAGTTCCACAAAAGCACACTTGCCGCCGAGCAGCAAAACCAGTCGATCCGGCACACCGTTCATGCTCTGGCTGGTGAATTTAAGGGCCTGCCCACCGGCTGCCCTGACTGCTTCCACAAACTGCTTTTCGACTTCATTCTCCCTCATCCGGCTTCGCCTCCTCTGCCCGCCAGACACCGATGCGTGGGCGTTTCTTTTTCCGGCATTCCCTTTTCGGGTGTTTCCTTTTTTGGTGCTTCTTCCTGCGCTCTTCCCGAACTACATTGCCGATGGCTTCATTGGCAGTCGGGTCCGGGTGGCTGTGGCTGACTTTCCTGTTCAGAGATCTTTCCTCTTTGTGTTCTGTGATCCAGTGAATGACATCTTCCATACCGTCACCTCACTGATTGATCTGCTTCCACTGCTGCGGCTCCATCGTGGCAACCTGCCAGCCGATGCCCTCCAGTGTGGTAGCACGGTCATAGGAAACAACATCCTGCGATGCACGGGTCACCGCATTGGACAGACCGTACAGAGAAAGGTCTCCGCCTTCAATGAGGTACTTGAGGATACCTTCCTGTTCCTCGGCATTGATGCCATAGCTCTGGGCAGTCAGCTGCACCACATCCTGTACCCTGCCGGTGATCGGCACTGCCATAGATTCCTGCAGGCGGCCGACCACCTGGGAAAAGCGAGCCTCATCAATGGCAGCCATCGTGGTATCGCGGAGTTTCAGCAGGAATGCCTTGTCCTCTGCTTCCATCGTCTCATCCGAATACAGGGCAAAGCTGTCCTCCACTGCTTTTGCCTGCCGGCCCACATGATGACGGCGTTCGCCCATGTCATTGACCACCATGCCGTTGGTGCAGACCAGACGGTATACCAGCGGCTGAATCGACACAGCTCCCAGACCGACCTCGGAGTTGGAGATCATCACGCCAGCCTGGACGATGTCGCCATTGCGGACTTCCATCTCCAGACGGTGATTGACCACCTTGAGGTACAGACGGTTCTCCGTCACCTCGCAGGACATGACCTCGTACTGGTCGTTGCCTGCAAACAGCGGCAGGACAGCTGTGGCAATCTCCATGTTGTCGATACGGCGATAGCGTTCCGACAGCAGCGCACGGGCTACCTGTCCGGCACCGTAATCCATAGAGCGGACCATGTAAGAGCTGGGCTTGTCCGCAAACCAGCTGTTCACATTCTCTGCCAGCAGTTCCGGCTTTTCTTTCTGCATGAGATCATAGTATTTGGCCGGGATACCCAGTGCTGATGCCACCTGACGATGGAACAGCGAGGTCGTACCAAACACCTCCTGCTGGCTGGTTGTAAGATGATTGATCTCGAAGGTGTGTCCATCTTCCGGAGCGCATTCCCTGCGCCGGGCTGATAAAATCCTGCTTGGCCTGATTCTGACGGTTCAGTTCGACCAGGACTTCCTGCAAATTTCTTCCTGTTTTCATAGCAATTTTCCTCTCTATCTCTGCGGCGCATATTTATACGCCCGTTTATGCGTCCGTGTCCTTCCGACAAAAACGCCGTGTTTTTATAACTACAAGTGCTTATAATTCCCGGTTGATCATCTGCCGATGATCCGAACGGCTCCCTGCATACGCCTGCGGTTCAGCCGGGTATCTTGCAGGAATGTGTCCAGAGCATCCACCTCGTCCCGGATGTCACAGAGGACCGACCGCTGATGGTCAGCCAGGCGTTCATTCTCCTGTTCCATGCGGTCGTACTCTTTTTCGTAACCATCGATATCCTGCACATTAGTTTCGATATATTCCTCGATCTCCCGGCGAAGTTCCACTCCGGGTTAACGGACATCAGCTTGCAGACTCATCCGCCGTGTACCGATCCTTGGGTGCTTCGATGATGACTTCATCGTGAACATGACCTACGATATTCAGGCCATAGCTTCCATCCGGGCCATTGCTTCTGCCAGAATGTCACGTGCAATCGCCTGTGTCGCATTCTCCACCAGACGGCCGGAGTAGGTTTCCTGTCTGGCCCATTTGTGGTTCTGCCCCACTCCTTCATAGGTCAGGCTCATGCGACCGAAGCGGTTCGGCTGCAGTCTCGGCTTCAGATACGCCAGCTTTCTTCCAGAAGGAAGCAGCATCCAGAGCGTACCGGAATAAAACTCAAACGCCAGCTTACCGATCTCCTGTCGCTTTCCGGTTTTAAACGCCTGCGTTGCCGCCTTTTCCACATCCCACCAATACTGGACGATCTTCGGATTGGCTTCCCGCCAGGAATCGATGATCTCCGGCAGTTCCTCTTCTTTCAGACCCATCTGCAGAGCACCCATGCTGATGAGTGCGCCGGAAGAACCGCCATAGCCGCAGGCCAGCTCTGCCACCTTTCCTTTCTGCCGAAGTTCCCCGTTAATGCCGTGCTTCACCACCGGCACATGGAACATCTGGCTGGCAGAGGCACAGTAGATGTCCTTTCCTTCCAGAAAGGCTTCCAGCCGCCAGTCCTCCCCGGCTTCCCATGCAAGCACACGGGCTTCGATGGCGGAGAAGTCGGCCACGATGAACTCACAGCCTCTCTTGGGATCAGCATGGTTCGAATCAGCTGGGAAAGCACATCCGGGGTATTGCCATAGATGGTCTCGACCATATCAAAGCACCCCAGCTTCACCAGTTCCCTCGCCTCATCCAGCGTGGAAATATGGTTCTGCGGCAGATTCTGCAACTGGATATTCCGGCCGGAATACCGACCTGTGCGGCTGGCCCCATAGAACTGGAACAGCCCTCTGGCTCTGCCATCTGAGCAGACACAGCGTTCTGCCGCCTGGTATTTCTTCACAGAACTTTTCGCCATCTGAAGCCGGAGCTTCAGCATGTCCATTGCCTCGGCATCCACTCCGTTCTTGTCCAGTTCATCGATCATCTGTGCTACATCCTTTTTTCCGAGCGTGTCCATCGGAATGCCGCGCTCATCCAGCCATGACTTCAGCTGTGACACAGAGTTTGGATTCTCAAGCCCGGTCAGTTCGTAGGCTTTCTTACTCATAGCGTCCGAGAGCAGCAGGTCACAGGCAATGGCCTGCTGCACCAACTCCGTGTCGATCTTTACGCCCCGGTCATTGATACGCTCATTGACCGTAATGCTTCCACTCCTGCTCCGGCATCGGGAATTTCTTCAGCCGCTTATAAATGTCCACCTCGGTGTTGACATCCTGAATGCAGTAATACTTAAACTTCTCCCAGTCAGCAGGGTAATGCTCCGGAAGATTCCGGGTACGCATCCCATTACTCTTCGTTGGCTTACAGGGCATGGAAAACAGCTTGATCAGCCGCTCGCCTTCCTTGTCTTTCTGCTGCTGGTCTTCAACACAATGCCAACATCCTTTAGGGCCATTGGCAGAGTCAGCGATGCCGCCATAACCATCGTGCAGATCCAGCTGTCCGGCGAAAGGAACTCTCCGGGTTTCAGATACTGTCCCGGCAGATGTCTTTGCAGATGCACGGAAAAACAGACCCGCTCAAAGGAAGCATTGTGGGCGATCAGCCGCACACTTCCAGACTGGAAATCCTCCAACAGCTCTTTCGGGAGCGGTTCTCCCGATGCAAGGTCTGCACACCTGTCTCGCCAAAACCATCCCCTTCATCGGTCGCCCAGGCAACCAGCAGGATCTCAAAGCTTGGATCTGTGGCATAACGGTACAGGCCGCATTTTCCGATATCCACCTCGCTGTAGGTCTCAATATCGATCAGCGTTTCTTTCAAATATCTCACCTCTATTCGATGTAAAAAGCCGGAGGACACCCTGGCATCCCCCGGCACGGTTACTTATCTGTGTTTCTCTTAGCGAAGGTAATCCGGCAGTTCCTCACCGGCATCGCCGCCCAGAACATCCTCATCGTCCAGCGCGTCAAAATCAGACTCTGCTGATGCCTTGCCGGACAGACGGTCACCATCCTTGACAAACTGCACGTTCCCCAAACCAGCAGCCACACCGCGGTTGCCGTTGGCGTTAAAAGCGTAGAAGTTCACGCTGACATTGCAGTAGCAGCCGGAGTAGACCATCATCGGGTCTGTCACAGGCTGGACATGACGGTCCACGACCTGCGGTGCATCCTTGCTGGAGGCATTCACAAAGAAATGCTCCTGGTAGTTCTCATCGTCCGGGCGGTCGATGTCGCCGTCACGCAGAGGCAGCTTCAGGTTCGGCGGGATCTTACCGCCCCACTTACGGGTCTTGCCATCCTCCTTGGCGGCCTCCACTGCCTTGTGGATCGCCAGCAGGGTCTTCTTATCCTCCTTCGGGATCAGACAGGAAACGGAATACTTGGCCTCACCGCCGTTGATGCTCTTTGCTTCAAAAATGTTTGCGAAAGAGATACGGCACGGAATCACGACCTTAGTTGCACTGGAAATCTTGTTAGCCATAATAAAAATCCTCCATCAATCTGTTTTTGTGTATTGCTGCTGCCCTCAATCGAGGACAGCAAATTCATCTTCCGCAGTCTGCAGATCGACTGCTTCTCTGGGGTCCGAATCCGGGACAAGTGCCAGCTTACCGGGCGGCTTGACCACATACTCTCCCAGAATCTCCTGGAACTTTTTCTTCCCCATAAGCTTTTCAAAGGCTGTCAGAGAGATCAGCTCCGTCTTATAAATATCGGTGTATCCGGCCTTCTCTGCAGCAGCCACCACCGATTTCGTATCAAGGAACTGCCTCTTGCTCCTACCCTCGACCACCTTATACCCATCCCAGCTGACACCATGATTGATGGCCTCCGAACTGACATAGGCAAAGATGGCTTCGATCCAGGACTCGATACGGTTCAGGGTCGGCAGCATCTTCTCAATGTCTGTCTTTGAAAGCAGGGCCGGGGATTTAAAGGTCGGCACCGAAATGTCCGGATCAAAGGATGCTGTCGCATCCGTTTCCTCGGTTTCATCCTCCAGCACACCGGCATCCAGATCCAGAAATTCTTCTTTCACCAGAGCCATAGCTTCATCGGCACAGGCTTTACAGGAAGTTCTGGCACGGCAGAACCGGCACCAGTCCCCGGGAACCTGCTCGCCTTTTCCTTCAAAGGCCAGCTTTGCCCTCGGTCTGACATAGGTCTCTGCCCAGTCCAGCAGTTCCTCCACACTGCATTCAAACGTTGAGATATTTTCCAGTCTCGGCTGGATAATGGTCATGGACACCTTTTTGATACTGTACAGATATCCGTAGGCGTGGTAAGCACCTAGGGCGTACAGCATCATCTGCGGATTATGGTCACAGTTTACGAACACTCCCTTGCCGTTCTTGTAGTCCATGACATAAAGCGTACCGTCTGCGATGATCACGCAGTCGCCGGTACCAAAGCCAGATGGAACCAGGTAGCTGTAATCCAGCCGCTCCTCCACCATGACCAGCGGATGCGGACAGGTCTCCTTGATGCGCTCCACTGTGGAAATGATGAACTCCGCATAGATATCGGTGTTCGCTTCCATCTCCTCGTCCTCATACTCGGAGGTTGGGCGCTTCACCCGTTCATGCAGATATTTCCGCAGCTTGTATTCGCCCAGCGCATGGGCAGCAGTTCCCTCCTCGGCGTACACCGAGGATTCATTTGGAAAGTTCTGCTCCAGCCTTGCAGATGGTGTACAGTTCAGCCACCTCTTAGAGCTGGAAGCAGAAAGGATTGCATGTACTTCCGGCATGATGACCTCCCTTAAATCTGGGAGACATCTGCCAGAAATGCTTCGTACTTCTCTGCAGGCAGGTCAGACAGCTGGGCCACACCGTAGGTCTTCAGAAGCTGACCGATCTTCTCGTTGTTATCACGCTTCTTCTTGATCTTGGCGACAATGACCGCCGTGATCTCGTCCTTGGTGATCGTCACTGCAGACTGTGTTTCCTCCTTGGCAGCAGGTGTGTCCTTGTCCGTGGTTTTATCGGACGGTACTTCTTTTTGGCCGGTATCTTCTTCCCACGGCAGCGCATCCGCATCATCCACCGGATGCTCACTCTCTGCGGTTTCTGAACTCTCGGAGTTCACTGCTTTCTCCGCCTCGTCAGGGTCTTCTACCACAGGCACCTCTGCGGTTTCCTCGATGGCCGAAGTAACCGTCTCTTCCACCTTTTTGGTTTTCTTGACCGGCTTCTTACGGGGATGCGAAACCGCCGGGCCTTTCTTTTCTGTTACGGGCAGTACTGGCTGCTCTGCCACCGGAAGCTCCAGTTCATCCTCCGTCTTTGCATTTGCTGCCAGCATATCCAGCTGCTCGGATACACCGGCAAACATCTGTGCCAGACCGTCAAAGACCTCGACCAGACCGTCCACGACTTTTTCGGAGCGTTCAAAGCATTCAGTTCGTCCATCATGCGTTTGCCTCCTCTCCGGTTTCTTCCTCATCCCCCACAGGTCATCCAGATAATCGGCCTGTGCCTTCAGGACTGCCAGAATGACCTTCTCGCACAGACCAGTTTCTTTGTGGATGCGAGCCAGCATCTCATCGAAGTCGATGTCCTCTGCCGGGTCGTCTGCCTCTGCATCCGGCTCCTGACCGAAGCCGTAGTTGTAATAGGTCATGCGCTCATCCATGTGGAGGTGCAGGTTCTTGATGCTGAGCGAAAGGAACGGAACACCAGACGGGCGTGCCGGCATCGGCTTGTCCTGCTTCTGAGTTTCCTTTTCTTCCTCTGCCTGGCAGGAAGCGGAACTTTTACCACCTTGGCATCCTTCAGCATCTCGCCGATCATTTCCTCCAGAGTCATGCTCTTCTCGTTCTTATTCTCCATTGTCTTCCTCACTTTCTGCAGCTTCCTGCTGCTCTTCGGTTTTATCTTCCATTGGTATGTGATACTGCTCGGAAAGTCTCTTCAAAAGCAACTCGACCATGCGTCCCGGCTCCGGAAGGTTGCAAACGGGCTTCTTCAGCTCATGTGCTCTCTTGATCTCCGCCGCCATCCCCTCGGATATGGTTTCGCCGAACACCCACACTTCATCCGCTGCTTCCAGCCACTCCATTCCAAATCGGATTCCTGTTGCACGCTCTTGTGCATCCTCATCCTTTAAGAACTGAGTAAAATACAGATGTGGAGTCAGTGGCAGGACTCCCATTGTGGTCAGAATCCTGCAGCTGTCTTTGCCCTCTGGATGTTTGCTTCCATCTGCGCCTTCCTGCACGGCGGGTCATTTGCTGTCGGTCGGTACGGCGAGCAGATAAAAATCTTCTTCGGTGCCGATGCCAGCGGGAAACCGCCGGGCGGACGAGCCTCCTTAGAACCCTCTATCTTGGCGGTTACATTCGCCTTATTCATGCTTTTTGCATTCATAGGTTTTTCCTCCTGTCGATGTACTTGAGAGGTGGTCCTCTCATAAAGACCACCGTTTTGGGGCAAAAGTTAAGTAGTTCTTCAAAAACTTTTTCTCATTTTTTTGAGAGCACCCTTCATCGCATAATGGACAGCCGGTTTTGTTATCCCCAGCTCCTCTGCAATCTCCTGCAGCGTCATACCTTTATAGAAGTAAAGCTGGATCACCTCAGTCTGACGCTCTGTGAGCTTGCTCATGGCCGCGTACAGACGGCGAAGCTCCCTGTCTGCCAACATCTCGACATTGTCTTCATCCAGAAAATCCACCATAACGGCCGCAGACCAGTCGGAGCCGTCACATTCCAGGGAAACATTTTCTGAATCTGCCACACGCTTATTCAGGTTATGCTCCATCCGACGCTCGCCTTCCATCAGCAGACGAACACTCCACTCAACATCCTCGAATGCTTCAGCCGGGATCACCTCGTAGGTCCCATCCGTAAAGTCATAACGGTAATCGTTGCAGCGATCCACCGCCATAACTGTATGGGAGTCATCTACCTCATACACTGCGTAGCCGTTCTCATAAGCAGTCAGCTTTGCTCCATTTACCATTGTCTGTGCCACTGCCACCGGCTCCTTTTCCATAAGGGTCTTAAAGGTAGGGAGCTTCTTTTCCACCACAGTTTCGATCTTTGTCTTCAGCTCACGCAGGGTGATATGTGCGTTGAGAGCCACCTGCTCTGCAGCCTGTGCCGCGCTTGCTGCCATCTGGCTGACTGCCACCTGCGGTTGATGGATCTCCATCACACCTACTCCACCGTTGATTGCTACTGCTCCAGTCATCATGTTCACCATTGTTTTGTCCTTTCCCCCGGACTTCTGGGAGGGAAAGATACCGAAGCAGGACGCAGATGAGGCACCAAACCATCTGGAAAGGCTGTGAAACACAAAAAGCCCGATTCCAGAGATAGGTAGAGTGATCCCATTCACATACCTCCAGCACCAGCAAATAAATCGCTGTACTGTGAGGTTCTGCTATGGTATCCTTCGCCTGCTCTAGAATCGGGCTTACGATATTTTTTTATTTGTCCGAGAGATCGCCGACAGATTCAAACTCTATGGTTCTGTGAGCTTGTCCCTTGAACTGTTTATATGATAACAGGATGACCGAGTAACCACCTCCCCTGCAAATAGGAATCCGGCTCTCAAAAATCCACATATTTGTAGATTTTCTGTCGAGCTTCTAAAAATGGGCAAAAAAATCCACACCGCCGTTTCTTCTCGACCGTGTGGATCATATAGCCATCTTTAATGATTCATTCTGTGCCATCATACGCGCCATTTTCAGCAGCATCTCCTTGTTCTCTGCATTCAGTCCTGAGAACAGCCTGCTCATCTCATCATCTTCTGGCTCTGTATGTACCTGCACCCGCTCCGGCATCAATGAGTCAACCGGAACCTCCAAATTCTCTGCTATGTCGATGAGAGTTTGAACTCCCATCTCGACTTCACCTTTTTCGTATCGGGAAATGACCTTGTTGCTGCAACTTCCGCCCATTTCCTCTGCAAACTGCTCCTGGGTCAGTTTCGCCGCCTTTCGTGCTTTCTTTATCTTCTCACCAATGATTTTCTGATCCGATTTCCAGACTTCTGCCAACAAGGTCACCCCCTTTCTCTTTCGTAAAGTAACAAAAAAAAGACCGAAACACATAAAGATACAGGTCGTAAGCTATTTGCTCGACACTTGCTTCTCTAATGTGTTTCGGTCTTTTAAGATTGTATGTTCTTAAAAAGCCGTGTGTATCAGATCAATAATCATCCTTCAACCCACAAACGAGCGCACTACGACCTACATACCAGTTAATTTCGTCTGAACCCCACGACATTTAGCCGCAGTTCCACTATTCACAAAATTGAATATCTAATTCGATTAATAACTAAATATGTAAAGTGCCTATGCACTGCTCGCCGGTCTGCACAACTTCCTATCTCTCAGACCCGGTCGAAGTCAAATTATTTTTCTGTACACCTCCTATGCTATTTCAAAATTCACTCTTATTTATTACCACTAACTCTAGTGGTATCTTTAATCATAGCAGAAGTTTCGCCATGCGTAAATACCTTTTAGCAAATTTTGTCAAATAGCCAAGAAGCAGGTCGTTAGTTTATGCAAATCGCCAGAAAGGTTTTTCCAGTTATCAGCATTTTCCACGATGTAGGAAATTCCAAATCAGCATTTTCCCCTCGTAAACGAAAAAAGGAGCCGAAAATCATGGTTATACAACCACAATCCTCGGCTCCTTTTAGCCCTTCATCGAATCCAATTACCCGACGGATATTCTCTTCTTCACCTCATACACAGCCAGCCTTCCGTTGCTGCGCAGCCTGATTTCAGCATCATTACCTCTGCGCGTAATCTCCCGGACTGTTTTCATGATAAGCGCATCTTCGTTCACTACGTCGGCATTCATATCATGTAAATCTTTCGCCTGTGCCGCCATACAATTTTCAATCATGTCTTTCTTGCGCTTAAGTCTGCTGCTTCCACACTCAGAAATCACTATGCTCATCTCCCATCTTGTACCTTAAACACTGACTTCTCTGTTCCATCGATTCGCGGAATGCAAAATTCATCTTTCACACATCGGTTCACCGGGTCGATTAAAATAAAGGAAAAATAATCCCTTATTTTGCAGCCGGCATAATACTCTCTCGCCTGTTCAATCATAGCTACATGGTTTACTACTACTGAAACCTTAATACCATGCTCACGGGGGCTCTCCATATATGCCATCGCAAACAGCTGGTTCATCTTACCAATCGTACCCCTGCCAATTCCTGCCGTATAAGACTTGCACTCAAACAGCCATGTATCAATGCCTTCCTCCAAAAGAGCATTTGTCCGAATTGCAAAATCAGCTCTATACTGTTTTGTTCTTGGCCAGATCATGTTTTCGTAGGAAACCAGCTCTACAAAATAGCCGTTCATAAGGAATGCGTTCTGCAACGTCTCCCTATAGTTTTCTTCTAGCCTGCTCCCAGCTAATGTCATAACAGCATTCCGCAGGAACATATTTGAGGAATTATGATCTTGCTCAATGTTCCGCTCTTCTGTAATATCTGCCAAGCCAAAAACAATCTGAGATGGAGATACAACGGCTCCTTCTGTACCAGCAGGAACAAGTTTCACCATTCCGTTTGCCGCCAGCAGTTTCTCCAGTGTGACCCCACTGTTCGGATCTGCAGCCTTTGATATCGCCACCAGCACCTCATCCGAACAAGCCGTTGTGTTCTTCATATTGATAATACGGGAAATCGTCGACGTATTTACCCCGCACTCATTCGCAAAGTCATTCATCGACCGTTCTCCCTTTGCACTCAGAACTAACTGACTCAGCACTTCCAGGTCAGCCTTTCCCGTCCGAATGTAATCAGGAAAAAGATTCGTTATCTTCTTTCTTCCCATCGGTGTCACACCTCCTCTGTTTATATAGTATCACTGCATTGCATACTTGTCAATATTACGCAATAATTTTATTTTGTTGCTTTTATTGCGTTTCTTAACTTGAAGTTGCGTTATGCTAAGTCCATGTTACATCCCATACCATAATAAAAAGGAACAGAAGTTCATTTCCCTATTGACTTCTACAACTTCTTATTGTATTATAGGAACAGAAGTTCACGAACTGTTGTTCTTAGTATATAGGAACAGTTGTTCCTTGTCAAGTAGGCTTTACAAAAAAATTGCTGCTTCTCACCGGCCACTTTCCCTTCCGGCAAAAAACAGCAAAATATCCCACATGGAGGCATGACATGAAAAAAGATACGAACTTACTAGACACTCAGGATGTCCGGGCTGAAGCAGCCACTGCACTTACACCGAATGCGACCAACGGCGAAAAGATCAAAGCTCTGCGAACCGCACAAGGTATGAGCATGGCCGAACTCTCCAGACAAGCATCCATGTCTGATCGTGCCATCCGCTATATCGAAGCCGGCGAGCGCGAACCAAGCGTGGACGCAATCCAGAAGATTGCCGCTGCTCTTGGTGTCACGACCGACTACTTTATGGATGATGCCACCTTCCAGAAGGAACTCAGCGATGATCAATTTTACGCTGATGTCCGTAAGAAGTATGGCTCCCGCGGTGTAGCGCAGGCAAAGAAAATAAAAGAACAGACCTCTGCCCTTTTTGCAGGCGGCGAGCTGTCCGAAGAAGATCAGGCTAATTTCATTAAGGAAATGGAAGCCTCTTCCTTGACGCAAAAGAAGAGGCAAAAAAGTTTACTCCTAAAAAATATCTGTAATCGACTTACAGAGGAAAGGAGTCGCTGTTGGACAACTTTGCTATTACTGCCGCCGACGCTGTAAGCCGCCGATACAAGAGCAATGACCCGGAAGCTATCATTGCCCAGCGCGCCATTAAGATTAAAGACATCCGGTTCTGCGAAGAGCTCCTTGGGTTTTACACGGTTCTTCTAAATTGCGAATACATCGGTATCAATCCAAACTGCTCAAAGCAACAACGCAGATCCGCACTGGCTCACGAACTTGGGCACGCCATCTTCGACCGGAAACATGCGGCATCCGGTCAGGCTTTCCAGGATACATATTTTTATAGTCTCAGCAATGCAAAAGCAGAGCGCAGGGCGAATACGTTTGCTGCTGAACTGCTGTTGTCAGATGATGATGTACTGAAACCAATCGGCTTCTATGAATTTAACGCCGACAGGTTCAGATGGAGGCTTCTCTGCCAACCCACTGCTCCAGCACATACCGTGCCTTGAAATATCACGAGCTTCTGCAGGACTTTCAATACACGCATACAGGATTCGCCACCCTTGAGGAGATCGCACAGGTGGTGGAATCGAAAAAAACTTTGTTGATTTTAAACTGAACATTCTTACCGCAAAAGGGTACCAGCTTCCTGCTGTGCCAGAGCTTAAGAGCAACTTTCTGAAA
>ENA-OQDW01000807-OQDW01000807.1-human-gut-metagenome-genome-assembly--contig:-NODE-807-length-12511-cov-2.029554_pt1 | contig 12511 bp, 12 predicted proteins | sample MGYA00242784_ERZ504613 | MGnify/ENA primary metagenome ERZ504613 (study PRJEB26092, sample SAMD00036330) | human gut metagenome | host: Homo sapiens | study: EMG produced TPA metagenomics assembly of... | reverse complement strand
GGTGGTTGGCAACCCAGTTCCAGAACGGGTAGATGGCCGGCACCAGAATCAGGCCGCCCCACAAACCGTAGATAACGGACGGGATGGCAGCCAGCAAATCGACCACATAGCTCAGCGCGGTGGCGAGCTTCTTAGGCGCATAATGCGAAATGAACAGCGCAATGCCGATGGACACGAAGAAGGCAATCAGCAGTGCCAGCAAAGACACGAGCACAGTACCGAACAACAGCGGGAGCACGTAGCCCCAGAAGCTGCTGGCCTTGCCGCCGGTAAAGCTGGACACGGTCTGGCTGTTGGCGGCCTGATCGCCACCGATGAGTGGCCAGGCGCGGAAGAACAGGAACAGGAACACAGCGGCAAGTACAACCAGGATCAGGATGCCGCAGGCGTATGCCACACCGCGAAACACCTTGTCGGCGGTCTTGCCACCAACTGGCTGCACAGCCGTTTTGTCTTGCGAACTCACGGATTCTCCTTATATAGGGTGGTTATCAAGTATTCAAGTGGTGCGGTTTTCGTCTGTGACGTTGCCAAACCGTTCGGGTCCTGACCCGCTTTAAGCCGCAGCCGTATGGTTTACGACTGCGGCTTAAAGTTGGCGGCGACTGCTCTTACTACTACAGTCTATCGTTCAGTTGTCAGGTCCAGTCCACACGACCTTGCGGGCCGACGTCATCACTTGGTCTTGATGGCCTCGATGGACTTGGTGATCTCGGACTTCAGGGAGGAGGGCAGCGGAGCGGTGCCGGCGGCATCCTGAGCGGCCTTCTGGCCCTCGTCGGAGGTCACGTAGGTCAGCCAAGCCTTGGCGAACTCAGCCTGCTTGGTGTCCTTGTAGGCCGGGCAGACGATGTCGTAGGAGACCAGGACAATCGGGTAAGCGCCCTCGGCTCGGTGGCGTGGTTGATCTTGATGACGATGCGGTTGTCACCCTTAACGGTGTCGTCCTGCTTGGAATCCCCAATGACCTTGGAGCCGGCCTCGGCGGAAATCTCGTTGTACTTGTCGCCGACCTTGACGGCCACGGTGCCCAGGTCGCCGACCTGAGAGAAGTCAGCGTAGCCGATGGTGCCGTCGGCCTGCTTGACGGTGGAGATCACGCCAGAAGTGCCCTTGGCACCCTGGCCAACCTCGTTCGGCCAGTTCTCGGAGAGGTCGTAGGTCCAGTTGTCAGGGGTGACGTCCTTGAAGTAGGAGACGAAGTTCTGGGTGGTGCCGGACTTATCGGAGCGGTGCACCACGGTGATGGCGGTGTCGGGCAGCTTCAGGTCCTTGTTCTGATCGGCGATGGCCGGATCGTTCCACTTGGTGATCTTGCCGTCGAAGATCTTGGCGATGGTGGCAGCGTCCATGTTGATGTGCTTGCCGGCATCGGAAACGCCCTTGAGGTTGAAGACCACGGCGATCGGGAGATGTAGACCGGGACATCGAAGGCGGTGCTTCAGTGCACACGGACTTGGACTGCTCAACTTCGTCATCGGCAAGGGCCTTGTCGGAGCCGGCCCAAGCGGTGGCACCGGTCAGGAAGGTCTGCACGCCAGCGCCGGAACCGGACGGGTTGTAGGCGATCTTGGCTCAGTTGGTGCCCTGGAAGCCGGCGATCCAAGCTTCAACAGCGGCCTGCTGAGAGGAGGCGCCGCGCCCGAGAAGTTGCCGGAGATCGGGGTGGACTTGGAAGTGGAATCGGAGGAGGAGCTGTTGTCGGTCGTGGTGGCGGTGTTATCGCCGCAGGCGGCCACGGAAGCGAGCATCACAATGCCGGACAGAGCGGCAATGGAGCGAACGAGGATGTTCTTCTGCATGATTATTACTTAATCCCTCTATCAACTATTCGCGGGCGGCTCAGCGCTGCCCGGTCAATTCATGACAACTACAAGCGTATTGGTGGTTTCAAGGGCCCAAAACCGAAATCAGTAAACAGAAGATGAACACTTGGATGTTTGTGGGCTACGTTGAGGCTACGTAGTTTTTGGAGCGGCTCGCCTGCGGCGAGTCCACAGCGAGCCCACAATCCACAACAAAAAAAGGCGACCCGAAGGCCGCCTTCCATTTACTCCGCGGGAGTATCGATCTTGTATCCGAGACCGCGCACGGTAGTCAGATACTTGGGGTGCGCCGGATCTTCCTCGATCTTGGAGCGCACGCGCTTGACATGCACGTCGAGCGTCTTGGTGTCGCCCACATAATCCGAACCCCAGATGCGGTCGATCAGCTGGTGACGCGTCATCACACGGCCCTTGTTCTGCATGAGGTATTCGAGCAGTTCGAATTCCTTGAGCGGGAAGAACACGGTTTCGCCGCGTACGGTGACCTGATGCTGGCCAACCTGCATGGCGATATCGCCACACACCAGCGGAATATCGTCATCCACAGTGCCGGAAGCCTGGGCAGTGGCCTGATTGCGACGCATCACGGCACGAATACGTGCCAGCAGCTCACGGAAAGAGTACGGCTTGGTCACATAATCGTCCGCACCAATCTCAAGGCCAACGACCTTATCGATTTCGGCGCTCTTGGCGGTGAGCATAATAATCGGCACACGGCTCTGCTCACGAATGCGGCGGCACAGTGCAGTGCCGTCAATGCCCGGCAGCATCAAATCAAGCAGCACCAAATCGATGCCGCCCTTGGTGAACAGTTCCAGACCTTCCTCGCCAGTGGCGGCGGCGGACACGTCGTACCCCTCGCGTGTGAGCTGGTATACCAGCGGCTCGCGATAGGATTCCTCGTCTTCGACGATAAGAATGCGTGTCATAGTAGCCTTTCTTGGGTATGTTCCCGTGCGCATAGGCGCAAAGTTTTCCGACATTATCGTAACCATTTGTTCTCCGTTAGCCTGCTGTTTCCCGAAAGTACGTAATTGCGTAATTGGGCTACGCGCGGTGTGCGCACCTCGCCCACTGTGTGATTGTGTGGCAATGGAATGGCACCATGTCGGGCACCAACCAAGGCCCTACGCTTGTGTCGACTCGTCCGACCGGGCCTCGTCGTCATCCTCATCCGGGGCGGCCGGCAGCTCGATGGTGAACGTCGACCCTCCCCCGTACGCGACCAGACCGAAATCCGACCGCCGTTCTCCTGCACGCAGTGCTTGGTGATGGCCAAGCCGAGTCCCGAACCGCCGGTCTCGCGCGAACGGGCCGGGTCGACCCGTAGAATCGCTCGAAAATGCGGTCCAGCGATTTGGCGGGGATGCCGATGCCTGATCGACCACGCGAATGGTGACTTTGCCATCGCGCTCCCCCACGCCGACCGCCACAGTGGTGTGTTCGGGCGAGTAATGGATGGCGTTCTCTACGAGGTTCTTGACGGCGGTTTGCATGGCCTCTTTGTCGGCCTTGATCATCGGACCGTTCGTGGCTGGGCTGCCTGATTCTTCCAAGGAACCTTCGCCATCGGCCGGCTCCTCGACCTTCGTGGGTACTGACTGTCCGTTGACACTCAGTCGGATATCCACATGGCGGGAGTCGGCTTGGGTCTGATTGGCGGCGATGGCGGCGCGTGCCACATCCAGCGCGGAAATGCGCCGCGCATCGATCACGCTTTGCGGGCTTTGGGCTTTCTGCAAGTCGATAAGATGATGCACCAGTTCGGTCAGGCGCGCGGATTCCTTGGAGATACGGCCGGAAAAATACCGTACGGCGTCCGGATCATCGGCGGCGTCGGTCACGGTTTCGGCCAGTAGCGCGATGGCACCGGCCGGAGTCTTGAGTTCGTGCGAAACGTTGGTCACAAAGTCACGGCGGACGGCCTCGAAACGGCGCTGCTCGGACATGTCGTTGATGAAGATGGCGTACAGGTCATCGCCGATATCGCCAATGCGCACACGCAAATACAGCGTGTTGGACGGGCGTGACTGGCCGGCTCCAGTCCTCGGCCATTAGAGGACGGATAGGAATTGCGATTGACCGGCAGCTGAACCTCACGCTCACGCATGCCACCGTCGGCGGCGGCCTGAGTGAGGATGTCCTCGACTTCACGCGAGTTGAGTCGGTCGCCGGAGACTAGGCCGAATGGCACTGAGCCGGGGCTTGAATATTGGACCAGACCGTTGCGGTCGGTGACGATCAGGGCTTCGGGCAGGACTTCAATCAGGCGACGCTCGGTGGGGCGCACGGCGCATCATCACCGAATAGAGAATGCGTATCCTCGTCGCCGGACAGGTCCTGTTCGGCGGCGAGCCGGCCTGAAACGCGGCCTTTGTTGTAGGCGATGACGGCAACCCACACCAGTATCAGCGCGGCGAGCACCACAATCACGACGATCTGCCAGATATCCATGATTTCCAGAGTAAAACGTGCGAGGCGTAGTGAGATGCCTAAACTACGTAAGTTCGTCTATTGTTCATTTTGGCGGGACGACATAACAAAATGCTCCCGCTGGCGGGAGCATAATATGGGGAGCTCTATTTACAGCTCGTAGTCCTTGTCCTTGCTTTCCTTGATCAGGAACAGAGCGAGCAGAGCGAGGGCAGTCATGATGGCCATGTACCAGCCCACACCGGCAACGCCGAACTTGGAGGTGACCAGTTACAGGCGCTTGACGATGTCGACAGCCAGACGGGCGGCGGTATCGGCGTATTCGGAGATGTCGAACTCCTTGAATACCTCGTAATCGGTGTCGGCGTTGTCGGAAAGGGCACGAATCACCAGTGCCGGCACGTTATTGCGGGCGGCGACCTGTGCCACGGCGGCGCCTTCCATCTCCACGGCGTCAGCCCCGGTGAGTCGGATGACCTCCTCGACCTTTTGGGGCGTGTCCACGAAGTAGTTGCCGGAGGCGATGATGCCGGTGATGTGGGTAATGCCCGCATTGGCAAGCGCCTCGTCGGCGACTTCCAGCAGACGGTCATCAGAGTGGAATTCCTCCACCGGAGCGTCCGCAGTGCCGGGCTTCCACTGGCCTACGAGCCGCATGTCAGTGTCGAGGTAGCGCAGGGTGCCGCCGAGCACCACGTCGTTGATGTGCAGGTGGGTGTTGAGGTTGCCGGCGATGCCGCTGAAAATCACGGCGTCCGGGGCAATCTCGTCAATCAGCAGCTGCGTGGTGGCGGCCGCATTGACCAGTCCCATGCCGCCTACCGTTGCGGCAACCTTGATGACGTCAGAACCGAAGGAGTCGACCGTGCCGGACACGATGTCAAGGCTGCCCTTGGCGGTGTGCGTCACATGCGTGAGCGATTTGGCGATCAGCGCCACTTCCTCATCCAATGCGCCAATAATAGCTACAGTTTTCATACCCATACGTAAGTTCCTTTCACAACACTTTCGGCTCCCCTTGTCAGGAGGTGGCCGCCGAATGGCAGGCTGAGGGGTAGAGACGTTTCGTTGCATTGCTCCCGCGAGAGAGCCGATGACGCAACTCAGTGCCAACGCCGTGTGGCTACGGCTTCCGCAAGCTCGCGCAGCAAGGCCTCGGTTTCTTCCCAGCTGATGCACTTGTCAGTAATCGACTTGCCATAGACCAGCTGATCAAGCGGCGCGGCCTTCTGATTGCCTCCTTCAATAAAGCTTTCCATCATGATGCCGGTAATACCCTGTTCGCCAGCTGCAATTCTGCTGGCAATATTGCGCACGACTTCGGCCTGACGATGTTCGTCCTTGCCGGAGTTACCGTGCGAGCAATCAACAATCAGACCATGCGAGGCTGCGGATTCGGCGGGCATTTCGGCGCGTACGTCTTCCATGGCTTTGGCCACGGATTCGGCATCGTAGTTCGGGCGTGAATCGAGCCGCGCAACACCACATGGCAGTCCGGGTTGCCAAGGGTCTCGACTGCGCAGGCACGCCCCAGATGGTCAATGCCGAAGAACGTGTGCTGCTGAGCAGCGGCGAAGCAACCGTTGACCGCTGCCTTCACCGAGCCGTCAGTGGCATTCTTAAAGCCGACCGGCATGGAAAGCCCGCTGGCCAATTGGCGGTGGATCTGGCTTTCCGTGTTGCGCGCACCAATGGCGCCCCAACTCACCGCGTCCGAGATGAACTGCGGGCTGGTGGGCTCCAGAAATTCCGTGGCGGCCGCCAATCCTTCCTTCAGCACACCAAGCAAGGTTTTGCGAGCAAGCAACAGGCCCTTGCGAATATTGTGGCTGCCATCAATATCCGGGTCGTTGATCAGGCCCTTCCAGCCAATGGTAGTGCGCGGCTTCTCGAAGTACACGCGCATGACGATGAGCAGCTGTTCACCGAGCTCATCTTTCAGCTTGGCCAATCGGCGCGCGTAGTCCAGCGCGGCCTTCGGGTCATGAACCGAACAGGGGCCGACGATGACCAACAGCCTGTCGTCTTGGCCGTACAGGCACGCGCGAATCTCATCACGCGAGTAGGCGACGATTTCCTGAGCCTGATCAGTCAGCGGGAGTTCAGCGAGCACTTGCGCGGGCGTGGGCAGCGGCTCCAACTCCAATACGCGGCGGTTGATGATGCGACTGACACCCACCTGATCTTCCCAACGCGCACATCAGTGGCAACGAGCGGGTTCTTCCCCTCCCCCATCGCCTGACGAATGGCGCGAAGCTCTTCTGGGGTGTTCAACGGCTGCGGACCGACTTGCAACGGATGCAGCGAATGTGCTGCTTCCTCCTGCTGCTGCATAACATCTCTCCTTGGGTCAGTATCCTTCCCAAGGATAAGGTGTCACGGGAACAAACTGACATGACCACCGTTATTGGCAAAAATGCTCACTGAGTGGGTCTCAGTGAGCATTTTTACAAAGACAAAGCTATTTAGCCGAGCGGCGAGCGGTGACGGCGTCGGCTAGGGTGTGCAGCAGTTCGTTGGTGCGTTCCCACGGCACGCAAGAGTCGGTGACGGACTGACCGTAGACCAACTGGTCGAGCGGGGCCGGCTTTTGGTGACCGCCGACCAAGAAGCTTTCCATCATTACGCCGGTGATGCCTTGTTCGCCGTGCGCCAGGCGCTCAGCGATCTCTTCGATGACTTCGGCTTCGCGGTTTTCGTCTTTGCCGCAGTTGCCGTGGGCGGCATCGATGACGAGGCCATGCTGGCTCGGGCCGGACGCTTTGGAAACCTTGAGGTCTTCCAGAGCTTGACGCACGGATTCGGCATCGTAGTTCGGGCCGTGGCTGGAGCCGCGCAGAACCAGATGGCAATCCGGGTTGCCTTTGGTTTCGGCGGAAATCACGCGACCGTCCAAGTTAATGGACAGGAAGTGATGCTCGAAGCCGGCCGCGAAACAGGAATCGGCGGCGGCTTGATGGAGCCGTCGGTGGAGTTCTTGAAGCCCACCGGCATGGACAGGCCACTGGCCAGTTCGCGGTGGACTTGGGATTCGGTGTTACGCGCGCCGATGGCACCCCAGCTGATCGCGTCGCAGATGTACTGCGGGGTGATGGGTCAAGCCATTCGGTGGCGGCGGGCAGGCCGAGGCTCAGCACGTCGGTGAGCACCTTGCGGGCCAGCCACATGCCCTTACGAATATTGAAGCGACCGTCCAGATCGGGGTCGTTTGATGAGCCTTTCCAGCCGATGGTGGTGCGCGGCTTCTCGAAGTACACGCGCATCACGATCACGAGTCGGTCTTCCAACTCGCGCTTGACGGCAGCCAGCTTTTCTGCGTACTCGTGCGCGGCCTTCGGGTCGTGGATTGAGCAGGGGCCCACGATGACGAGCAGTCGGTCGTCGCGGCCGTTGAGCACATCGCGGATTTCCTGCCGCGAGTGGAGCACGAGCTCGCTCATCTCATCGGTGAGCGGCTGCTCCCTGAGGAAAGCACGCGGCGCGGGAATGGGGTCAAGCTGACGAATGTTGACATCGACGGTCTCAGGAAAGACGGCCTGCTCCCCCAAACGACGTTCATCCTCGGAACTATCCGGACCACGTAGTGCTGCCATTGCTCGACTCCTTTCTTTATTGGTTCCCCGCAACGAGTTCTCCAACGAGAACACAGGATGCGGCCATGCTGGCAATGCAATACCGCGCATACGGCATAGCAGACTCTTCACTGTAATAACCGTACACGGAAAAACGAAGTCGGCCGACCGTTTCATGGAACGGTCGGCCGGCTGGCATCTTCCTGAACGGGCGATTGGAACACCCGCACAGGACCTGAATTATCTCTTATTTATTGGGGAACGTGAACCCTCCACCGTGACGCGGACCACCGATACGCGACCCACGGCCTCGGGAGTGGCGTTAATGCGCATCGCTTCGCATTCTTCCATAATCAGGACACCCCCGACAGGCACGACGCATGGTACGCCTTCCTCATCGTCATTCGGCAGGCCAAACCATTCGCGATCCGAAACGTCGCTGTATGCACCGGCTGGCCGCAATGCCGTTTTTGCGCGGACATACACGGCTAACGGCTCGTCGATGGGCGAGAGCACCGTGTGGTACCGGCGGTGCCCGACATAACGATCATCAGCGAGCGCGCCTGCCGGTACCGCCCAGAAGGTCAGCGAATCGCCGAGCGAATACGCGGTGTCCAACGGCAGACGGGTCGATTGCCTAATGGCTTGACCGCATCGCATCCATTTGCGCACATGAGACAATCCGGTATCGAACATTTCCAAGCTGTCGTATAGTCGCATCACTGCACCTCCTTACCGACTGCACCCGCACCACAGTTCGGATTGCGGCTGACGTGTTCGTCGTCGTGAATCGGCGTCAGCGTAAAGGAGAACGCACAATCCTCAAATCGAATACGGTACGAATCAAGCACCTCGCTACCCCAGGAATTTGATCCGAGACCTAACACGCCATCATTGATGTTGACGGTAACCGATCCATGACCCTCAGGCAGCTCGTTCACATGCTTGGCTTTGTCGATATCAGCGCAGCTGTACGGCCACGCGGAGAAGGAGAACGCCTCGGACTCACCATCGGCCGGCGCCGTCCGCGTCACCATCACACCGTTCCCGTTTCCGTCGCGGAACGTTACCCAGCGGGTGCCTTCGTGATTCGCGCAATCCTGCGGCATCACATAGGGCGTAAACATGGCATCCACGTCATTCGTCCACACGCCCACTGGATTGGCGGCGAGGGAATCCGGGTAGTTCTCGCCCGGGCCGTGCCCCGTACCAAGCGACCTGCCTGCAATCCCGCGGAATAGTGAAGGACAGGCCTCGGCGCGGAATGATGTCATGGTAGTCGCCATAGGCGGTGGCGGTCACCGCGACGTCAACATGGCCGTCGGCATGCACTGTGTAGGTCAGTCTCGTTCGCATGCCGGCCAATACCACAGGAGCGGCGAGACGCTGCTCGACCTCGATGATCACCTGGTCGCGTTCCGCATGCCATTGAACGCCACGAGTGTCCGTCTGCATGACGTCCAGATAATACGGCTTCCAGAGCGCGGAGTATTCCTGCGTAAGGTTGTCGATCAATGGTTTCCACAGGCCGAAACATATCGGCGAATCAATGACGTTCCGATCGCCATCGCTCCAGTTGGCTATGGCACCGAGCGCCTTGTCAAACCGAAGCACCATGGCACCGGCGCGAATGGTCAGATACCGTTCGTCTTCGACGGTGGACAATGTTTGGCGAACGGGAGAGGTCACGGCGAGCGCCGACCCATCATTCGAACGCACCGGGCCATAGCCACCCTGACCGGCATGCAGCCGGAACTGGTAGGAGCCCAGCGGCTCATCCGGATCACACCACTCATGCTGTTCCACGGACAGCACGGTAACCGTGAGCATCGCTTCACCGCCATGGTGTTCCAGCAGCGCTTCACGGCGCAACGGTATGTCCATGTGACCGAGCGGGGGCACGGGCCCCACCTCCAGCAGTGTCGTGTCCACGATTTCACCATCCACACTTATAGACACCCGCAGCGAGTGTCGGACAAATCAGTGAAATACCGACGACTATCAATGCCAAGCAGAGCGGTGCCATCCTCCTCGGTATAGGTGCAGCTGACCTTCACCGGGCAAATCACCTGCCGATATTCAGCAAGCCCCGGACTGGCTCCTGCCAGGGGAACACCAGACCGTCCACGCAGAAGTTTCCGCCCGGTGGGGTAATCGCCGAAATCCCCGCCGTAGGCATACCACAGGTCGTCCAGCCCATTAGGGTCCACGCCTTTGGCCTGCACCTCACGCTCGGCCAATAGCGCCAAACGATCCCCTCTCATTGCCACCGCATGATCGGACCATTCCCAGACAAAATGGCCCTGGATACTCGGCCAACGGTCGAACACCTGCTGGTATTCGCTCAGCCCACCGGGACCGTTGCCCATCGAGTGCCCGTATTCGCAGATCACACGAGGCTTATTAGCCGGATGCTCTCCGAAATCGTTCATCTGGGAGACACGCGAATACATGGTCGACAGCACGTCCACCGATTCGCCGAAACGATCTTCCTCATAATGAACAGGACGAGATGGGTCAAGTTGCCGGCACCGTTCAGCAGCGGCACGGAAATTGCATCCGAATCCAGACTCATTGCCCAAAGACCACATTACTATGGAGACATGGTTGCGCTGCTGCATCACATGCCGCTCGATGCGATCGACATAGGGAACTTCCCATGCCGGGTCATCGGTGATGAGTGCGATGTCGCCCACGTTTTCGAATCCATGACATTCCAAATCGGTTTCGGCCATGACCATAAGGCCCAGTTCGTCGCACATCTCATAGAACCGCGGATCGTTGGGATAGTGTGACGTACGCACGGCGTTGATGTTGTGCCGTTTCATCATTTCCAAATCACGGCGCACGCGCTCCATACTGACCGCACGCCCATGCCTCGGGTCGCTATCGTGCCGGTTGACCCCGTGCATGGTGAAGTACGATCCGTTCAGGTACATCAGCCATCCTCGACGGTGACTTCGGCCAGTCCGAGGTGATGCGGCACGATTTCGTCAGAACCGTCCCGCCCGACGATGCGCATACGCATGTCATACAGGAACGGATGTTCGGGATTCCAATATTCGGGGTCAGGAATATTCATTACGGCACGTTCGCCCGAATCCGAATGCGCGGCGGACACGATATTCCCGTCACGCAGAATGGTCCATTCGACGCAGGACTCCCCTTCGGTCCAAGCCTGCACGGTGACCCGTGCGAGCGTATCATCCACACGATGAGTACGAACCATGAAGTCCTTGAGATGCGTCTGAGGTCGTCTGACCACATACACGTCACGGAAGATGCCGGATGCCCACCACATATCCTGATCCTCAAGATAGGTACCATCCGAATACTGCAGCACCGTGACCACGAACAGGTTCAACCCCGCATGCACCGCATCGGTCACGTCGAATTCCGCCGACAAGCGAGAGCCTTCGTCATGCCGACGTATGTGCATTGACATGAATCTCAGCATAACTGTCCACACCATCGAAACGCAGAATAATGCGCTCACCATCTGCAGCCGGCTGCATATTCACCATCGCTGGTACACGCCCGTAGGCGTGGTGGACGGCACCAGCGGCGGGTCGACGGGGAACGGGAACGGCTCGTCGGTATAGTGCAGACCCCCATACCCGTCAAACTGCCACATATGCGGCACCTGCACCTCATCCCAATCATCGGCGATTGACAGCAACGCCTGCTGTGGCACGGTGGCCGGGCCATTGAATAGGCGGAACCGCCATGCACCGCTCAGGCTCTGATAACCGTATGAGCGTTCGCGCTCATAGTAGAGGCATCCGCCTCACACTCATATCCGAAGAAATAGGCGTGCGGGGCAAGACGGTTACGACCGGTCAGGGAGGGATTCTCCCAATCGTTCTGCTTGCTCATCATGTGATGTACTCCTTTGCGCAAGTCCGCCACATCCCGCAAATCGGCATTCTTCCACTCGTATACGCCCGATGACGGACGTATACAAGTGGGATTACCAGCAATCCGAATCGTTGCGGGTCGTGGTTGACGCTTCTGGGATTAGGCGACAATGCCGATCAGATCGGAGAACCGTTCCAAGTTCCATGTGCCAAGCCCGGAACGTATGGGCGATCTCGCCGAATGCGGCGGAGTCCATACCTCCGGCAGTCGCGGCTTGCAAACCGGCTTCGGCGTCCTCGACCACCAAACACTCCGCAGGCGCGCGGTTCAGAAATTCGGCCGCCTTGACGAACACTTCGGGGTCGGGCTTGGAACGGGTAATGTTCGTACCGTCTGAAATGGCATCGAAGAAATCCGACAATCCCAGCTGGCCAAGGATGAATTTCGTGTTCCGGCTGGATGAGCCGATGGCAAGGTCAAGTCCCATGGCACGGAGCTTGTGCAGTGTGTCGGCCACACCTTCCAACATGTCGTCGGGTCCCATCTGTGTAAGCATGGACTTGTATATCTCGTTCTTCTTGTCGGTCCAATGAATCTTCTCTTCGTCACTCATTGTGCCGTCATACCGTTCGAGGATGATATCGAAGCTGGCCATACGGCTCACGCCGCGCAACCGTTCATTCACCTGCTCGTCGAAGGGAATGCCGAGCTCGTCGGCCACCTGCTTCCATGCCAGGTAATGGTATTGGTCGGTACGGCAGATTACGCCTCGAGATCGAAAATGATGGCTTGATAACGCATGGATGGCTCCTTTGCTCATTG
>ENA-OQDW01000806-OQDW01000806.1-human-gut-metagenome-genome-assembly--contig:-NODE-806-length-12513-cov-3.584692_pt1 | contig 12513 bp, 14 predicted proteins | sample MGYA00242784_ERZ504613 | MGnify/ENA primary metagenome ERZ504613 (study PRJEB26092, sample SAMD00036330) | human gut metagenome | host: Homo sapiens | study: EMG produced TPA metagenomics assembly of... | reverse complement strand
TCTGCCAGATGTGGATTTTGCAGATGCACCTTGGAAAAGTTGACAGAGATCCGCACCGGTTCGATGCCTTTCGCCTTCCAGTCCCGCACATCTCGGCAAACCTGCTCCAGCACATAAAAGTCCAACTTGCAGACGCTGCCTTCCCGTTCCAGCACCGGAATGAAGTCCATCGGCGGCACCATAGCACCGTCACGGAACCAGCGTACTAACGCTTCACAGCCGCAGAGCTGGTTGTCCGCCAAGGTGACTTTCGGCTGATAGTATACCACAAACTCCCGATCTGCCAATGCCTTAGGAAACATCTGGGAAACTTCTTTCTGCCGCAGGGCATTCTCTACCATCTGGTCATCGAAGCAGAAACGATCTGCTTTTCCGGACATCTTCGCCGCATGCATTGCCGTAGAAGCTGCATTGAGGCCTTCTCCCATAGACTGTCCCGCCCGCATATCATAAACGCCGATACGGGAACGCAGGTCAAACGTTTTGGTGCCATTTTCGTAAGGGACCGTCACCTGCATACAATCAATTTGTTCCAGCAGTATTCCCATGCGTTCTTTTTTTGCCAGCAGCACAAAGTTGTCGCCGCCCATGCGTGCGAAATATTCGTCTGGTTTCAGTTTCTGCCGTGCCAGCCGTACAAATTCCCGCAGCACCATATCACCCTGCCGTGCTCCTACGGCACGGTTGATGTAATTGAAATTCTTAATGTTCAGAAATGCACAGGCATACTCCTGCAATTTTCCCTGTGCCAGCAGTTTTCCGCCGGTTTCGTTGATGCCGCGGGTGTTGAGAGCACCGGTCAGCAGATCCGTCACCGCAATGCATTCCAGAAGCTGCACCAGCTTTACCCGTTCCAGCAACAGGAAAAACTGACGGGACAGAAACAACAGCATTTGCTCCTGTATCGGATTCCATACAGTGCCTTTTACGGGATAATATTCAAAAACGGCACTACAGGTTTCGTCCATCTGCACATGTTCCCGACAGCAAGGCTCATCAAAGCCTTCTTCATTCTCATAGAGCAAGAACCGTTCGTCCTGTCCCTCAGGATCCAGTACAGACGGAGCCACGATCAAACGGATTTCAAACTTTCCCAGCGGAAAAAGACGCACTATTTTCTGCATCTGCTCTTTCAGCAGCGAAAACAGTTCTTCTACTGTTTTCACGTTCTTCTGCAGTTCGTCGAACAACTGACAGTAACTCTTCACATGAAAGTCCATATCCATACAATCACCTCGTTATGCATTTTCAGCCCTTTCTCGAAATCAACCTCTATATATTTTTTACTATAACACATTTTTTGCACTTTGTCAATCAATGATAGAAAACAAATCAACCTTTACAGAATGTTTGTCCATTATCACGAAACATGAAAGTGTTTTTTGGCGTTTCCTACAAATTTGACAAATCGCCAAAAATGCGTTACACTAGAGTATGTTCCAAGGGTAAGCTACAAAACAAGCCTTTACAATCATCTCTGTACAGCATTGCTCATAAAATATTTCATAGGGCGATATTGCCCATAGAACGGACGTGAATCTTATGCAAACCACCCTGCAAAACCTTTCATTCAGTCTGAATGCCACCATTCCGATCTTTCTCATGATGGTATTCGGCGGTCTGATGAAAAAAGTCGGACTGCTGGACGACCACACCACCGCCAAGCTGAACCAGTTTGTCTTTAAAGCACTGCTGCCGGTACTGCTGTTCATGGACTTGTCCAAGGCAGATTTTCAGACAGTGTGGGACGGCAAATTCGTGCTGTTCTGCTTTTTTGCCACACTGCTTAGTATCGGCATTGCCTTTCTCCTGTCCCTGCCGCGAAAAAACTGGGCAGAACGGGGCGAGATCATTCAGGCATCTTACCGCAGCAGTGCCGCCATTCTGGGAATCGCCTTTGTCAACAACATCTACGGACACGCCACCATGGCCGCCCTGATGATTGTGGGAACAGTACCTCTGTACAACATCGCCGCCGTCATTATTCTCTCCCTGACAGCACCCCACGACGGCGACTCTCCCAACGCCAAGAAGCTGCTGCTGCGAACTCTGAAAGACGTGGTGACCAATCCCATTATTCTGGGAATCGCGGTGGGCATGCTCTGGTCTGTCCTGCACATTCCGCAGCCGACGATTCTGCAAAAGTCGGTTTCCTATCTGGGAAATATGGCGACACCGCTGGCACTGATCGCACTGGGAGCATCATTCCGGCTGGAAAATGCCAAGGGCAAGCTGGGGCTGACGCTGGGCATTTCTGCCGCAAAGCTGTTCCTGTTCTGTGCCCTGTTCCTGCCGGCAGCGATCTGGCTGGGGTTCCGCACGGAAAAGCTGATCGCCATTCTGGTGATGCTGGGAAGTGCCACCACGTGCAGCTGTTTTGTCATGGCGAAAAATATGAAGCATGACGGTACCATTACTGCCTGTGCCGTGATGATGACTACCCTGCTCAGTGCGTTTTCGCTGACGATGTGGCTGTTTGTGATGAAAAGTCTGGGGTATATTTGACAGTCGTTCGGAATTGGAAGAAAAATTCTGAAATTCCCGTTCCAACACTGTAGGCATTTTTCAGTATGTTCTAAACGCTTTTATTGCTTTGTCAAATCCCAATTAGGAAGAAGATAGTAGATTTTATCTGACATTGTTTCATAGAAATTCTGTTCATAAAAGTCTGTGATTTGCCATTTTCCATTCTGTTTTTCTATTTTAAATTTTGTTCCCACTTTAGGACCGCCTTGATTGTCTGTCATTATATTGCCGTTCTTGTCAACAACATCGAAGTGAATCACAACCCAAATGTATCCGGAATGAAAATTATGCAGCGTGTATGTGCGATGAATATCTATGTTTTGCATTTTATAGCCCTCTAAATATTCTTCGATTGACATTTCACGTGTAGGGGAATAATACAGCCGATAATCATCAAAAATTTGATTCCAGTGATATTCTTCATATTTCACTTGATTTTCGTCCAGCAATAGACGTTCTTCCATAGCAAGTTCATGTTCTGACATCACATAATATGTATCATTCTGTACAGCATTTTCGATTTCCAAAACAACGGCATTTGTACTTTGCTGCATCATTATCCATATCGTTGTAATTCCAAACGCCAAAAGTACGATAATAAAAATTATCACTTTACTTTTTTTGCAACATCTTCGCATTTCCTCACCATTATCCTTACCACATCAAAATCCAAACCGCCGGCACGCAGATTTTTCTGTATGCCGGCGGTTTGCTCATTTATCCGATTTTCTCCGGCTCACACTTCATTTTCCTGCAATTCCTGAAAGAACGTGAAATAATCCTGCCGCTTTTCATTGGTGAATGCGATCGCCGTCCGCGGATGCTGGTTCAGGTAACCGGTCAGCAGGTACTGAATGTCATAGCCCCAGACAACGCCGTCATTTTTCAGCTTCTGCATTTCGTCCTGCAAAAACCGCAGCACCGGCTTGATGTCATACTTCGGATTTTTCAGGAATCCCATCAGCAGTTCCATTGCACAGTTTCCGGCACCGCGTCCCATGGCAGCCATGGTTGCGTCCAGATAGCTGACACCCATCATAGCACACTCGGTAGTGTTGGCAAATGCCAGCTGCTGGTTATTATGGGCGTGGATGCCGATCTTCTTGCCGTATTTTTCGCCGGCTTCCAGATACCGCTGTGCCAGCTGACGCATTTGCAGCGGATACAGCGAGCCATAGCTGTCTACCAGATAGATGACTTCCACGCTGCTCCTGCCTAGCATTTCCAGTGCTTCCTCCAGTTCCGATTCCTGTGCCTTGGAAACTGCCATGATGTTCACTGTGGTGTGATAGCCCTTTTTCGTACAGGTTTCGATCATGTCAATGGCTGCGGGAATGGTGTTGATATAGGTAGCGATCCGCACCATATCCAGAATGCTGTCCTTCTTGTCCGGCAGATCCCGTGCCACGTTGCACGTCCTACGTCTGCCATAACTGCCAGCTGCATCTTCGGGTCAAGAATGTCGATCAGCACCTTCTGAATGGCATCTTCATGCAGAACTTCCACTTGCCGAACTTGGATTCCTCGAACAGCTCCGGATCTGCCAGATAGCCGATTTCCATCACATCGACACCAGCACGTACATTGGTCAGATACAGCTTCCGGACAAAGTCGTCTGTAACTCAAAGTTGTTTACCAGTCCGCCGTCCCGAATGGTAGCGTCCAGCACTTTGATGTCCGGACGATAGGAGATCATAGTACCCTTTATCATATCGCTCATTGGAGATTCCTCACTTTTTTTCAGATTTCAGACAACACCACAGCCATTGCCGTGGGATCGTCCTTGGAAAACACGCAAGTAAGATGCATGCGAAAAGATGTGAAACAGACACTTCGTCAATTCTGCACAAAGCCGTTAAGTGTTCTTTGTACGGTGTTTCTTTTATATTATACCAAAAAATACGCCTTTTTGCAAGTATTTCCTTAGATTTTTTGCATAGTCTGCATAAATCGTGATTTTCGACAATTGCCCTCCGAAAAAATTAGTCACTATTACAAATTCCACGCTGCTCGTATTCTTTCGCAAAAAAATCCACAAAATCCACATGAAACAATCTTTACAAACAGCAAAAAAGCAGGTATAATATAAAATAGTATACTTTCAGGAGGTATCATATGTTTTTTTCTGAAACTGACCTATCCGACTTCATCGAGGAAAATGACGTAAAATTCATTCGCATGACCTTTTGCGACACGTTTGGAAATATGAAAAATATTGCCATCATGCCACGGGAACTGCACCGTGCCATTACAGACGGCATTCCGTTCAATGCCACCGGACTGCTGGAGGCATCGCACCAGAACCTGCTGCTGAAACCGGACACCTCTACCCTGTCCATTCTGCCGTGGCGGCCCCAGTCCGGTCGTGTGGTACGTTTCTTCTGTAAACTGTACCACATGGACGGCACTCCCTACGAGGGCGATCTTCGCCGCAATCTGCGGGAAACCATGAAGTCTCTCCAGAATCAGGGCTATCAGTGTGAAATGGGCACCCGCTGCGAGTTCTACCTGTTCGAAACCGACATGGAGGGCAAGCCCACCAAGAAGCCCTGCGATCAGGGCGGCTATCTGGACGTGGCTCCGCTGGACAAATGCGAAAACACCCGCCGTGAGATCTGCCTGTCACTGGAGGAAATGGGACTGAACCCTACCACCTCCTGCCACAAGCACGGCCCCGGACAAAACGAGATCGATTTCGCATGCAGCAATCCGCTGACAGCTGCCGACAACATGGCTCACTACAAGACCGTAGTCAAGACCATTGCGGCACAGAATGGCTTCTACGCTTCGTTTATGCCGAAGCCGTTCAAGGACTGCAGCGGCAGCGGGCTGAAGATCACCCTGTGCATCAAGAAAGACGACAAGAGCATTTTCGGCAACAGCCACGAAGCCCTCACCCCGGAGGGCAGAGCCTTTATTGCCGGAATCCTCAATCGGGTACGGGAATTCACCATGTTCTCCAACCCCACGATCAACTCCTACGACCGATTCGGCTATCGTGCGGCACCCTCCCGCATCAACTGGTCCGAGGAAAACCGCATTCCGCTGGTACAGCTGCTGTATGCTCCGGGTCGGGACGGCTCCATTGAATTCCGTTCTGCTGACGCATACTGCAATCCGTACATCACATTTCAGATGCTGCTGAGTGCCGGCATGGCAGGAATCCAGAACAACGAGGAACTGTCCGACAACATGAATGCAGCAAATGAAAATTCTGCCATTCCCACGCTTCCCCACTCTCTGGAAGAATCTATCCAGCTGGCACTGGAAAGCGAATTTGTCCGTAACACTGTGCCCAAAGCAATTCTCCACGATTTTTCCGCGGCAATGCAGAAAGAAGTCGATGCCTATCATCTGGCAAAAGATCCGGAAGCATTCTGCTTCGACCGATATTTTTAAGCAGCCGGAAAACTGCAATCTGAAAAAGAGGAGGAAACACAACGGTGTATTCAGAACGCACGTTAATGATCTCCGGCTCTGAAAAAGGACTGGACAGTGTCACCAGCTTTTTGAAAGCCTGTGGCTGCGGCTCCGTTGCAGTCATCTCCAGCGGCAGCGAAGCAAGACGCATGATCCCCCATGATGACTTTGACCTGATTTTGATCAACACGCCGCTGAAAGACGAATTCGGACACCAGCTGGCGGTGAAACTCTGTGAGTCCACATGTTCCGGTGTCATTTTGATCTGCAAGGCAGATCTGGCAGAGGAAATGACCAATCGCACCAGTGACTACGGAGTCTGTGTGGTTCCCAAGCCGCTGAACAAGCAGGAACTGTTACAGGCGATCCGCATGGGAAGTGCCTTTCGCCATCGTTTGCTGGGGCTGCAAAAGGAAAACAACAAGCTTCGTGCCAAGTTAGAGGAACTGCGGTACGTTTCCCGTGCAAAGTTCCTGCTGATCACAGAACAGGGCATGTCGGAAGAAGCTGCACACCGTTACATTGAGAAAAGTGCGATGGACACCAGACGCACCCGAAAAGAGGTTTCTCTGGAAATCATTGCAAAATATGAATAAGCATCTGCTTATCTAAGGGCAATACCGCATAACAACAAAAACCGCAGCGGAAAGAGCGATTCTCTCCGCTGCGGTTTTTTTGAAATCTATTTCAGATGTTGTCCGCACAAAACCGTCAGGCGGGCTTTGTGCGGTATTGCCTTTTACTTTGTGCCGAAAATACGGTCGCCGGCATCGCCCAGACCCGGAACGATATAGCCCTTTTCGTTCAGACTTTCGTCCACGCCGCCGCAGTAGATGTCCACGTCCGGATGTGCTGCCAGCAGGGCATCGCGTCCCTCCGGACAAGCCAGAATGCACAGGAACTTAATGCTCTTGACACCCATTTCCTTCAGATCCTTGATCGCTGCGATCGCAGAAGTACCGGTTGCCAGCATCGCGTCTACTACGATAACTTCCCGTTCTGCAATATCGTCCGGCATCTTGGAATAATACTTCACTGCATCATGTGTGCCCGGCTCGCAGAAAATGCCGATATGACCGATCTTTGCCGCCGGAATCAACGAAGTCACGCCGTCAACCAGTCCCAGACCTGCACGGAGAATCGGCACGAATGCCAGCTTTCTGCCGGAGATGACCTTGGTCTTTGCGATTCCCTGATGTGTTTCGATCGTGATTTCCTTCATCGGCAGATCTCTGGTTGCCTCATAGCAAATCAGCATCGCCGTTTCCGAAGTCAGTTCCCGAAATTCCTTTACGCCTGTCATTTTATCCCGCATCAGTGAGATCTTATGCTGCACCAGCGGGTGATCTACTACATGAATTCCTGCCATAATTTTTTTCCTCCTGTGTTACCATTCCTGTTCCAGTTCTGTGATCATATGCACACGCTTTTCGTGTCTGCCGCCCTCAAACGGGGTATCCAGAAAGATCTCCACCAATTCCAGTGCCAGACCGCTGCCCAGTGTGCGGGCACCCATGCACATCACATTGGCATCATTGTGCAGACGAGTATACTTGGTAGAAAACGCATCTGCACAGAGTGCGGCACGAACGCCGCGGATCTTATTGGCAGCGATCGACATGCCAATGCCTGTGCCGCAAATCAGAATTCCCATGTCACCGGAGTGCGATGCTACTGCGGCACCAACTGCCTTGGCGATCACCGGATAATCGGCTCTCTCTCCGTCACAGCCACAGTCCTCCACTTCCAACTGCCGTTCTTTCAGCAGTGCGATCACTTCCTGCTTTCGCTCGTAACCGGCGTGGTCGCATCCAATCCAAATCTTCATGTTCTTCTGACTCCTTTGTTCTGAGATATGGCAGCACTCCACAAATACCGCGTTGCCATGCATTCATTATACCATATTTATTTGACAATTGCAAGGGAAACGCTGCATAAAGTCACTTTGCCCCTTGCTTTTCCTGCAAGTCCTTTTCCGCCTTGACCAGCTGCAAATATTCCGGAAACAGTTCCTCCGGTGTCTGCCATGCCGCCTGTGCTGCTGCCAGACAGATGCCGGCACCGTTTTGCAGTTTCGTCACCGGCGAAGCGGCATGCAGAAACGCCGCAGCGGGAATCTCCTCCACTGCATCGCCCACCAGCAGCACCGGTTCTCCCAGAGCCGCCAGCTGTTCCGACAGTTCTGCCACCGGCTGCATGCCGTCCGGACGGAGAGCCGTAACTGTAGTTCCGTCGCTGCGGTACAGTCCGGCATAGACCAGAGCCTGCCGTGCCGTCATCACGCTGCAGATCACGCCCTGCCACGACAGATTCTGCCACGCCAGTCCCTCCAGCGTGGAGATTCCCACACAGGGAATTTGCAGGGCATACGCCATGGCTTTCACAGCGGCGATGCCGATACGCAGACCGGTATAAGACCCCGGACCCTTTGCCACGGCAAAGCCGTCTACGTCCTGCCACTGCAAACCGGTATCTGCCAACAGACGCTCTGCCAGCGGCAGGATCACCTGCGAATGGGTACGCTTGGTATAAACAGACTGCTGTGCCAGCAGGCAGCCGGCTTCGCTGTCATACAGAGCCGCAGCGGCAACTTTTCCGGAAGTATCAATCCCCAAGATCCGCAAAACGCTCATCTCCTTCTATTGTGATCTGCCGTACCGCATCAGAAAGCCGTTCAATGGTGATCCGCAGACAGTCAGCCGGCAGTTCCGACATGATATTCTCCGACCACTCAATGGCGAACACGCCTTCGTCCAGCGGATAGTCGTAGAAGCCCGTAGATTCCAGATCCATTGCCCCCTCGATGCGGTACATGTCAAAGTGGTAGAGCGACAGCCCGCTGCCGTGGTACTCCTGTACAATGGCAAATGTGGGAGAAGACACCACGTCCGGCAGTCCCATGCCTTTCGCCAGCCCGCGGGTAAAGGTAGTTTTTCCCACACCCAGCCCGCCGAAATAGGCGATCACATCACCGGCATGCAGCCGCTTGCCCACCTGCTCCGCAAAGGCGACGGTTTCCGCCGGAGAAGCCGTTGTTTTCTGTATTTTCAACACGTCTGTGCATCTCCTTCGATTAGAACAAACCAGTGATATTGCCGTTGTTGTCGCAGTCGATCTTCAGGCAGACGGTGCCTTCGGCAGTCCCGGCATGGTCATGATGTTGCCGGTGAGCACTACCACAAAGCCGGCACCGTTGGACAGTGTCACGTCACGGACGGTAATGGTGAAATGCTCCGGCTTGCCCAGCTTGGCAGCATCGTCCGACAGGGAATACTGTGTCTTTGCCACGCAGACCGGCAGATTGCCGCAGCCCAGTGCGTTGATCTGTGCCAGTGCTTTCTTTGCCGGTGCAGTAAAGGTCACGCCGTCTGCACGGTAGATTTCCTTAGCGATCTTCTCCACCTTTTCTTCCACAGACAGTTCGGTGTCGTACAATACGTGGAAGTCGGACGGCTTGGTTTCGATCGTCTTGCAGACTTTTTCTGCCAGTTCCTTGCCGCCTGCTCCGCCCTTGGCGAACACTTCGGTCAGTGCAAACTCTGCACCCAGACTCTCGCAGAATTCCTGAATGAAGTGCAGTTCTGCATCAGTGTCGCACTGGAAGCGGTTGATCGCAACCACTACCGGCACACCGTACTTCTTCATGTTTTCAATGTGCACCTGGAGATTGACAATGCCCTTTTTCAGAGCGTCCAGATTCTCGGTGGTCAGTTCCGTCTTGGGAACGCCGCCGTTGTATTTCAGGGCACGGACAGTTGCCACCAGAACCACACAGTCCGGCTTCAGACCACCGTAGCGGCACTTGATGTCAAAGAATTTTTCAGCACCCAGATCAGAGCCGAAGCCTGCTTCGGTAACACAGTAATCACCCAGCTTCAGTGCCAGCTTGGTAGCACGGATCGAGTTACAGCCGTGGGCAATATTGGCGAACGGACCGCCGTGGATCAGTGCCGGCGTGTGTTCCAGAGTCTGTACCAGATTCGGCTTCAGTGCATCTTTCAGCAGAGCTGTCATGGCACCGTTTGCCCCCAGATCCTTGGCATAAACCGGATTGCCGTCCAGATCGTATGCCACCAGGATCTTGCCCAGACGTTCTTTCAGGTCTGCCAGATCAGAAGCCAGACAGAGGATCGCCATGACTTCGGAAGCTACAGTGATCTGGAAGCTGTCGCTTCTGGGAATGCCGTCTACCTTGCCGCCCAGACCGATGACAATGTTCCGGAGAGCACGGTCGTTCATGTCCAGCACACGCTTGAGCATGACGCGACGCTGGTCGATCCGCAGCACGTTGCCCTGCTGCATATGGTTATCCAGCATCGCACAGAGCAGGTTGTTTGCCGATGTAATGGCATGCATATCACCGGTGAAGTGCAGGTTGATGTCCTCCATGGGAACTACCTGTGCATAGCCGCCGCCGGCTGCTCCGCCCTTGATGCCGAACACCGGTCCCAAAGACGGTTCCCGCAGTGCCAGAACTGTTTTCTTGCCGATCTGATGCAGTGCGTCTGCCAGACCAACGCTGACGGTCGTCTTGCCCTCGCCTGCCGGCGTGGGGTTAATGGCAGTCACCAGAACCAGCTTGCCGTTCGGCTTGCTGTCCAGCTTCTGGAACAGCTGCTCCGACAGCTTTGCCTTGTAGTGTCCGTAGTACTCAATGTCCTCCTCTGCAATGGACAGCTCCGCAGCGATCTTGCCAATGGGATACATTTCTGCATTCTGTGCAATTTCGATATCCGATAACATAAAAAAATCTCCTTTTCTCTGCCGGCCGTTCCGAACAAGCCATGCATTTTTTCGCAATCAGAAACATACTTTTATTATAACATTTTTTATAGGGCAATGCAAGGCGATTTTTTCTTTTCGGTGATTCGCTGTATTTCCACAAGTTTTTTTGCGATATTTTCGCTGTTTTCGGAGGTTACGCACATATGACACACAAGATCACACGATTTCTCACTCTTTTTCTGCTGGTTTCCCTCGGCGGCTGCACAGCACAGTCCGAACACCACGTACCGGAAAATGCCGCCTTTTGCGACGACCTGACCAAGCACGTCCAGCAGGTACAGCAACTGCACGTGGCAAGCGGCACCACGCCCTGTCCCACGGAAACGCCGGACACCGCAGCAGTCTGCAACTACCAGACCACCTACGGCATGTGGTTTCCCTATCTGGACTACGCCGACACTCTTGCAGGAAAAACGGCAGAACAATTTCGGGAGAGCATGCACCAGCGATTCCAGCAGGCGGCAGATATGGGCATCAACACGGTATACCTGCATCTCCGTGCCTTCGGTGATGCCTATTACTGCTCCCAGTTATTTCCCCCAGCGGCAGCAGTAGGAGATTTCGACCCGCTTCCCATTCTGCTGGAGGAGGCACACCGGCTGCACCTGTCTGTCCACGGCTGGATCAATCCCCTGCGGCTGCAAAATGATGCCGGCATGGGTGCCTTCTCTGACCATTACCAGGTCGGACAGTGGTACCGCGACAGCCAGAAAAACGGCACCTATCTCTGCAAGGTCGGCGATTACTGGTGGCTGAATCCGGCTTATCCGGAAGTACGGCAACTGATCGCGACGGGGTGGCGGAAATCGTACAGCAATACGAGGTGGACGGGATTCATCTGGACGACTACTTCTACCCCACTACAGAAACCGCCTTTGATGCCGCCGCCTTTGCAGATGCCAAGGCGGACAACCTGAACCAGTTCCGGCTCTCCCAAGTCAACGAAATGATACAGCAAATTTACAGCACTGTCAAGGCAAAATCACCGGAGCTGCTGCTGAGCATCAGTCCGCAGGGCACCATGGACGGAAATTATACCAAACAATATGCCGATGTCCGCCGCTGGGGCAGTGAAGCCGGCTACTGTGACGTTTTGATCCCGCAGGTATACTTCGGCTTCGAAAACGAAGCCGCTCCCTTTTCCGAAACTGTCACAGAATGGGTGCAGACTGTCACCTGTGACAGCGTTTCGCTGGTGATCGGCATCGGCACTCACAAGTACGGCAAAGTTGACCAGTGGGCAGGCTCCGGCAGCATGGAATGGACGACTCAGTGGGACTTGCCCGTCCGGCAGGCAACACAGGTGCTGGAAACCGACGGCACAGACGGGCTGGCGGTTTACGACTATGCCACCACATTTCTGCCGGAATCCAACGCTGAACGCATGGCACAGCAGGTGGAACAGCTGGGGGCATTGCTGCGGGGATTGCCTGCCGATCCCTTATAAAAGGAAACACTGCATGCAATCTGCTTACAGTGTTTCCAAAACAACAATGCCCTGCCTCGGAGAAGAAGCAGAGCAATGTCTTGGGAATGAGTATATCAACCTCTGTGCTTATGGAAACGCCTGACGGCTTTGCACGCAATCTGCGTGCAGTGTTTCCTTAGGAGAAGTGGCACAGAGGCGTGAAGCTGTCTGGAATACCTGAGGCAATACCGCACAAAGAGCGTCTGGCGACTTTGCACGCCATCTGCTTGCAAATTTCCCGTCATATTTCACAAAAATGCTCGTGAATACAGCAAGTATTCACTCCGCTTTTTGTTTCATCTGACGAAAAATTT
>ENA-OQDW01000805-OQDW01000805.1-human-gut-metagenome-genome-assembly--contig:-NODE-805-length-12516-cov-1.741303_pt1 | contig 12516 bp, 15 predicted proteins | sample MGYA00242784_ERZ504613 | MGnify/ENA primary metagenome ERZ504613 (study PRJEB26092, sample SAMD00036330) | human gut metagenome | host: Homo sapiens | study: EMG produced TPA metagenomics assembly of... | reverse complement strand
GCATTGCCACAGTAAACATCAAAGGCGGTACACTGATTGCCGAAGCAAAGTCACTCATCACAGAAGGCACCACTTATACACCGGTCATCAACGTTACCGGCGGTACATTCTCCGACCCAAGCGCGCTGAAGTACATGAAGGCAAATGCAAATGTGAACATAAAGTTGACCGCCGACAAGACCTGCCCGGGATTCAAGACCACAAGCGGACAAACCTTGACGATGGACTTAGGCGGCAAGATTCTTACACTTGCTGACCCGACCGTAGGTTCCACCGGCACCGAAACGAACAGCTGTCAATTACTCGAAGGTTCAAACGTTACTTTCAAGAACGGAACGCTGAAGAGTGACAACAACAAAATCATGATTCAGAACTACTGCAACCTGACATTAGATAATATGACAGTAGAAGACACAAATGCCCAATACGTAGTAAGCAACAATTGTGGCAACATAAGCATCAACAATACCACTATCAACGCAGGAAGCAATGCGAATCAATTTGCATTCGACGTATGCGGCTATGCAAAGTACACTGCTGGAGTCACGGTTACGGTAAGCGGTACGAGCGTCATCAATGGAAAAGTGGAAATTTCCAAGAGTGCAGGAAATACCGAACTTATGAAGCTGAATATCACAAGCGGTACTTTCAACGGTGACTTAAAGGTAGATGCATCCGTGGGAACCGAAAATGCCCAAAGTATCATCTCTGTTTCCGGCGGTACATTCTCCGACCCAAGCGTACTGAAGTACATGGCAACCAACGCAACTGTGGATATAAAACTTCTCTCAAATATCAACATCGCCAAGACGGAGCTTGCCACAGGCTACATATTGAATGCTGCAAACGCAACGGCAAACTTAAACCTGAATGGCCACGACATCATCAATTCCTCAGAAACAGCTGATGCCACTCCTTTCACACAAATCTTTACTGTACAGAACGGAACACTAAACATTTCAGGCAACGGCAATGTGAAGTGCGATGCATCTGCTACAGCGAAAGACGATGGTTATCGCATGGTAATTGAAGCCCGAGGATACGGGACAGTAAATATTCATGGCGGTTCTTACTATAACACCCAGAAACTGAACACCCAGATAGACCTGATTTATGCAAGAGAGAATGGGAAAATCAATATCTATGGAGGAACATTTGAATCCGGCAAATATGGTACACCCAACAACGACACGGATGGCAGATACTGGTACTGAACTTAAAGAATACAGACAAGAACACTGCCAGCATCCAGGTGTCCGGTGGAACGTTCATCAATTTCAACCCGGCAAATCCGAATATGGACGACAATGAGTCCTATTTGGTAACAGGCTACGAGGTTACCCGTGACGGCAGTGTATATACAGCAGCCACAAAGTCGGTGATGGGAGGAAAGAATATATTGTTGGCCAAACAAGTCAGGAGAACCGATAAGCCAAATTCTAAGAAAGGAAGCAATATATCCTCGCAAACCAAACGAAGAGATATCGGAATCGCCTTATTACTATCTTTTAGATGCGGCGGACAGCGGATTTTCTTTTATAGATCTGCGTCCTCCGCGTCTAAAGAATGACAACAAGACAGTTGAAAAATCTCTCAAATCTTCCTCATTCACACAAACATTCATTATTTTTCTGAGTAGCCCAAAGTATCATGAATAACAACTAACAATCAAAACATATGAGAATACAGATATTGGATTATCAAGTAGGACCGCACACCTTTCGCATGGTGAAACCTTCCGACTTCAATATATTCAAGGCGCTGCCTTCACTGATTCCGTTCATCACGACAATAGACACGACGCAAAAAGTAATCTTTGAAACAGAGATAGACGATGACGAAACAACGACAAAACGAACCATAGCGAAAACTCCCGATGATATATGTTTCAACTGGGAAGATGCCGATTGCATCATTCGCCCTTTGCCCCACAGCTCACACCTTGTATCCATCACCCCACGGAAAAGCGGGAAAAACTATTGGATGGAGTGCAACGATAACTTCAGGCAATGCTTCATCCACCTACCGGCTGCAGGACAGAAACACCGGTTCCGGAAAACGAAACGAACTTCGTACTGAACAACTTCTTGATGATGCTCTATGCCTTCAATGCCGCCCGCCACCATACACTGCTGATGCATGCCTCGGTTGTCGCTACTGAAACAGGCAAAGGCTACCTCTCTTAGGGAAAAGCGGCACGGGCAAAAGTACGCACACCGGGCTCTGGCTGCAACAGTTCTCGACTGCCATCTACTGAACGATGACAATCCGATAGTACATGTGGACAGCCTCGGCAAGCAAGCCACTGTTTTCGGTTCTCCGTGGAGCGGAAAGACACCTTGCTATCGGAAAGAATCCATGACCGTAGGCGCCTTCGTCCGCTTGGAACAAGCACCGCAGAATGAAATAGAGCAAGAGAGAGCAGCACATGCTTTCGCCACCCTCCTCCCCTCCTGCTCTTGCCTAAAGCAGAACAAGGAAATCTATAACGCCATTGTCGCCACTGTGACGGAACTTGCCACGCTGGCACCCGTCTATCATCTGAAATGCCTACCCGACCGTGAAGCGACGGAACTTTGCAGAAAGACGGTAGAAGGATAAGTTATGAATGATGAACTGAACAGCCGATGAAGAAAAGCATTCCCAACGAGATATTGCTTCCCGAAGTGCGCGTCTCATCAAAGAGGGACATACAGTAACCATCACCGTGCGGGGCAACAGCATGAATCCTTTCTTAGTGGACCGCCGTGACCGGGTGACACTGGGCGATTTCACCACAGAACAGCTGCAACCGGGCGTCACCGTACTGGCACGCGACCTGACGGAACGCATCGTCTTTCACCGCATCATCCGTCGGAACGGAGACATACTCATCCTGCAAGCGACGGCAACCTCGCCCAGACCGAAGAAACCGACATCGGACGGGTAATGGGCGTCATGACCGAAGCCATGCGAAAAGACAAACGGTACACCGCCGACGGCAAAGTCTGGAAGCTCTACTCCTACTGGTGGATGAAGCTAAACCCCGCTCGCCGCTGGCTGCTCGCCCTGTTCAGAAGAATATAAAACAAAATAACCATGAAAATCAAACAAGGATTTATCCTGCACCGGATAGGCGATGACTACATCATCATGCAAGACGGCTCGTCGAACGTGGACTTCAGCAAAGTCATCAGCCTGAACCAAACTTCCGCCATGCTTTGGCAAGAGATAGAAAACAAAGAGTTCGATACAGACAGCGTGACAGAAGCCCTGACCAGCCGCTATGATGTAGATAACGAATCGGCCCGTCGCGATGCGCAGAAGTTTATCGACTCCCTTGACCGCGAAGGAATCATAGAATAAGGACGGATATGCAACACGCTTTCTTTTCATTGGTACGCTCCGGCCTGTGGGGCACTCCGGCAGACCGACAACTCTTCCGGTCGGTCTCGCCGGACGACTGGGAAACCGTGTACCGCATGGCAAACTCACAAGCCCTGCTTGCACTGACTTTTGACGCATAAGCAGTCTGCCGGCCGAACTGCGCCCTCCACGCGTCCTCTATCTGAAATGGGCTGCCCGGACTGCACAGATAGAACAAGCCAACAAACGCCTCAACCAGCTTCTGCCCGAACTCAATACCCTTTACCGGGAAGCCGGGCTGCATCCCGTACTGCTGAAAGGGCAAGGCATCGGCACCAACTACCGCACTCCCTTGCACCGGCAATGCGGAGACATCGACATCTATTTAGGAAAACAAGGGCAACCCATAGCCAATCGCCTCCTGCTGCAACAAGGCGCCATAGTCGAGGGAGAAGCGTCCGACAAGCATGCCAGCTACAGTTTGAAAGGAGTACACATCGAGAACCACCGCATCATCCTCCGGCTGAACAGTCCGCTTGCCAACCGGTACTTTCAGCAGATTATCAGAAAATGGTACCCGCAGGAAACAGACTATGCCCTATTCTCCGAAACCGGGAAAGAGGACTCGAAGGCCGTCAGTATCGCCATACCTCCGGCCAGCTTCAATGCACTTTATATCTTCCTGCATGCCTTTGTACATTTCCTGAACAGCGGAATCGGCCTGCGCCAGCTATGCGACTGGACTTGTCTGCTTGCCAATCGCCACAAAGAAATAGATGCCACCACCCTGCTTCGCCAGTTGCAGGACCTCGGACTATTGCATGCCGCACAAGCATTCGGCTACATTGCCGTCACCCGACTGGGATTGCCCGCCAACCGGCTTCCTTTCCCCTTGGAAGGCACCAAGCAGATAGGAGAACAATTATTGGAAGACATCCTGTCTACCGGTAACTTCGGGCAACATGATAACCGCATCAAGCCACGCCCCAAAGGATATTGGGCAGGAAAGTGGTACACCTTCTGCCGCGCCACCCGACGCTGCAACGAACTGCGTCAATTTGCACCGTACGAAGCACTCTGGTATCCCGTGACTCTGATAGGGGGAACGATAGCTATACAAATAAACCGATCAAAAGGAGTAAAAGACAAGAAAGCAAGGACAAAGAAATAAAAGAACCCGGAAAATAAAAGGAATGAAAAAGCAACAGAAGGACAAAAAAGTGAAAAAGGACAGACGTGAAAAACTTAGGTATATTCGAGAGGTATCTGCCGAACAACGCGGACGTATCCTGCTAAGTTCTCACCGGCATTCTGGGCGTGGCCTTTGCCCTACGCCTTTATCTATGCAACCAAACGGGTGATAGACACCGCTACCGGAATAACAGACGACAACCTGACGCATATCGCCGTTCTCACCGTTGTCCTGCTGACTGCCCAATTACTGTGCGGAGCTGCTGACACTTGGATAAGTACCCGTATGCAGATAGAGACGGGCAACGCCCTTCGCCACCGCCTCTTCTCGCGCTTACTGCAAAGCCGCTGGAACGAATTGGAGCGTTTCCATACCGGAGACGTAGTGAACCGGGTAGAACAAGACACCACCGCCATCGTCACATTGCTCACCTCTTCTGTCCCGGCATTCATCGTCACGAGTATACAACTGCTGGCAGCCTTTCTATTCTTCTACTTTTTAGACCCTTCACTGCCATGGCTGATTGTTGCCATCCTGCCCGTCTTTCTATCAGGCAGCCGTTTCTATATGCGACGAATGAAACGCTATACACATGATATTCGGAACAGTGACGGTCGCATCCAGTCCGTCATACAAGAGAGCCTGCAACATCGCATAGTGATTAAAACATTGGAACAAGGCGAACGGCATCTGGACAAACTCGATGACTTGCAAGACATGCTCCACAGCCAAGTCATGGGACGTACCCGTTTCTCGCTTTCTGCCCACATGTTAGTGGCCCTTGCCTTTTCCGGCGGATACCTCACGGCTTTTCTTTGGGGAGCCGTTCACCTCAGCGCAGGCTGTATCACCTTCGGAACGATGACCGCCTTTTTGCAATTGGTAGGAAAAGTCCAGCGTCCCGTGTTCGACCTCTCACGCCTGATACCTTCCGTAGTCAATGCCCTTACCGCCATAGACCGGCTATTGGAATTGGAAAGACTGCCGGCAGAAGCGGATGGTGACAGCATATTCCTCGCCTCTACCCCGGAACTGGAACTGAAAGACGTGACTTTTCGCTACACTCCCGATGACCGTCCGGTATTCAGCCGCTTCTCCTGCCGTTTCCCCGCCGGTAGCTGCATAGCTATAGTCGGAGAAACAGGAAAAGGAAAGACAACGCTCATCCGGCTATTGTTGGCACTGGCAACGCCACAAGAGGGACAGATACTCTTGATACCCGCCAAACATCCACTTGAAACCAGTCATACCGTCTCTCCGCAAACCCGCAAGAACTTCGTATATGTCCCGCAAGGCAATACCCTTTTCAGCGGAACTATCCGTGACAACCTGCTGATGGGAAACCCACAAGCTTCTCAAGAAGCCATATATCAAGCCCTGCAAACCGCCACCGCCGACTTCGTCTTCCACCTTCCCGACGGCGTAGACTCCCCACTCAGCGAACGAGGTGGTGGACTCAGTGAAGGACAAGCCCAACGCATCGCCATTGCCCGCGCTCTGCTACGCCCCGGAAACATTCTTCTTTTAGATGAAGCCACTTCTGCCCTCGACCCCGACACGGAACGGCTGTTAATAAAAAACCTGCGCAGAGACTGCGCAGGCAAAACATGTATCTTCGTCACCCACCATCCGGCAGTAGCGGAGGCATGCGAATCTATTGTCCGATTATAATCAGAGAATAAGCCCCAACGTATCTGCCTTTGGTTAACAAACTCAGAACAGCTTCGCAGGATACTCGCCCGCATCCACCAAAGCCTGAATCTTGTCGACTACACTCTGACGGTCTTCGGGATAAGTCACACCGAACCACTTGCTGGTTGTATCAAGCACTTCGCAGGTAGCAGTGCCATCGTTAATCAGCTTATCCACCATCAGCGGATGAAGAATTCGCTTTTCAGGTTCTCCATATTCTTCGGGTCGCTCAAGAAACTCTTGAAAAACTCTGCACTGTAAGCAAAATAATCGGGAGTGAAACCCCAGAAGTTCATGCTGACCGGAGTCGTCTCGGGAGTGGCAGTCCATTCACCGTTATCGTCGATGTACTTCACCTCACCGTCCATGCGCTGAATCTTGGTACGTTCCACTACGGAAGTCAGCAGGTTGTTCGCATCCGTTCCACACAATCCACGGGATACGGTACCGCTCTCGCTCAACGTATTGCCGATGCGGAAGCCTACCATGGAATATACGTTTTTGGAGCCTTCGGGAAGGGCTGCAAGGAATTTGCCCATTACCTGGAAGGAGTCACGACCGTAGAAATCGTCGCAATTGATAACAGCAAACGGTTCCTTTATTACATCGGCACCCATCATTACAGCATGGTTGGTTCCCCAAGGTTTGGTACGGCCTTCGGGGCAGGTGAAGCCTTCAGGAAGGTCATCTATGGACTGGAATACCAGTTCGCAGGGAATATGGCCTTCGTATTTGGAAATAATCTTGTCGCGGAAGTCCTGTTCAAAATCTTTACGGATTACGAAAACGAGCTTGCCAAAACCGGCATTGATGGCATCGTAAATAGAATAATCCATGATAGTTTCGCCATTCGGTCCCAATCCGTCCAATTGTTTCAAGCCACCATAACGGCTGCCCATACCGGCTGCCAATAAGAATAAAGTTGGTTTCATATTAGTTATTATTTAAAAAGGTTAGTGTATCACAGTTGATAACGGTTGCAAATGTACAAAAATTTATGGCTGACAGAAGGGAGTTTTAGTTCATTCTTTACCACTATCCGTTCAAAAACGTACATTTAGAACGGATAACCGATGGCAAAATGCAGTGCCATACTATCCTTGAACTTAGGAATATTGTAATATCCCGACTTTCCGGTATCATACGGGTCGTGAAGCCCGATACCCAAATCCAGACGGAAAACAAGGAAGTCCAGGTCATAGCGTAAGCCGAATCCCGTACCCAAAGCAATCTGTTTCGGGAAATTCTTCAAGGTGAACTCACCGTTCGGGCGATTTTCGTCCTTACGCATCAGCATACATTGCCGGCATCCAGAAACACCGCTCCATGCAAGTCGGCAATCATACGGAAGCGATACTCGATATTGGCTTCTATGCGAATATCACCACGTGGTTGATATAGGTATATTTCCTATCCGTCTCGGGAGGATAGCCGCCCGGACCTATACTGCGTGCAGAAAGGCGCGCACACTGTTGGCACCGCCGATATAGAACTGTTCCGTATAAGGTGCGGTCGTAGCGTTGCCATACGACCATATCACCCCTCCGGCAATACGCGAGGCTATCATCTGGTTCTTGTCTATCCGGTAATGGTACCTGAATTCCGAGTTCAGCTTCAAGAACTGTGCAAAAGGTACCCCGAAAAGCTTCTTTCCTTCCTCACTGAACGGCTTGCCGAAAATACGGTAGACGGCAGAAGTCAGGTTACCGGCCGACGCAACGGTGGTCTGCCACCAGATGGGGTTACGCTTGCCGCGCACGGAAGCGTTGTCATAAGTATAGGTGTACTCCATGGCAGGAATGAACTGGTCGCGCAAACTAACGTAGAGTGCCGGATTCTCGGCACGCAACGTATCGAAAGCGGCAGTAGGATTGCGCAGTACATTGAATGTCAACCGGAAAGGAGTTATACTGTGCCTGGAAGTCGATTTGGGCTGGAAGTCATAAGTGACATTACCGCCAAAAGCCAGCAGCTTATAATACTTGGCACGGTTCATCTGGTCGGCATATAAACGGAAAGTCGTTGTAGCGGGAAGTCATACTCACGGTCGCCCATCCTAGGAAACACCACGCGCGGAAAGATAAGCGAAGTGAGATACCCAGTTCATAACTGTTCATCAAGGAAGAACTTGCCTTGCCCGTCTGCCATTCGTACGAACCGTTCAACTTCACATTCCAGCTTTCACCGCCACCGAAGACATTGTTCTTCGTCACCGTAAAAGCGGCACCCGGTCCCGTCTGGTTATTGCTCTTCATGGTGACATTAAAATCCAACTCCGCATCGTAGGTTTATCGAGCGCGGCAATGACCCTCACATCCAATGTATCAGACACAAACGCCGTATCACGCGGTATATACTGCATCTCCGCATAACGGAAAATACCGACGCTTGCCAGACGCTCCTGAATACGGGTCTGACGGTACAAACTATACAAACTCTGCATAGAACGCTGGCGGGCAATACCTGCGCTGTCCTGTATCTGACGTTTCCGCCGATAACCTTGATAGTTCAACCAACGGTAAAGCATGTTGGGACGTACCGGAGGTTTGTTGTAGTAATGTATGGTCAAGCCTTTGTAATCCATGCTGTCATTGGGTTCCTGCCCCTGCTTTCCAAGAAGATAGACGGATTTACGCCCCACACGGAACTGCTTCTCGGCTACCTTTGGCATACCGGAACGGGAATCAAGCGCATCTGGACATGCCCATTGGGAACTATCATGGTATCGGCTGATAGGTCAGGTAGTCGGGACGGAAATAATAACAGCCACATTACGCAGCAGGGTACTGATACGGGTACGCTCCCCATCCAAATCAGCCACATTGAATTGTTCTCCCGAACTGATAAGGGAACGTCGGCGTCCCAGCTCCATAATGCGAGTGGTACGCTCGCTGAAACCACGATAATATACCGTATCTATAAAGTAGGGGTTACGCATGTTCACCGTATATTGCAACTTTGCCTTCAGCGAGTCCTTCGGGTCGATAAATGTCTTGTAGCTGACGCTTCCGTTGAAATAGCCATAATCGCGCAGCAAGTTAACCGCCGCTTCTGGCGTATATCGGGATTCACCGTAGACATAAGCACCGGAGTGGCGGCAAATTTATTGAATATCCACTTTCCGAATCCCTTCTCATACTTCTGGAAACCATTGTAAATCCACAGTCCGAAAGGAAAGGGATAGCGGATAGTAGAGCTTCCCAGCAACGAATTGTTCGGTGCCGTAGCAAGGGCGGCTTCCACCTCTTCCATAGCAATCTCACCAACAGACGTTTCACTGCGGTTCAATACAATCATCGGCTTTTGGCCGGTATAGAGTATCTCCCCCTCGGGCAAGTGCTTCGTGGTGGAGCAACCTGCCAGAAATATCAATCCTGCAATATATAATATCAGTCGTTTCATATCACATTCCTACTTTTTCATATCGCTGTTTTCAGCCTCCGGTTTATCTTTTTCTTCCTGAAGATGAAGAGTTCACTCAATCGGTCCATCTTCCGGCGCAGCACAAGGCCGACACCCGTTTCGGTTATCTCACCGTCGAGTATGCTTTCGTAGTTTTTATTATGGAATACACGGACATATCGAGTACCCGACGCATCAAGACGGTATTCCAGCGATATATTGTCAATGAATGATTCCGCATCGTTCGTGGCATTGGCCCCGGTGGACACTTTTCCACCGATGACTATCTGTACGCGGTCGTTGAAGAAACGCTGGGAATAACGAAAACTGAAGTCTTTCTGCGTGTCACCCGTTTCAGCAGAGGTACGGTCTTCCACACCTACACTGATATTGGCCCCTTTTATACCTCCCGCCAAGGAGTTTATCTGGCTCTGAAGCACTGAGTTCAAGGCGGCTCCCATTGACAAACCTCCTCCTTTGGCACCACTGTTCAGGTAAATACCCGTGGCAAGCATGGCAATGGCCTGCTTGCTACGCTCTTCTGCACCCATTGCCTGCAGCTCATTCTCTACTGCGGCATCTTCGGGCGCCGAAATATCGAATATCAAATCGGGAGCGTCAAGCCTGTTCTTGATGGAAATGGAAACATCGAAGTTCACCATGCGCGAACCGTCCCCGTCACCATCGGCCACAGAAGCACGCATACGTTCCGTAGCCTTCAGGCTCAGCGTAGGATTCATAATATTCCCCCGCCAATCCACATAACTGCCGGGATTGAACTGGAACTCCTTCAACGGGATGATAGGCAGCGAATATTTCATGACGCCACCCGAAAGGGTATAGCGTCCGGTAAGGCTCATATCCCCTTGGGGAGTATACTGCATATTCAAATCACCGCCACCTTCCAGTTCGATGTATTTGCTGCGGTCGGGACTCAAGTCGGCACGAAGACGGACAGCATCGTCAATATGGACGGACATATACATTTCCAATCCTCCCAAAGACATGGCAGGAACCTCATCTGCTTTTACCGACGTCGTATCGGTGAACGAGGTAAAGGTAACCAGCCACTGAGACGGTCTTCCACCGTTAAAGGGGAATCGGTCAACACGTAGGTTACGTTGGTATTGCCCAGCAAATTCATGTTTCCACGCATCGTGAGCCCGTCAAGCGGCCCCTTCACCGTGGCATGCAAGTCGACGAACACCTTTCCATACACCAGACTTTCGCGGGTACGCGGTGCATCCAGCAACGTATAGTTCTCTGCCAGCAGATTGAGGTTGGCAGTAGGACGCTCCATATTCCGGAAATCAACCTTACCGTCAATCGTAAACGGATTCTTGCTGGTGGTATAAATGGCAAACTTATCAAATATCAACTGATTGTCCTTTATCTGTACCGGACGGTTGTCGAACCAGTAACGTGCTCCCGCCTGGCGTGCATAGACAGACACACTGTCCAAAACAATATCACCATGCATTTGAGGCTTGTCCAGCGAACCATAAATATAAAGCCCTCCATCAATATCTCCGGTAAAGGCCACCGTTTGGTCAGGATGAATGCATTGGCCATCTTCAATGGAAAATGCTCGAAACGGGTGGACACTTCCAGGGTATCCTTTCCGTTCTTCTGCGTCAAGATACCGTCGGCGGTCATCACTTCTTCATTATCATATGTAAAATAGGTATTCAGATAGTGCGTATTCTTGTCGCCCGGCAACCAGGTAGCCCCCAGGCCGATGTCTCCAACCGGTTGCGTTCGTAGGTCAGTTTCTCTACATTGGCTTCGGCAGACACCTGCAGGGAAGTGGCAGTCTGTATATAATTTGCTTCGGCGGAGAACAATCCCGTAAGCCGGGGCATATAAGGAAGTACCTCCGTAAGTTCATCCAGGCGCAATCGGCTCAGTTCTACGTTTATATTCTGCAAGGAAAGGGTATCATTCTTGTCGGATTGCATACGGAAACACAGACCATCGTCGCTGTCCATATCAATATTGGCATAGACGCGCATATTCTTATGCAGATAAATCCAGTTACTATTGTCCGCAAAGTGGAATTTACGGAAAGCGATAATCGGCTCGGCAGGAATAAGGTTCAGCAGCACACCATTACCGCGACCGTGTCCTTCGGTCAACGGACGGGCATTAATACCGAATAGAACACCGGTCTGCCCTTTTCCATTCACATAATCCACAGTCAGTTCCGCATCTTCATTACGGACTTCACCCGTCAGTGTGCTACGGAACACAAACTGCGGGTTCTTGGGACCGTTTATGACACCACCTTGCAACTTCATGCGGGCAGTATCCTGCTTTACTGTAAAAAATATCGTATCGAGCTGCAAGGAGTCCATGCGCAATCCGTGAACAGCTGTACGTCCATTGATGCCGACTTGCGGAGTAAATCCGAAGCTCAGTTTGAAATCATTATAGGAAATACCTTTGCAGCCAGGAAATAGCTGACGGGATTCTGGTTACCGGCTTCCAGATGCATGCCCGCTGAAGGAAGGACTTGGCGCAAAGCGGCATGGTCCAAACGCCGTTCATCAATCTGCTTTGTCAGGATAGAGACAAATTTATCCGACTGTTCCATCAACTTCTTCAACGTGCTGTGAGCGCGGAAACGCAGATTCAAGTCACCGGCATCAAGCCTCAACTTGAGAGAATCATGACGTGCCTCCGCTCCCATTGTAAAGGCAAACGGGTGTTTCAATGGTCGGGGCACCAAACCCAGCTTATGCAGATTCACCTCTTCCACATTTAAATCCAAAGCGCCATCCAGATAGCTGCGGTCAAGACGCATATCCGCATTTCCCTGCATCTTGAGAAGGGACAATTATCGCTGGCAAGACGGACGGTAGCAACGGATGACTTGAGTCCGGCAT
>ENA-OQDW01000804-OQDW01000804.1-human-gut-metagenome-genome-assembly--contig:-NODE-804-length-12533-cov-7.407142_pt1 | contig 12533 bp, 14 predicted proteins | sample MGYA00242784_ERZ504613 | MGnify/ENA primary metagenome ERZ504613 (study PRJEB26092, sample SAMD00036330) | human gut metagenome | host: Homo sapiens | study: EMG produced TPA metagenomics assembly of... | reverse complement strand
CGCCCTGTAAGGGCAAAAGCTTCAAATATACAAAGCTTGCCCTTACAGGGCGACTGTTTTGTGTATGTAATTACCCAGGGCGCTGCCCTGGGCTAGGAGCTTCTGCCCTTTCAGGGCGTGTGGAGTTTATTTGTTCAATTTCCAGGTAACACCATCTTTGGTGTCCTTTACCTCGAAGCCGGCTTCAGCCAGGGCATCGCGAATCTGGTCGCTGGTAGCCCAGTCCTTATCAGCCTTTGCCTTGGCACGCAGGTTGAGAACCATATCCACAACCTTGCCATAAGCCTCTTCGCGGGCATCGTTGTTGGCTCCCTTCTCACTCTTCAGACCGAGCAGGTCGAAGGTGAAGAGATGCATGGTGTCTGAAAGCTCCTTCAAGTCTTCAGCAGAAATGTTTGCCTTGTGGTCGAGGGCTGTGTTGATTACGTGGCAAGCCTCGAAGAGATAGCTGATAACGAGTTGAGTCTGGAAGTCATCGTTCATCGCATCGTAGCAGCGCTGGCGCAATTCGCTTACGAACTTCTTCACCTGCTCATCGCTCTGCTTAGCCACAGGCACACGCTCCAGGTCGTTCAAACCATTCATCAGGCGCTCCAATCCCTTCTGGCTGGCCTTCAAGGCATCGTTAGAGAAATCTACGGTGCTGCGGTAGTGGGCAGAGAGGATGAAGAAACGGATGGTCATTGGCGAATAAGCCTGCTCCAAACTGTCGTGATTGCCAGTGAAGAACTGCTCCAGGGTAATGAAGTTACCCAAGCTCTTACCCATCTTCTGGCCATTGATGGTAATCATATTGTTGTGCATCCAGTAATGAACCATCTGGTCGCCCTGAGAAGCCACAGCCTGAGCAATCTCGCACTCGTGGTGAGGGAAAATCAAATCCATGCCGCCACCGTGAATATCGAAGTGGCTGCCCAAGTACTTACGTCCCATCGCAGTACACTCGCAGTGCCAGCCCGGGAAACCATCACTCCAAGGACTAGGCCAGCGCATGATATGCTCAGGTGAAGCCTTCTTCCAGAGGGCGAAGTCAGCCTGGTTCTTCTTCTCGCCGATACCAGCCAGCTCGCGGCTCTCGTTGATTACGTTCTCCAGGTTACGTCCGGAGAGGATACCATACTTATGATCCTTGTTATACTTCTCGATGTCGAAGTAGATAGAGCCGTTGCTCTCGTAGGCATAGCCATTGTCCAGGATTTCCTGAACCAGTTTCTCCTGTTCGATGATATGGCCTGTGGCATGAGGCTCAATGCTAGGAGGGAGTACGTTCAGCGCCTCCATGGCATCGTGGTAGCGGTTGGTGTAGTACTGCGCAATCTCCATTGGCTCCAACTGCTCCAGGCGAGCCTTCTTCTCAATCTTGTCATCGCCTTCATCTGCATCGTGCTCCAGGTGGCCCACGTCAGTAATGTTTCTAACGTAGCGAACCTTATAGCCCAGGTGCTTGAGATAGCGGAAGAGTATATCGAATGTGATGGCTGGTCGTGCATGACCGAGATGCGGATCGCCATACACGGTAGGGCCACAAACATACATGCCCACGTTAGGAGCGTGGAGCGGAGTGAATCTCTCTTTCGTACGTGTGAGAGTGTTGTAAATCAGTAATTTCTGTTCCATCTTGTATGAACCTTTCTTTTATATTATTTATATTTTGAGTGCAAAGTTAACTCATTTTTCTGATATATCCGACAAATCATTCGCAAAATGTTATTAAAATCCTCGAAAATATCAATGGAACAGATCTTCCATGGTCAATTCTCTCTGTATGATGCTGCTATACTGATTTTTTGCCAAACCATAAGTGGTAAGCATAACCTGCCGGCAACTCTTGCGAGTCTTTGTCTCCTGTTCAAAGATCCATTGGCGATTTTGTAGCGTTTCGGCATATTGCTTATCTATTGTATAAGGCCGGGTAGAGAACTTGATTTCGCAGAGGTTTACGATATGGTCAGCTCTATCCAGCACCAGGTCTATCTGAGCTTTTTGCTCCTTGCCCTTGCTGAACCATCCCGAAGTAGATACAGCCATGCCACTGATTCCCATCGCCATCTTGATTTGCTCCACATGAGCCAGGCAAACCTGCTCAAAGGCATAACCTGCCCATGAGTTTATCTTTGGTGTGCCCAGATGATGCTGCCAAAACTGCTTGTCGTTGTTCTTGCCATCCTGCAGGAAATGAAAATAGAATAAGGTGTATGCATCAGTAAGTTGATACATCTCGTCGCGCTTCTTCTGTCCGAACGAAGTATAGCGGCGAATGAAGTCGCTTTGTTCCAGTTCATCCAATACTCTAGTCGCACTCCCCGCATTTGGCAAGCCTGTGGCTTCCAGTATCTCATTGCGAGTCAATCCCTTGCTCTTTGCAGCCATGGCTTTTACTATCAGTAAGTGGTTGTCTGCATTGCGGAACATGGCTTGATACAGATTCTCGTATTCTCGATGGAGTTGACCATCGGGATGAAACAATAACTCATCGATGTTCTGCGCCAAGCTCTTGGTTGATTCCAGCATGCTGAGATAATAAGGCACACCGCCAAACACCATGTAGCTTATTACTTGGTCGTAATGGTTCATGGCAATCTTTTTATCCTTATAAAACTCTTCGCACTCTCGGAGGGTAAAAGGATGCAAATGAATGCGACGATTCACTCGACCATATAATCCACCATGATTGTTGAAAACCTTGTTGATAATCCACGAAGTGGCTGAGCTACAGCAAACTAGCAAAATATCCGTTCTTGCCGAAGCCCAACTGTTCCAAAACCATTCCAAGGCGGTAAGAAAAGAGCCGTCCACTCCATTCATCCATGATAATTCATCAAGGAACACCACTTTCTTCTGCTCCTTGGATGCTTCCAGTATCTTGACGAGCGCATCGAATGCCTCTAGCCAGGTCTTTGGCAGAGCAAGGGGTGCATCAGAATATTTGCAAAGCGCATGGTAGAAATACATGAGCTGTACATCCTTGTTTTCCTGGTTGACACCTGTGGCATAAAATGCCAACTTGTCGTCAAAGGCCTCTCTTACAAGAAAAGTCTTGCCTACGCGACGGCGACCATATACGACAACAAACAGCGATTCCTCTGCTTTGTATGCCTCTTCGAGCTGTTGTAGCTCACGTTTCCTTCCTATTATCTTTGTCATATATTATATAGTGAATGGGTTAAACAACCTGCTTATTTTGGCTGCAAATATACAAAAAATACCACTTAAAGCCAAACGAATGGGTAAGAAAGTGGCTCTAAGTGGTAATTTTAACATATTTAGAGCCACTTTAAGCGCACAGATTGGGCATGGAATGACAGAAAAAGGGATTTGAGAAGTACAATCAGGCTTTTTGATTCGGCTATCTTTTTGCATAAAGTAAGTAGTTTTTGTATATCTATTCACTATTTGTAAGTTTTTTGCCTAATATATGCATAAAATTATCAAAACATTAGCGTATATCGAAAATAATGTGTAACTTTGCAGCCGCAAACAGTTATCAATTATCAAGAAGGCGGCTATAAGTTCCGCTAATGAGTATTAAGTTAGAAGAAAATGGCATATACAAGATTGAGTGCTGCCGAAGCGGCAGCGATGATTAACGATCAAGATACAATCGGATTGAGTGGTTTCACACCAAACGGCGTGCCTAAGGCAACCTTCCGCGAACTCTCCAAGAGAGCCGTGGCTGAGCACGAGGCGGGCAGACCTTTCCAGGTGGGCATCCTCACGGGTGCTTCTACCTCGCAGAGTATCGAAGGTGACATGGCAGCAGCCCATGCCATCAAGTTCCGTGCGCCATTTTCTACCAACAAGGACTTTAGAACTCATACCAATCTCGGTGAAATCGACTATGAGGATATGCACCTCGGCCACATGGCTGAGCGCCTGCGCCGTGGCTTCTATGGCGAAATAGACCTTGCCATCATCGAAGTTTCTGATTTGGAAGAAGGCGAAACTACCTGCAAGGCATTCCTTACCTCTGCCGGCGGCATTGTTCCTACCATCGTCCGCCTTGCCAAGAAGGTGCTCATCGAGAAGAATACCTTCCACAGTCCAGCTTCCCGCTATCTTCACGATGTATACGAGATAGCAGAATGCCCATTCCGCACACCTATTCCTATCATGAACGTAGGTGACAGAATCGGTAAGGAGTATGTGGAGATTGATGCCCGCAAGATTGTGGGTGTGATAGAATGCAACATTCCGGAGGAGGCACGTGCTTTCAAGCCTCTCAACCTGTGACGGAACAGATGGGACACAATGTGGCTGATTTTCTGGTCAGCGACCTGAAGAAGGGACATATTCCTCCTCAGTTCCTGCCTTTGCAGAGCGGAGTGGGCGTAACTTCCAATGCCGTTCTTGAGGCATTGGGACAGAACCCTAACGTGCCGGTATTCAGCGTTTATACCGAGGTGGTTCAGGACGCCGTAGTAAAATACATGCGCGAGGGAAGAATCAAGGATGCTTCCTGCTCTTCGCTCACCGTAACAAACGATACATTGAAAGAGGTGTATGATGATATTGATTACTTCAAGAAGCATCTCACCATCCGCCAGAGCGAGATTTCAAACTCTCCTGAGGTCATCCGCCGTCTGGGTGTCATCGCCATGAATACCGCCATTGAGTGCGATATCTACGGCAATGAGAACTCCAGCCATATCTGTGGCAGCAAGCTGATGAATGGTATCGGCGGTTCCTGCGATTACGAGCGCAATGGTTACATTTCTATCTTCACCACGCAGAGTACCACCAAGAACGGCTGCATCTCTGCCATTGTTCCTATGTGCAGTCATGTGGACAGCACCGAGCACGATGTGGATGTTATTGTTACCGAGCAGGGAGTAGCCGATCTCCGTGGCAAAGGCCCATTGCGCCGTGCCAAAGAGATTATCGAAAACTGTGCCCATCCGGATTACCGCCCTATGCTCCGTGAGTATCTGAAGTTTGCCGAGAAGGGCCACGAGCCACAGAGCATGCGTGCTGCCCTCGCTATGCACGATACCTTCCTGAAGAAGGGAGATATGAGATTGACAGATTTCGGAGAATATCTGAAATAAGAGAAGGCCGAAAGATTGTGAAAACCGAGAAGACAAATCTTTCATAGATGACTCAGAAAAATATCGAATTATATGATAAGCGGCATTCATATCCAAGGAATGCCGCTTATTATTTAATACTCAACATTCCAACACCCATTTATTACAAAATAAAAATGGCGTTTTTATTCGGTACCAACGAATAAAATAGTTCGTTTCTTTTCGCTGATACCGAATAAAATCCATTAATAAAGCTTTTTAATAGCGTATAGCAACATTCCTCGGCAGAGGAGGTGAAGCTGCTGAAAGCGGAGATGTAAATTACGAATATCACCATATAACCAAGGTCTATACGCCACCTGTTCTTCGTGGCATATAGACCCTTCAACAATCAACATTCAACAATCTCTAACTTTTTCAACAACTTTTCCCTGAAATCTCTTGCGAGTTTGAAAATAAAACCGTAACTTTGCGGCATGGAATTTTAAAACAGGTGGTTATGAAGTACTTAGATCCTAAGGCAGACCTTACGTTCAAGAAGATATTCGGCAATCATCCTAAAAGACTGATCAGCCTTCTGAACGCCCTCCTGCCACTCAGCGAAGAGGAGCAGATACACGAGATAAAGTATCTGCCTACAGAACTTGTACCCCAGCTCGAAGGGGGCAAGAACACCATTGTGGACGTACTCTGCACAGATGCCAGAGGCAGAAAGTTCTGCGTGGAAATGCAGATGGAATGGTCTGATGCATTCCAGCAGCGAGTACTGTTCAATGCGTCTAAGCTCTATGTGAGTCAAGCTAAAAAGGGAGGAAAATACAGTGAATTGCAACCCGTATATTCCTTGAATCTTGTGAATGATATCTTTGCGCATGATACTCCGGATTTCATCCACAACTATCGCATCGTGCATGATAAGGACAGCAGCAAGGTAATTAAAGGCTTACATTTCACCTTCATTGAGCTCCCGAAGTTCACTCCTCATTCCATTGCCGATAAGCGCATGATGGTCTTGTGGCTCCGTTTCCTCACGGAAATCAATTCCAACACGAAGGAGATTCCTTCCGACCTGCTCAATGATCCGGAGATTGGAAAAGCCGTAGAAGAACTGGAAATATCCGGCTTTACAGATGCCGAACTCCGTGCCTACGACAAATTCTGGGATTCCGTAAGTGTTGAAAGAACTCTCCTGGATGACAGATACCAGAAAGGAATGGAAAAGGGCATAAAGCAAGGCAGAGAAGAAGGCAGAGCAGAAGGCAAACATGAGGCCAACACAGAAACAGCACAACGTTTGCTGGCAATGGGACTTTCTGCCGAACAGGTTTCCAAAGCTACCCAGCTACCTTTGGAAATCATTAAGAATCTGAGCAATTCATAAACGGAGACGTAGATTACGAATATCTCCATATAATCAAGGTCTATACGCCACCTGTTCTTCGTGGCATATAGACCTTGTATTTTGCCGTTAGGCGTTATAATGACTGTTACTCACCCCAATAATAGTCGTCTACCTTTTCTGGTTTTTCATCGTCAATGCCTCCTTGACCCATAGTCGAGGCTGCAAGAAGAGCGCAAGAAGTGATATTTACCACCTGCATTTCTGGCTTTGTATATTCTTTCTTTTTCATATCCTTTTGATTTTAAAATTCTTTACTTAACCATGATTTTATAAGTCTTGCTGCCACGCTTCACGATGTTCAGACCCTTCTGCAGACCATTGGTACGACGACCATTCGCATCATAGTATTCTGCATTGGCATCGTTGCTGATAGCGTTGAGGTTGTCAATGGCAGTAGTGCCATCACCCTTTCCAATGCTCAGCATGGCTGCTCTTGCCAGATATTCATAGGCAGGATGGATGTATGCACGCATCGGTTTGATGCCCACGCCATTGCCATCATCCAAGTCAGAGACACGCCAGAACTTATCCTTACCAATGATGTAGTCGTTTTTGTCAAGACCCTTATTGTCTTTGCCGCCAATCTTGGTGAATGAACCTACGAGGTTGACATCTGAGGCAGTTTCTGCTTCTGGCTCAGTAACGTCTGTTCCAGCTACTGGCTCTTTAACGATGCCTGCATTTTGTACAGAAATGCTGAGTGTCTGCTCATCCTTATTCATCTTGAAGAGCACCGGAGTGCCGGCAGGGATTTTGCCCTCTTCGCAACTCTCAAGGGTGATGCATTCATTATCATTATCAATACCTGTAAGACGATAGAACTTACATTCTGTTTCCTTGCTCTGGTCAATGGCGAAAGGCAAGCAGAGCGTTCCCCATTTAGAACCTTTAGGGATTTCTCGGCTGTAAGATGCATTCTTGGCTGCGAACGGCTCATAAGCCACGAAATCCTTGCCGTCATCAAGAACAAGATTCTCCGTAGTAAGAGTTTCTCCCGTTGCACCTATCTTCTTCTCACCATTCTTACCTACCAGCTTGGTGAAATAGCCAGTCTTATAGTTAGCGTATTTGTTATCGTCCTTGTCTTTGTCTGTGTTACTGATATAATCTATAAAACCTTTGAGATTCTCGCAATCAATGAACATATCATCACCCCAAAAACCTTGTCCGTAACAAACTTATCGCTGGCGAAGATAGTTTGGAGAGTTGAGCAACCAGAGAACATAGAGGACATACCCATCACATTCGCTGTATTGAAATTAGAGAGGTCGAGCAAAGAGAGTTTTTCACAGCCCAGAAACATATCTGTCATATCTTCCACGTTCTGAGTATTGAAGTTAGAGACGTCGAGCGACGTAAGCTCATAGCAGCAAGTGAACATATTGCGCATGTCCGTCACATTCTGGGTATTCAGATTCTCAACACCTTCAATTTCGGTCAGATAAAAGCAATTTCCGAACCACCAACAACAGCTCGTTGGTCTTGCATTGGCAAACGAAGCATCGAAGACCACCTTCTTGATATTTGCACTTTGCGTAAGCCACCCCGGCTCGTTAGATTCCACATTAAGGTCATAAGCTCCTGCAGGCTTTACTCCCTTGTAGCGGAATGTAAGAGTAGCATTGTCAAACTCGGCATAAGCACATCCAGGAGTAAAATAACCATCCGTGCCGCAGTTGGCATATTTGTGGTCGGTCTTGCTATCGCTATAATCTTTGAGACTTTTGCAACCAGTGAACATATCAGAACCGTTACTAACATTGTCCGTTACAAACTTGTTGCTGACGTAGATGGTTGTGAGAGCGGAGCAGCCTTCGAACATATTGTTCATATACGTCACCTTCGCTGTGTTGAAGTTAGTGAGGTCGAGAGATTTGAGAGCGGAGCAGCCATTGAACATATGGAGCATAACCTCCACATTCGCTGTGTTGAAGTTAGTGAGGTCGAGAGAGGTGAGAGCGGAGCAGCCTTCGAACATATGTCCATAAACTCCACATTCGCTGTATTCAAATATTCAAGGCCTGAAATTGTTTCCAAGGTTTCGCAGCCTCCAAAGAATCCCCTCAACGATGTAGGAGCGTAAGTCTTGAAACTCTCATCGAAAACGATATTCTTGATACTACTGTAATTAGTGCACACATTTTGCACCATATCGATGTTATATACCACAGCCATACGGCTTAAATCAAGACCTTCCAGATTGTCCGAAGTGATTTTTTTGAAAGTCAATGTAGAGTTCGTAGCAACGTAGTCTGCAACATATTCAGAAAAAGTGGTTGCTGTTTTCAGATCGTATATGCATGTGCGGTCGGCATTTTCATTAACTGAGTCGTCTTTTTTGTAAGACAACTTCAAAGAATGCTTGCCAACAGATAATAATTCTTTAATCTCTATTTGATTTATTTTGCTAATCGTCCAAGACTTTTTGTTATCTATAGTAATAGTGGCTTTATCCCAATATTCTGAAGAAACGAGATACTTAAACATCAATAACATAGGCTTTTCTACTGTGAAATTGACTACAGTCTCTGAAAAACTTCCGTCCACATGATAATTACTTGACATCAGTCCCTTGCTACCATCAGGAATAGTAAAGCCAAGATTCTCCATTCCATCAGCTTTCAAGTCCAGCATCTTCCAAGGATAACTGCCATTGTCAGTAATGGTAACATCGGATATACCATCCAAGCTATTGAACAATGTATAGCGTGGATCTTCTGTTGTAGTCTCCGCCACCATACGTGTAGGCAGAAGCAACAACATCAACAACATCAATGGGAACAGGGCAAATCTATAGAACTTTGCCCCCCCATAGTTCATACGGCCGACATGCGACCCATAGGATTGATTGTTAAACTTTTTCATAATTTAATTTTATATTTGTTATTTATATTTGTCTGCTTATTGCCGAAATTCACTCCAGGAAATACAGGAGGTTTAACGACATGATGAATATCGATACCAGAAATAGAAAGATATAAAACTGTTCCTGTTTGAAGAAATCACGAAAGCTGATGCGAGCCTTCCGATGTTCCTCAAGATACATCCTGTACTCATGTATCATAGCATATACGAAGATGATACCTAACATGAGTGCCGCCGTCCCGATGATGATTAGGGCGAGTTCTATCCTTGTCATGGTTTCTAATATTTCTTTCATGGTGCAAATATAGTGTTTTTTTTTCAAAAAAGGTTGTCGCATTCCTCTGTATAGGTGTCGCATTCCTATGAATGCGACACCTTTTTTAACGTATTTTTTCATTTCGCGATGCTTTTTCCTGGTATTTATCGAAAAATGGTTAATCCTGCTTTTTATCCTCTGCGGCTACATTTTCAGCCATTTTCTCCCGCCATTCGGCAGGAGTACAGCCTTCCTTTAACTTGAAAATGCGGTACAGATAGGTGCGGGCAGAGAAGTCACAAAACGTACCTCGGCAAGCCAGAGGCGGAAGGTGGAGTTAGAAATGAAGTGAAGTAGCGTGCCAACTCGTTCTTGGAAATATCCAGCGAGCGCGACAGGATAACCATGATTCAATATGGTATCCCCCGCCGGCGCACCAGTCTTCCAGCTTCTTTCACTTCTCTTTCCGGAGTCTTTCAGAAAGCTTCGAATGTAAAGTCTTTTCCTTGTCAGTATATTCAAGTAACTTGCGAAACTTTAGTCACCATATAACCAAGGTCTATACGCCACCTTTTCATCGTGACATATAGACCCTTGCTGTTTCCCGTAATCAGATATATACTGTTAACCTAATTATGTTTTAATGACGAGAGAATAGTTTTTTTACTGCAACAGTAATTCTTTTGGCTAAATCATCACAATCAGAACAACTGTTCTTATTAATCAGAATATACAAAGACTCATTTTCTATTGCATAATGCTTGAATAATCTTTCAGATACCACAGACGTAGTGAATTTCTTATATACACGAAATCGTCTTGTCGCCATTCCTAATTCATCATTTTCATCTTCTGCACCAACAAAGAAGAATGAGGCTTTGCTATCTCTTTTCAATACATCAAGCATAATATGGAACAATGTATAGAAAATGATTCTTGGCTCAAAAGTGTTAGTACGAAGACTAAATTTCAATTTACTATTCATATTGGCCTTATCAAAGAACTTCACGCAATAAGCATGTTCCTGATAACGCTCAACTCTTACAATATAAGAATGATGAGATTTAGCTGACTTGAATCTATACTGCAAAGTTTCAATCAGCCATTCATCTGCACTATCCCTGTCTATCATTTGAAAGACGAAGGGATAACCTTCACTTTCTTCCATATTAATTTCAAATTAACTGTTTGTAGACAGGGATGCGGATTTTGTCTAATTGTTCTGTTGTCAGAGCCTTGACATCATCGTTAACAGTAAAATACACTGTAGGATATCGGTACTTACCATTAGGCATAAGTACCTTCGTTACCTGCTTGATAATCTCAACTCCATCAAGCGTAACTATCTTAGTCTCTGTTTTATCTACTATCTTTCCCATAAGCAGAATTTTTGTTATTTGATTTATTGATAATGCAAACAGGCACAATGAAAATTTGTTCTCAAATTACCGAGTGCAGCATTTCTGCTGCAAAGATACACTGTTTATTTGTAACTACCAAATTATTCGTGAAGAAAACAACATAAAACACATAAATTCCGACTCTGTCAGCATCCGTATCATATCCCCAAAGGGTTGTAAACGGCATTGTTACCGCCTGCATGCCATCCGCCATATCATAAATACAGAATAGCGGAGATGTAGATTACGAAAATCTCCATATAATCAAGGGTCTATACGCCACCTTTTCTTCGTGGCATTTAGCTCATTTAACATTCAACATTCAACACTCAACATTCTCTAACTTTTTCATAAACTTTTCACTGAAATCTCTTGCGGGTTTGAAAATAAAACCGTAACTTTGCGGCATGGATTTTTAATACAGATGATTATGAAACAGGTAGAAGAAAGATACATCAGCTTGCTGACCGACTTCGGCTTCAAGCGAATTTTTGGAACAGCAATGAACAAGGATTTGCTCATTTGCTTCCTCAACAGCTTGTTTAATGGCAGACAGGTTGTGAAGGACGTGTCGTATCTGAACCCGGAGCACGTGGGAGATGGCTATACCGACCGCAAAGACATCTTCGATGTATATTGTGAGGGCGAAAACGGCGAGAAGTTCATCGTTGAAATGCAGAATGCTTATCAGGCGTATTTCAAGGACCGCTCCCTCTTCTACTCAACCTTCCCTATCCGTGAACAGGCACCCAAGGGGAACGACTGGGATTTCAAGATCAATCATGTCTATACTGTTGCGCTGCTCAATTTCAACATGTATGAGGATGCCTTCGACAAGGAGAAAACCCGCCATCATGTACAATTGTGCAATACCGCTACCCACAAGATTTCCTACGACAAGCAGGAGTTTATCTATGTAGTACTAGCTAAATTCAATAAGACACTAGGAGAATTGGAAACGCTCTACGAGAAGTGGCTTTATGCGCTGAAGAACCTCTATAAACTTACCCAACGCCCAAAGGAGTTGTGCGACAAGGTTTTCGACCGCCTCTTCGAAGAAGCCGAAATAGCCAAGTTTACTCCGCAGGAAATGAGGGAGTATGAAGCAAGTAAGATGGCATATCGGAATATCAAGAACTGCATTGATACGGCGAAGCAAGAAGGTCTTGCGGAGGGTATAGAACTGGGGAGGAAAATATGTATGGAGAAAGGTATGGAGAAAGGTAGAGCTGAAGGCAAGCATGAGGCCAACACAGAAATAGCACAACGTTTGCTGGCAATGGGACTTTCTGCCGAACAGGTTTCCAAAGCTACCCAGCTACCTTTGGAAATCATTAAGAATCTGAGCAATTCATAAAAAATATAATAGCGGAGATATTGATGACAAATATCACCATAATAAATCCCAGAACCGCATGGAAGAGCGATTCTGGGATTTTTGATACCATTTGTTTAATATTTACCTCAGTTCGGGATAACGAGCTCTATCTAAAGGCTTTATAATGTTTTTATATAAGGGACACAGAGGCTTGGCAACCATCTATATATCTTGGATGGTTGCTGAGACAAAATCCTCATGTAAAATA
>ENA-OQDW01000803-OQDW01000803.1-human-gut-metagenome-genome-assembly--contig:-NODE-803-length-12536-cov-3.413813_pt1 | contig 12536 bp, 12 predicted proteins | sample MGYA00242784_ERZ504613 | MGnify/ENA primary metagenome ERZ504613 (study PRJEB26092, sample SAMD00036330) | human gut metagenome | host: Homo sapiens | study: EMG produced TPA metagenomics assembly of... | reverse complement strand
CTTGCAAATTTCCCGTCATATTTCACAAAAATGCTCGTGAATACAGCAAGTATTCACTCCGCTTTTTGTTTCATCTGACGAAAAATTTGACGACGCATCTGTCGCACAATCTTTGTGCGGTATTGCCTTGACGCAGTGTTTCACTTATATAGACACCGTTCCGGCGAAAAGGTCACACTTTTTTCGAAAATTTGCAAAAAAGGCTTTTCTCTTGTTTGGGGAGAAAAGCCTTTTGCATAATGCTTTGCGGATTACTTACTGAAACTTTGCTACAGCAGCCTTCAGTGCATCGACCTTGTCCTTGCGTTCCCACGCAACGCCCAGATCTTCACGACCCATGTGACCATAAGCAGCCAGTTTCCGGTACTGCGGCTTCCGCAGATCCAGCATGCGGATAATACCGTCCGGTGTCAGCTGGAACACGTCCAGAACTGCCTTGGACAGGGCTTCCTCGGAAACTGTGCTGGTGCCAAATGTATCCACCAGAACGGAAACCGGATGTGCCACGCCGATCGCATAAGCCAGCTGTACTTCGCAGCGTTTCGCCAGACCGGCAGCCACGATATTCTTGGCGATATACCGTGCAGCATACGCACCGGAACGGTCTACCTTCGTCGGATCCTTACCGCTGAATGCACCGCCGCCGTGACGAGCCGTGCCGCCGTAGGTGTCTACGATGATCTTCCGTCCGGTCAGACCGCTGTCACCCTGCGGACCGCCGACAACAAAACGACCGGTGGGGTTGATGAAATACTTGGTGTTTTCGTCCAGCAGTTCTGCCGGAATCACTGCCGGAATCACATAGTGCATCATATCGCGGCGAATGGTTTCCAGCGATACATCTGCGGCATGCTGGGTAGAAATGACAACGGTGTCCACACGAACCGGCTTGTCCCCGTCATATTCCACAGTCACCTGTGCCTTGCCGTCCGGACGGAGATAGGTCAGTGTCTTATTCTTCCGCAGTTCTGCCAGCTTCTTGCAAAGCTTATGGGACAGCGAAATTGCCAGCGGCATCAGTTCCGGTGTTTCGTCGCAGGCATAGCCAAACATCATGCCCTGATCTCCGGCACCCGTTTCGGTAGATTCGCCGCCTCTGGTTTCGATAGCATCGTTAACGCCCATAGCAATATCCGGCGACTGCTTGTTGATCGCCTGCAAAACGGAGCAGGTGTAGCCGTCAAAACCGTACTTGGCTCTGTCGTAGCCGATGTCTACGATCACGTCCCGTGCGATCTGCTGAATGTCCACCTTAGCAGTGGTGGAGATTTCGCCCATGCAGAGCACCATGCCGGTTTCCACAATGGTTTCACACGCTACGCGAGCCTTGCTGTCCTGTTCCAGAATTGCGTCCAGCACTGCGTCAGAAATCTGGTCGCAGATCTTATCCGGATGTCCTTCTGTCACAGATTCTGATGTAAATAAAGTTCTTGCCATGAAATTCTTCCTTTCTGTGTCGTTGGGAAAAGTATCAAAAAAAAGACACCCGTATAGGGTGTCCAAAATTTTTTGTACAAACCCTCATCTCTCGGTTATACCGCAGGAATTGGCACCGTATCGCATCTGCGATTGGTTGCCGGGCTTCACAGGACCTGTTCCTCCACCACTCTTGATAAGGTATAAGGTATTTTGCAGAGCATTGCTCTATTTTTATTATACAAGATTCGCGTTGATTTGTCAATAGGAAATTTCGACATTTTCCGCAGACAGCAAAAAAGGCACCGCAGCCATGCAGCCGCAGTGCCTTTTTTATTTGCGAAACTCGTTTAGAGCAACGATTTCATTATGCGTTCATGCTGGAGTTTTCCGGCAGACCCTTCAGAATGTGAACGAGGAACTTCAGCAGAGCTGTTGCGTCGTTGCCGTCGATTTCACCGTTCTGATCGTAGCAGTCACCATTCAGCATCTGCTGTGCGTTGAAGGTTACAACATTTGCAGCCTTCTTGTTCAGCAGAACTGCGTCTGTAACGTCTACAGCGCCGTCCAGATTGGTATCACCAAGCAGCAGCTGACCCGGAGTAATGGATGCAGCAGTTACGCTGGTGGTGGTAGCATTGCTGTCAGTTGTAGAAGCGTTGCTTGCATCTGTAGTAGCATCGCTTGCATCAGTGGAAGCTGCGGTAGTAGCAGCGGTTGTTGTAGTTGTATCCTTTGTGTCGGTAGAAGAAGTAGCTGTAGTAGTAGAAGATGCATCACGTTCGATGTACGGAGCTTCGTCATCCAGGAAGGAAGCAACCCAGCACAGCGGAGAGTTCCAGTTGATGGTGCACTCGTTTACAGACCATGCTTCTACGTTATCCAGATAGCACTTCATCGGAGCGATAGAACCTACCTTGTAGCCCTGACCCTGAACCATCGGGTCTTCCATGTTGGAGTTCGGACCACCGGACAGAACGCCGTACGGAGCATACGGGAAGTCGTCGCTGTTCAGCTGACCAGACCACCATCTGTGGTGCGGGTAAGTGGTAGAGTGTTCACCGTAACCGGTTACATAACCCTGTTCCAGCGGGTTGCGACCCATCAGGTAGTCCATTGAAGTGGTAACACCGTCAATGTACTTTACTTCCTTAGATGCGTCATATGCCAGAGCCAGTGCCATAGAGTTGTTGATTACCATGGAGTTGGAACCCCATTCGTAACCGCCACTCAGAGTCTTGGTTTCAGAATCGCCTGTACCGGAAGCAGCATTGTACTTCCATACAGTGGTATCATAGTCATGACCTACATACGGGATACCATATGCAGATTTGTTCTGTACTTCCAGAACGGAGTCAGCTGCCTTCAGGACTTCTGCCTTCAGGGTGTTTACTTCATCCTGAGTCAGCAGGCCCTTATCCAGCATAGCCTGAGAATTTACATACAGGGAGATAGAACCAACGGAGTTCAGAGTACCCCATGTGAACAGGGAGAATGAACCGTTGTTTTCACCACCAACCAGAGTTGTGGAGATTTCCAGAGCCTTTGCGTTGTCAATACCATAAGCGTTGGTACCATACTTCATCAGTTCATCATAATAGGTCTTGTCGCCTGTTGTGATGTACAGTTCGCAAGCTGCCCAGTAGAATTCGTCGCTGACTTCGGTGTCACCGTACGGGCCACCGCCCTTGTTCTGATCCAGCGGAGCATACATGATGTCAGCAGAGATACCGCCTTCACCCTTGGTGTCGCCACCCCAGCCAGAGAACTTCTTGAAGTTCTTCTGTGCTGCTGCATAGGTCTTGATCGCTGCATCTTCCATGGTCTTTGCATAAGCTGCATCGTAATCCTTGAACAGACGAGCTGCCTGTGCAAATGTTGCAGAAGCGTTCAGAGTTGCTGCATAGGTAACCGGCTTAACGATTCGCATCGGAGCCTTGTTTTCCTTGCCGCTTTCGTTCTGGTCATACGGAGCAACTGCCAGACCAGTCCACTTGTAGTCGTGAGCCTTGTGGTATACCATACCATCGTCACGCATCATTTCGAGGAAGAAGTCCAGTTCGATCTTGCACTCGTCCAGAATATCCGGAGTACCGTTTCCTGCTTCCGGAATAGTCATAACGGTGGAGTTATCGCCGAACTTATCAGCCTTGCCTACCATGAGGGATCTCTCATACATGTTCATCAGAGTCCACAGAGAGATACCGCCGTTTACAACGTACTTACCATAGTCACCAGCGTCGAACCAACCGCCAGCTACGTTAATGGACTGGCTGTAGGACGGCTTGGAGGTGTAGATGTAAACCACTTGTCTGCGATGTAAGCAGTATCAGTCGGCCAGTGGTTGGAATCCTTACGAGCCAGAGTCTTCTTGCTGCCTTCCTGGCTCTGCGGAGACGGAATGTACTTGTCTTCAGTATCCATTGCACGGTTCTGATAGAAGTAGTTCAGTGCATAGGTCAGCATGCTCTTGTCGTGGTGCTTTTCATACAGGTTCTTGTCGATGTCAAAACTCTTAGAAGTCTTGCCGGCAACAGTCAGGGTGTAGCCCTTGCCTTCTGTAGTGAAATCTGTGAAGTCGATCTGCTGGGTGTAATCCCAGGCACCAGACTCATCATACTTGGTGTTGCCGTCGGTAGTGCCGCTATAAACAACGCTGCCGCTTGCGTCCTTGATCTCGTAGTCATACTTGGTAGTATCACCTTCGGACAGAACAACAGTTGCAACCTTCTTACCATTCGGATAGTAACCAACCTGGTTTACTTCAACGCCGGTCGGCTCATAAGCAGCTTCTGCCTTGTAGTCAGATGCATCATCGGTCATATCGATGAGTGCCAGGTTGTCGAACCGGATGATGGTATCCTTCGGGAAGCAGTCCATCTTCGCGTAGTTACCCTGACCGCCCATGTGGAAGGTCCACTCTGCGGTACCCTTAACGGTTTCAGTAGCCTGGAATTCATAAGCAACTGTGGTCCACTGGTTTGCCGGATATTCCTTGTTGTACCAAGCATCCCAGCCCTGACCGTAGTCTACCTTGTTACCGGTCTTGGAAGCACTCTTCAGCTTTTCTTCCAGCTGTGTCTGTGTCAGACCTTCTTCATAAGACAGAGACAGTTCGTCACCGTTGCTGTGCCACAGTTCCTGATCGTCGTTTGCCATGTTACCCACTTTAGCGTACATATGACCGCTGTTAGACGGGTTTACGCTGTAGGTAATACGATAGGTGTGACCGCTTTCAATGGTCAGATTTCTGTGACGGAACTGGCAGTCCCAACGGCTTTCACCGCCGTTTGCAGTACCACCGATGTTTTCCAGCTTGATCGCATAGATACCGTCGGTGATGTCGAACTTCATGACAGCAGTTGCGTTTTCACAAATGTGCCAGGGCAAGCCCTTTCCGTTTTCGAAGGTACCTTCGCCCAGCTCCTCGCCTGCGAACGCTGTCATAGACAGTGCAGTCAGACCTGTAGCGGTAGCAGAAACTGCCATCACTGCAGCAGAAGCGAAGGCAAGTGCCTTCTTGCCGAGTTTTTTCTTCAGCATAAATATCCTCCTTGAAAATTAGAGATTTTTTGATGTTGGAACAAGGGTACGCATGTTCCACTTTCAACGATTGTTTTCGCCGAACACGCCGGCAGATATACGCCGCACCGGATAGGATTCAGACGCAACTATCCCTTACAGGGCATATCTTTCTCGTTTCATTTATTATAGCACATGAAAAATTCATTGTAAAGTGGATTTTCAAATTTCAGTAAAACATGCTAAACAGTTTCCATGCTTTTTGTGCAACTTGCCATATGTAACGACAGATTTTTCGGAAAAAACAGAAAAGAAAAAGGATACAGGCAAAATTTGCCCGTATCCTTTTTGTGAAAATTGCCGATTTTTTGACGGAGATTAACCCTCAGCCGGCAGAGTCTTTACGATCGAAACGAGGAACTGAAGCAGTACCGTCGAATCTGCCTGACCAACACCGTCATCGGTGCAGCAGTCAGCATTTGCATACTGCTGGTCGTTCAGGATTACCACGCCGGCAACCTTCTTGTTCAGCAGAACTGCGTCTGTGATGTCCACACGACCGTCCAGATTTACGTCACCGTACAGGCTTGCCTTTACGCTCGGCTTCGGACCGTTGGTAGCGGTGGTTGTCTGCTTGGTGGTAGTTGTAGTGGAAGCGGTAGTCTTGTTGGTAGTAGTAGTTGCCTTTGTGGTAGATACAGTAGTAGTCTGACCACTGCCGTTGTAAGCATCTGTGTAAACAGTGATAGAATCAATCGTGAACTTGTTGCAGTCGATCCACCATACGCCGAACTTCAGTTCGCCGCCGTACTGGGTCTGAATGATCGCAGAAGTTGCAGAATCCACATCCCATACGATGCTGCCGGTCTTTCCGCTGATGGTCTGTTCCATATCCTCGGACTGTGTCCAGTAATCCGGAGCCACGCTGGTAGAAGAACCGAATGCACCTGCCACTTGCCGATCTGCTTCTTGCTGGTGGAGAGATTGATCTCAACCTTGGTGACCTTTTCGCCTGCCGGAACGCCCAGATCGGACCACTTCCAGCCCAGCATCTTATCGCCTGCCGGCAGCTCATCATAAACAATTGCCTTATTAATATCCTTGGTATACTTACCGCCGCTGGAAGGCTTTGCAGTAGTAGTGCCCGGTGTTACGTTGCCGTAGTGCAGAACGACCTTGTCGATCTTGACACTGCTTGCATCCGGATAGAAGACCATTGCCTTGACAGTCTGACCCACGTTGGACGGGATCACATAGTCTGCGGTGCACTGACCGTTCGAACCAACATTGACCTCAAAGTCAGTCTGTTCCCAGGAACCGGTCCATGTGCCGAATGCACCGCTGGAGTTGGTGTCCTTGGTAGAAATGGTGTAGTACAGCGTTGCAGACTTTGCACCGTTGGGAGCAAACTCTGCGTACAGCTGCTTGTCGCCTGCGGTACCAGTCTGTGTGCCGGTTGTAATGTTTGCAGTCTTGTCATCGCCGCTTGCCGCAGCAGTAGTAGCGGTTGTAGTCGGGTTATGCTTGGTAGTAGTTGCATTGGTTGTCGGGTTGCTGCTGCTTCCTTCGTCCAGAACGACCTTGTCGATCTTGACGCTGCTTGCGTCCGGATAGAAGACCATTGCCTTGACAGTCGGACCTACATTGGACGGAATGTTATAAGTTGCCTTGCACTGACCATTTGCACCAACGCTAACCTCAAAGTCAGTCTGTTCCCAGGAGCCGGTCCATGTGCCGAATGCACCGCTGGAGTTGGTGTCCTTGGTGGAAATGGTGTAATACAGAGTTGCAGTCTTTGCACCATTGGGAGCAAATTCTGCGTACAGCTGCTTGTCGCCTGCGATACCAGTCTGTGTGCCGGTGGTGATATTGGCATTCTTGCCGCCGCCGGAAGTGTTTCCACTGGTAGCAACAGTTGTGGTGACCGGTGTGCTGCTTTCGTCCAGAACGACCTTTTCGATCTCAACGCTGCTTGCGTCCGGATAGAAGACCATTGCCTTGACAGTTGCACCAACGTTGGACGGAATGTTGTAGGACACCTTGCACTCACCGTTTGCACCAACGGTAACCTCAAAGTCTTCCTGCACCCAGGAGCCTGTCCATGTGCCGAATGCACCGCTGGAGTTGGTGTCGCTGGTCTTGACCTTGTAGTACAGAGTCGCAGTCTTTGCACCGTTGGGAGCAAATTCTGCATACATCTGCTTGTCGCCGTCAGTACCAACCTGTGTACCGGTGGTGATGTTTGCAGTCTTACCGCCGGACGGAGCGGCAGTTGTAATTGTAGTGGTTGTGATATTCTGCTTGGTAGTAGCCTGTGTTGTGGTTGTAGTCGCCGGCTTATTGGTGGTGGTAGTTGTTGCCTTGGTGGTGGTAACAATGCTGCCGCTGACGCCTTCAATGCTGGAGTCTACAGAACCGGTTTTGTAAATAGAATACAGACCTGCTGCTGCACCGACCAGACCTGCGTTATAGTCCAGGGCAACTTCGTTTGCCTGATAGTCGTTTACAGAGTCAGTATAAGTGAAGTTGGAGTCTGCCGGACCGCCAACCAGTGCACCTACCAGAGTGTGGCCATTGCTGCTGTAGCCGGTCTTGCCTTTCATTTCATCAAAGTTCTGATAGCCGGAAGCTGCTCTGTGATGCGGATACTTTGCAGAGTTGCTGTCCATGCCGACAACGAAATTCACATTCTTCGGGTTGTTGCCCAGGATCATGCCCATCTGTGCCTTGCACCAGCTGGAATAATCCATGCCGCTCTTTGCGGAATATTTCGTGGTAGCCAGTGCTGCCATCTGCAGTGCAGTGTTATAACGTGCACTGCCCCAGTCGCTTTCGCAGTAATATGTGCTTTCGCTGGTGCACTTGCCGTTCAGATATGTGGTGACCTTTGCCCAGTCCATTGCATCGCCGGTGATCTCACTCTGGAGGATCGCAGCACCGAGGCTGACATTATTCCAGCACATGGTGAGTATACGCCCCACTTGCATCCAGACTGACCGGACTTACCGGCATTGGTGTCGTTCATGAACTTGTCCAGGAACGAGCTGTAGGTGCTGTCCTTGGTTGCCAGATACAGCCAGCCAGCTGCCCATGCCTGATCGTCATAGTAATCGTAAGATCTGTAGAAGTTTTCAGCCTCCGGACAATTTGCCTTATTGGTCTTGATAGAATAATTGTACAGTGCCTTTGCATACTTCAGGTCTTCTGCGTTGCCGAAGTTGATGTAGTTGACAGCCAGTGCTGCTGCATATTCTGCGGCAATGTCACTGGCATCATCAGAAGTCCAGTAAGCAGTACGCAGACTCTGGTCATTCTGGGACTCCGGAGAGCACCAGACATCATGGTCAGCCTGTCCTACGCCTACCTGATAGCAGAAGCTGGTTACGGTATCGCCGCTCAGCTTTGTGCTTGCCTTGAAGAAGTCACAGAAGCGATCGGTCAGTGCCTGCAAATGAGCCGTCTGTCCCAGTGCATCATAGCTGTCCTTGAATTCATAATAGCCCCAGCCCAGAGTAGAAGCGGTGTAGCCAGCCGGCAGACCAAACTTTACGTGGTCGCCTGCATCGTGGAAGCCGCCGTCCACTTCATCGCTGCCGTGGCAGTTATCTCTCCAGTCAAACTGGGAGCACTTCCCACATCAGAGCCGCACATATTGCCGTCGTAAAAATACATGGAGTACTGCAGCAGCTTTGCGTAGTTGTCATAAGACGCAGCAGATGCCGCCATGCTTCCCAGCGTTGTCAGTCCGGACAATGCTGTAGTTCCGGTCAGTAACGTCGCAGCACTGGCAGCACACGCCAGTACCCGCTTACCGAGCCCAAGTTTCTTCATAAAAAAGCTCCTTTCGTAGTTCGCATTTTTCTGCACCGTTCTGCCCCAACTTCAGGACAATTCTCAAAAAGTGCAGACATGCCCGAAATTTATTCTATCATACCTCACAAAAAAAATCAACAGTTTTTTCCTTTCATACGAGAAATCTATGAAAACTGCCCAAACGGCATCTGGATTTTTTAGCCATAATGTCAATTTACTGCCGAAATCATACTGATTTTACAAATGCATACACGCCCCAAAAGTGCTGCATCGGTCAGATTCGCGTTTCCACGTCACGCAGCTGTTCCTGTAACTGTTTCCAGTCCGGCAGTTCTGCGGCGATCTCCGCATAAAATGCCGGCGAATGATCCGAATGGAGAAAATGGGAAAACTCGTGCATCACCACGTACTCCATGCACCGCACCGGTGCCGCCAGCAGCCGCAGATTAAACGTCAGCACGCCACGGGTAGGGCGGCAGTTGCCCCACTGGGAAACCATATGCCGGAACCGGATCTCAGGAAATGCCACACCTTTCGCTTCAAACACGGGATAAACTGCACGGCAGAGATTCCGCACTGCCTTTTCGCAGGCATTTTCCCACCAGCTGTCGAATACCTGTTTCCGAACCTGTTCGTTTTCCGGCTGTTTCACCAGCAGCCGGAGCGTTTCCCCCTGCACCAGCACGCTTTCCCGACTGCCGCGTTCCACCGCCAGCCGACAGGATTTCCCCAGATACAGTACTGGTTCTCCGGTGGTATAGTGCACCGGATACTGTTTCGGCTTTTCTGCGGCAGCGGCGTATTGGTGCAGGGTCTGGAGAATTTTCGCGGCATGCTGCTGTAAGATCTGTTCCACCCGTTCTGACGGTACATGCATCGGTGCAGAAACCAGCAGACCAGTTTCCGGACGAAGCCGCATGTTGATATTTTTGACGGCTTTCCGTTCCAGCGTGTAGGAAATGGTTTCGCCGGCAAGAGTGATGTTCCGCTGTTCTTTCATGAGTTAATGTCCTCGCTTTCAGGAAACGTCTGCATATGCCAAGGGCAATCCCGCACTTGACAAGTCTTGTGATCCGATGTATAATGATAATAGAAAATAGATTCGGGAATGATGTTCTCCCTTGGATCCCAAAACCGCTTGATTGCTGATGACATCTGCTTTTACGCAGATATTGTCAGCTTTTTCTTTTTTCGGAGGTATTGTCTATGCAAAAAATCAAACTGCAACTTATTTTCCCCACCCTGCTGCTCTGTGTGCTGGCGGCAGCTGCCGGCTGTATCACCGGTGCACTCACCGCCGGATTCGGGCGTGTGCTGCTGTGGATCGGTACATTCCGGACAGAGCACCTGATCTCGTGTGTTCCCTTTCTGCCCATTGCCGGTGTCTGCATGGTATGGATATACCAGAAATACGGCAGGGAAAGCAGTCAGGGCATGAGCCTGATCTTTGACGCTGCGGACGGCACTGCGAAACGCATTCCTCTCCGGCTGATCCCGCTTCTGATCGGCAGCACGTGCTGACACATCTCTGCGGCGGCAGTGCCGGACGAGAGGGTGTCGCTGTACAGCTGGGAGCTGCGGTTTCCCACAACATCGGCAGCCGGATTCCGTGGTTCCGGAGCATTCCCGATGCCGTTCCCATTCTGACCATTGCCGGAATGGCTGCCGGTTTCAGCGGGCTGTTTCACGCACCGCTGGCAGCAGTCTGCTTTGCACTGGAAGTGCTGGCAATCGGGAAACTGGAATATCGTGCCCTGCTGCCTGCCGCCATTGCCGCAGTGACAGCAAACGGGATCTCCGTCGCACTGGGGCTGGAAACCTTTCAGGTGACACTTCCCGAAGCCGGCTTTGCACCGCTTTCCGTGCCGGTTCTGCTGCTGGGAATTTCCTCCGGCATTGTGGGCGGCATTTTTACCCTGCTATTAAAGCAAGGAAAAACCTATGCTGCCAAACTGCTCCCCAACCCTGTGATTCGCATTGCCCTCTGCGGTTCGGTACTGGCGGCATTTCTTCTGCTCTCCGGACACGGCAGATACACCGGACTGGGTACAAATCTGATTGCCCTCGCCTGTGACGGCGGAACCATTTACTGGTTCGACTTTCTGTGCAAGCTGCTGTTCACCGTCTGCACCCTTGCCATTGGATTTCAGGGCGGCGAAGTCACACCGCTGTTTGCAATCGGTGCCTGCCTTGGTGCAGCACTTGCCCCGCTGTTCGGTATCTCTCCGGTATTCGCCGCCGCACTCTGCTATGCCGCCGTTTTCGGCAGTGCTTCCAATACATGGCTTGCTCCGATCTGCATCGGAACCGAGGTGTTCGGATTCGCGTACCTGCCTATTTCGCTGTTGTCTGCACCGTTTCCCGCCTTTGCAACGGCAACCGTTCCATGTACGGCAGACAGAAACCGGCTCCGCTGTTTTTGCAGGGGCAAAAATAAGACACGTTTTCAAAAAGCCGTACATGATCGCTCATGTACGCTTTTAAGGAAGCAGATTTCTCAAAGAGGGTTGCGGGAGAGCCGCTTCAGCAGCGGAATGCACACACCACCGCACAGATTTCCCAGAATTGCCACCGGGAAATAACACAGTGCACGAAGCGGGTTCGGGCAGCCAGCCATGCAGTAATAGAACACATCTGCCACGCAGTGGTTGAAGCCGGACAGAATGAATACCATGATCGGCATTACCACAATGAACACGCCGCCGATGAAGTTCTTCTTTTCGTTGCAGCGGCGGGAGCCTTCTACAGCGGAGAACATCAGAATGCCGCAGAAGAACGCCAGCACAAAAGAGCTAAGCAAGCTGTCGTCCAACTTGGCGGACATGGTTGTCTGTGCACGATCCATCAGTGTCACGTCCATGCCGTTTACCTTGGTTTCCGTTGCGAACCGTGTCAGGTGCACGATGCCGGCAGTCAGGCCGGCACCGATCGCATTCGCCAAAAAGGTGAAGAACGTTTCGCCCAGATACGCCTTGTCACGGTCGAAAATGTATCCCACCTTGCCGGTGTACAGTCCATACTGGAACTGCACAATGCAGAACAGTCCCAGCGAGAACAGAAATGCCCCCAGATAGCGGTTTTCACAGGACATGCTGACGACACAGCCGATGCCGATCATCAGACCGGACAGCACACCGTCCGCCAGAAAGGACAGCCACTTATTTTTTTGTTTCTTTTCCATTTTTTATTTCCTACACTTTCTATACTTTATGCAGTGTTTCCTTTATGCGAAAAACTCCGCCGGATCACCGTCATTCACTGCCAGAATGTGCAGCGGTGCCTGCAAGTCCGGCAGCAGAAAGCCGCCCTCAATGCATGCCGAGCTGCAAAACGCAAACATGGACGGATAGGTTTCATCGTCCATATAAAACGGTTCTCTGGCATTTTCCGGATCAACACCCACACGATAAATGCCGTCCGCATAGTGGAACAGCACGTCCAGTTTGTCATTCCGGTGTTTCCGCATCAGAGCGATCACTTCGCCGGAATTTACAGAAACACTGCTCCAGTCAAAAGAAAGCATCGATTCCATTTTTCTTCCTCCTCACAAAAACAGCACACTCTGAGAGCATGCCGTTTTCCAGTTCATCAAAATTCAGCTTCATTCAGTATTTGGCTTAAGGCAACACCGCACAAAGCTTGTGCGTAAGGTGTGTTGTCAGATTTTTCGGCAGATTGCCCAGAAATTCCGCAGGCATACTGCCGGTATGGCAAGGGATTTCGTGGGCAATTATGGACGGAAAATCTGCACGCAGATTGCGTGCAAAGCCGTCAGGCGGCTTTGT
>ENA-OQDW01000802-OQDW01000802.1-human-gut-metagenome-genome-assembly--contig:-NODE-802-length-12540-cov-2.741722_pt1 | contig 12540 bp, 14 predicted proteins | sample MGYA00242784_ERZ504613 | MGnify/ENA primary metagenome ERZ504613 (study PRJEB26092, sample SAMD00036330) | human gut metagenome | host: Homo sapiens | study: EMG produced TPA metagenomics assembly of... | reverse complement strand
CTTTCGCCCCGCATCTGCTTCCCGGATGGGCGGGAGCAGATTTTGGCAGGCGCAACCCTTCCCTGCGCTATCTCATCGCCAGCCGATTTCAGCGGGATGATCCAGAAAACCCAATTCTACGCGAATACGCAATGCTCGATGAGGGGACGGACCATCCCTTTGAAATTGAAAACGCATCCGGATGCTTTATGTTGCTGCGGACTTCTCTGTTTCAGCAAATCGGCGGGTTTGATCCGCGCTATTTTATGTATTTTGAGGATGCGGATTTAACGCGCACCATTCGCAAATATGCGAAGGCTGTCTGTTATCCCCTCGCTACTGTATACCATGCGTGGGAGCGGGGCAGCGCGCATAACACAAAGCTGTTTTTGATCCATGTCCATTCAATGCTTTCTTATTTTACCAAATGGCTCGGCCGTAGAGAGGCCTATCATGAGAAGAAGCGAGGCGTTCATGAATGACGGCAGTCACACCGGCATCCCCAGCGGCGGGCAATCCAGGTCGGCCCCCGCGTAAACAGTATGTTAAAAATTTTTGGAAATATCGTTTTTTGCTCAGGGAACTGGTCAACAAAAATATTAAGCTCCAATATCGGAACTCTGTGTTGGGCCTGTTTTGGACGTTTTTGCAGCCGCTGCTCACGATGATCGTGCTCAGCCTCGTGTTTGGCCAAATTTTCGGCCATGACGAGACCAAAATTTTGAATTATCCCACTTATCTGCTTTGTGGCCGCTTGATCTATGAGTTTTATACGCAGGCGACCAAAAAATCAATGCGTTCCATTTTGGGCAATGCTGCTATTATTAAAAAGGTGTATGTGCCGAAATATATTTATCCGCTTTCTAATATTATTTCCACCTTTGTCACCTTTTTGATCTCCCTTACGGTACTAGCGGTTGTAATGGGATATTTTATGATTTTTACCGACACGAAAATGCATCTGACCCCTTATGTGTTTCTCGCTATTGTGCCGATTTTGATTTTGCTGATCCTGTGCATGGGCGTAGGAATGATTCTCGCTACGATGCACGTGTTCTTCCGGGATGTGGAATATCTCTATGATGTGTTCTGCATGCTTTTGTTTTATTTAACGCCGATTTTCTATCAGGTTGATCAGCTTCATCTGCAAACGTGGATGAAATATGCCCTGATGGCCAATCCACTGTATTCTCTGGTTTCCATGTTTCGCTCCTGCGTTCTGTTCGGCGAGATGTGGAATATGAACTGGCTTTATTATTCCCTCGGCTTCGCTCTCGTTTCGCTCCTGATTGGCTTTTATGTATTTTATAAGAATCAGGATAAATTCATTTTGCATATTTAGGAGGCGGAAAACGTGGGGAATCCAGTCATTGAAGTTGACAATATCAGCATGATGTTCAACCTGAATAAGGAAAAAATAGACAATCTCAAGGAATACGTGATTAAATTTCTGACCCGTAAGCTGCATTTTACAGAATTTTGGGCGCTGCGTGATATTTCTTTCTCTCTCCAGAAGGGCGAGCGGCTCGGCGTACTGGGGTTTAACGGCGCGGGAAAGAGCACGCTGCTGAAGGTGCTCGTCCGGCGTGAATCGAAACCCACGAAGGGCTCAGTGACCGTCCATGGCACGATTGCGCCGCTTTTGGAGCTGGGCGCGGGCTTTGATATGAACTACACGGGGAAGGAAAATATCTTTTTATACGGCGCGACGATGGGCTTTTCTCGGAAGTTTATGGAAACAAAATACGACGAAATTTTGGAATTCTCTGAGCTTCAGGAATTTATTGATGTGCCAATGAAAAACTATTCTTCCGGGATGCGCGCGCGCCTTGGGTTCGCGGTAGCCACTGTGGTTGATCCGGAGGTTTTGATCCTCGACGAGGTGCTCTCTGTGGGCGATGCCCGGTTCCGCCAGAAGAGCGAAGCAAAGATTATGAATATGTTTGACAAGGGGACAACGGTTGTTTTCGTATCGCATAATACGGACCAGGTGCGCCGCATCTGCAATCGTGCCATCCTCCTGCAAAAGGGCCAGATCATCGCGCAGGGAACCACAGAGGAGGTCTGTGCGATTTATGATGAAATGACCAAGAAAAAATAAAGGAATCAAGGATGCCAACTGTCTGATTTTCAGCGGGCGGCTTTGTCGGGGCCGGCCTTCCGGAAAGAAAGGATCGTGAATCAAATGGTTTTTGCAGTGGTGCTTGCCGGCGGCGTGGGCAGCCGGATGGGAAATACGCAGACACCAAAGCAGTATTTGCCGCTTGGGAGTAAGCCGATTATCGTTCACACCATCGAAAAGTTTTTTGTGAACGCCGCGTTTGAAAAAGTGCTGGTTCTATGCCCCAAAGCCTGGGTTGCACATACGCGGAATATGGTTGTAAAAAGCCTAGGGAAAACAGACCGCGTAGAAGTAATCGAGGGTGGCTCCTCCCGAAATGATACGGTTTATCGCGCGCTCTGCCATATTGAATCCAACTATGGTATGGATGAGGAAACGGTGATTGTTACGCATGACGCGGTGCGCCCCTTTGTAACCCACCGGATCATCTCTGAAAATATTGCCGCCGCCCGGCAATACGGCGCGTGTGATACGGTCATTCCAGCCACAGATACGATTGTAGAGAGCCAAAACGGTTCAGAAATCTCCAACATTCCGCCCCGCTCCCAGATGTATCAGGGGCAAACGCCGCAGTCCTTCCGCGCCAAAAAGCTCAAAGAGATCTATGAAAGCCTCACACCGGCGGAGAAGGATAGCTTGACGGACGCCTGTAAAATCTTTGTCATGAAGGGAGAGCCGGTTTATCTGGTAGAAGGCGAGGTTTTCAACATTAAGATTACCTATCCATACGACCTAAAAGTGGCTCAAACGCTGCTGGGAGGGGATGCAGCCGATGATTAACGCGGTTTATCAGCTCATTGCGCCCCGCATGATTGATGTGACCTATCAGGAGATGCATCTGTCTGGCAGCCAGGTCTTGATTCGGCCGCTTTATCTCTCTATCTGCCATGCCGACCAGCGCTATTATCAGGGGATGCGTTCAGAGGCCGCCTTGAAGGCGAAGCTGCCGATGGCGCTCATCCATGAATGTGTTGCCGAAGTCATCTATGACCCAACCGGCGCCTTTCAGGTGGGCGATCGGGTGATTCCGATCCCCAATTCCCCCACACAGACGGATGATATCATTGCAGAGAATTATCTGCGCTCTAGTTTTTTCCGCTCCAGCGGATACGATGGTTTTTTGCAGGATTATGTGATGCTTAAGCCTGATCGGCTGGTGCCGGCGCCGAAAAGCGTGCCGCTCCAGGTGGCCTCTTTTACGGAGCTCATCAGCGTTAGTCGCCATACGATTTCCCGCTTTGATTCTATTGCGCATGCGCGGCGAGATCGCATTGGCGTTTGGGGCGATGGCAATCTCGGCTTTTTTACAGCGCTTCTGCTGCACTATCTCTACCCGGAAACGGAGCTGTATGTGTTCGGTACGGTGGCGGAAAAGCTCGCCTATTTCACGTTTGCTCAGGAAACCTTTTTGGTAGACAAGCTGGAAGATAGCGTTATGGTCGATCATGCGTTTGAATGTGTTGGGGGCTCCGGCTCCCGCAGCGCAATCAATCAAATCATTGACCATATCAATCCAGAGGGCACAATTGCAATCATGGGCGTCTCCGAAAATTTTGTGGAGATTAACACCCGCATGATGCTTGAAAAGGGGCTGCGCATGTTTGGCAGCAGCCGCAGCGGCCGCAAGGACTTTTTGCAGACGGTTGAGCTGCTCGACCGCTATGAGGAGCTTGGTCATTATTTTGAAAACCTGGTGGGCGCACAGGTAGACGTTCGTGAGATTTCAGATATCCACAACGCCTTTAATTTGGATTTTAATCGTAATTTCGGAAAAACGGTTTTGAAATGGGAGAAATAACACAACAATTTTGATATAGAAAGGGCGTATTGCGAAAATGTGCATGGCTACATTTTGCAGCGCCCCTTCCTGTTATACGCGGGCTTGACGCTTTTGTCTGAGGATGGAAAGGAGAGGATGGCAGCTTGACGCCAAAAGTATCCGTTGTGATTCCTGCCTATAATGCGCAGCAATATTTGGGAGAAACCCTCGACTGCTTGGCCGTTCAAACACTGCGGGAGATTGAGGTGCTTGTGGTGGATGACGGCTCCGCCGACAGCACGCCGGAGATCCTGCGGGAATATAGCGAAAAATACCCCTTTATCCGGGCGATTCGTCAAGAAAACGCTGGGGTTGCCGCCGCGCGCAATCGGGGGATTCAGGAGGCAGCAGGAGAATATCTCTACTTTTTGGATTCCGATGACCTGATCGAGCCGGATGCGTTGGAGCAGCTTTACCAAACCGCCAGGCAGCACGAGGCGGAGCTGGTGATCTGCAAAATTCAAAATTTCAGCCGCACGGGGACAAGCTGGCAGGAGCATGCCGGCCTGTTGTCGCAGCGGGATACGATCAATCCCTATGATTATGATCTCCTATGGAATTATCTGGTCGGCAATAAGCTATATCTGACGCGGCACCTGCGGGAGAGCGGTGTGCTTTTTCCGCCGCTGCGCTACTCGGAGGATGGCGCGTTCAATATGCGCTATGCTTACTGCTGCACCCGCATCAGCGGCTGCCCAAACACTTTTTTGCGCTATCGCCGCCGGGTGCGTCGGAGGGTTTTTCCGTCAGCCAGACGATTAGCCTGCCGCTACTACGGGATTATATGGCTGCCAACGGGATGATTTATGATGCGGCGGCGGAAGCCCTCAAGCTGCCTACGCAGGGGGTTGACCGGGAGGCCTATCTGGACGAGGTGCTGTATAAAACGGCCTATGTGCTAATCGCGCAGTTTTACAGGCTTTTTTGGCGGGCGGATGAGGCATGTATCACCTATATCGCGCAATCCCTGCGCAAATTGCGGGAGCAAATGTCGGCCGACCGTTTTACACAGCTCTGTGATTTCAACAGCGATATCGAGGTGCGCGAGCTGATTGAGGATCGGGAAATGATGGCGAAGCATGCCCGTGTGTCATTTTTTGTAACGGCGAAAGGGTCGCGGGATCAGATGGAGCTCTTTTTGAATCGCTCTACATGCAAACAATGCCGTGCTTCGAGGTGTTTGTGCCGCAATCCACAGCAGATGCGGGGCTGATTCCGGCACAATGGGCGGCCTGCGCCAACCTGCATGTGCTGCCGGATCACAGCTTCCTTTCCACGGCCAAAAAGCAGGCGCGTGCACGCCTGCATGCCCGTCTGCGCACCTGTAATGCGCTTGATCCGCGCCTGCTGCGCTTTTTATACCGCTTCCCGATCCCGGCAGGGCTGAAGCAAACGGCCTTCAGTGTGCTTGTACAGATGCTGATCGTTTATTTTAAAAGGCAGAATGCCGCTTGAAGCCATAGAGCTAGAAGCGCACGAAACGAAGCGTAAGGAAAGGGGCGTTATCTGTGAAGCGGCTGTTTTTTACTCTGTATGCCGCAATGTTTCATCTGTTTCGGGTTTTTCCGGTGCAGAAAAAGCGCGTTGCATTGATCTCAATGCATAACGCGGATTTTCACGATGGCTGGGTGAGGTGGAACGGGCGTTTCAGGGCAAAAAGGAAGGCTATTTTTTTACCAAAATCACGCGCCGGGATCTTTGCCTGCAAACAAATGCGGGCCCGGCCGCCTTTTTGCGCTCTGTTTGTCGTGCGATCGGTTTTTTTACCCGGAAAGCCTATGGGCTAGCCCGTTCTCGTTATATTTTTCTCAATGATAATTTTATGCCGCTGGCAAGCCTGCATTTGGGTAAAAAGGTGGTTGTAACGCAGCTTTGGCATGCAGAGGGCGCCTTTAAACGCTTTGGGCAGGATATCAGCCAACCGCCGGAAATCCGTGCGCGCGAAGCAGCGGGCAACGCCAAGCTGACCTTTGTCATTTGCTCTTCTGAAAGTGTTGCGCCGCATTATACAAGCGCCTTTCATGTGCGCCCGGAGCAGGTGCTTCCGCTTGGCTCACCGCGGACCGATTTTTTCTTCCGTCCGCAGGATATCACGGCTCTGCGCGCCCGTTTTAATGAGCAATACCCGCAGTGCAGGGGAAAAAAGCTGGTGCTCTATGCGCCAACCTTCCGGGATGACCCGGAAAAGGATCGGGAGCTGCTTTCCCGGCTGGATACGGGGCTTTTCAACCGATATCTGGGCGAGGAGTATGCGCTGTTGGTGCGGCTGCACCCACAGATTCATGCGGATACACGCACGCTGGAGGGAGCAGTCGATTTAACCGCATATCCGGATGTGAGCGAATTGGTGCTCCTATGTGATGTGTTGGTGACGGACTATTCCTCCATTGTGATGGATTTTGCGTTGCTGCGCAAACGCTGCATCTTTTATGCGTTCGATTTGGAGGAATATGAGAAGGACCGGCCGTTTTATTTTGACTATGAATCCTTCGTGCCGGGCAAAATCGTCCGGACGATGCCCGAATTGCTCGATGAGATTGAGCATGGCGTCCTTGACCTTGCGCGGCTGGAGCGATTCCGCGCGTTCCACTTTGGTCGGCCGGATGGCGGTGCGGCCGTTCGCGTTGTGGATTACGTAACAAAAGCTCCCTATCCTTCATAAGCTTTTGTGAGTCCCACCGCGGGGCTCACATTTTGTATTTTTGCAGCCGTTTTTAAAAAAGGCGGTTTTTTTATCAAACGGAAAGGATGCGTTGTGTTGATGCTAATGCGGGAGATTATCCGGAAAAAAAGGGATGGAGAAGCGCTGACAGATGCGGAAATTGCATTTTTTATCCGCGGGTATCTGAACGGAAAAATCAGAGATTTTGAAGCTTCCGCGCTGCTGATGGCGATCTGTTTTCAGGGGATGGATGAGCGGGAAACCCTCACGCTGACGCTTGAGATGGCTCGTTCCGGCGAACAGCTTGATCTGTCCTCTCTTTCGGGCGTAGCGGCCGATAAACACAGCACAGGCGGCGTGGGGGATAAAACGACGCTGATCGTGGCGCCGCTAGTCGCTGCAATGGGTGGCCGTGTGGCAAAAATGTCCGGGCGGGGGCTCGGCCATACGGGCGGCACCATTGATAAACTGGAAGCGATCCCCGGCTTTCAAACGTCGCTTTCCCGCAAGCGATTTTTGCGGCAGGTGGAAGAGATCGGCCTGTGTGTTGCCGGGCAGACGGGTGAACTCGCCCCGGCGGACAAAGCGCTATATTCCCTGCGGGATGCAACTTCCACGGTGGAGAGCATCCCTCTGATTGCCTCCAGTATTATGAGCAAAAAGTTAGCGGCTGGCGCGCAGTGCATCGTTCTTGACGTTAAATGCGGCAGCGGCGCCTTTATGAAAACAGAAGAGCAGGCGCGTCAGCTTGCGCAAGAGATGGTGCGCATCGGCAGGGGCGCGGGGCGGCGGGTTTCCGCTCTGATTACCAACATGGATATTCCGCTGGGCTATGCCATCGGGAATGCGCTGGAGGTGATTGAGGCGGCAGAGATCCTGCGCGGCAGGGGGGATCAAGCATTGACCGGCTGTGCGTGGCTCTAAGCGCGCAGATGATGGCTCTAAGCGCGCAGGGGAGCATAGCCTTTTACGAGAAAAAGGCGGAGGCGGCGCTCCAGGATGGATCTGCCTTTCAGAAGCTGCGGGAGCTAGTGCGCGCGCAGGGCGGGGATGATTCTGTTTGGAGCACCGGAACGTTTTCCACAGGCAAAAGTAAAAATGCCCGTATCATCACCTGAATCCGGGTTTATCATCCATATGGATGCAGAGCTGATCGGCCGCGCCGCTATGCTGCTCGGCGCGGGGCGTGTCGAGAAGGAGGGTGCGATAGACCCGGCGGCGGGAATCGTTCTGCGAAAGAAAACGGGGGATTTCGTCCACCGGGGGGAAACGGTTGCGCAGCTGTTTACCAATCTTGAATCAGAGAGGCAAATTGCACAGGCGGCGGCGCTGTTTCTTACGGCGATCCATTTTTCACAAATCCAGCCGGTCGAAGAAGCGTTGATTTACAACGTAATTGGAGAAAATCGGGAATAACAGCATAAAACGTATTTACCTCTGCTTCTCAGATATGCTATACTAAAAAGAGATACTATCGGAGAGGAGAATAGGGCGAGATGAAGCATCGCTTGGAAGATTACCCGGGTGCAGGTGAGCTGACGCTTTGGTATGAAAAACCCGCACATACGGATTATAAAGGCTGGGAGCAGCAGGCGCTGCCCATCGGCAATGGATATATGGGAGCAAAGGTGTTTGGCGGCATTCGCCGCGAACAAATCCAATTTAATGAAAAAACGTTGTGGACAGGCGGCCCCGGCACGCCGGGCTATGCGCTCGGCTGCGCAAGGGATGATAACGGCCAGGCGATGCATGAAATTCAAAATATGCTCGCAGCAGGGGAAAATGAAGCGGCTGAGAAAGCGATGCGCGGCCTTCAGGGCTCTGAAGCGGGCCTTGGCGCCTACCAGAATTTTGGAACGATGTTTTTTGATTTTCCCGGCCTGCGTGAGCGCTCCTGTAGGCAATATCGCCGCACGCTTGATCTGCGCACGGCTGTTTCCTGCGTTAGCTTTGCGCACAAGGGGCTGCGCCACACGCGCACCTGCTTTATGAGCTATCCGGATCATGTGTTCGTTGCAAAGTTTGATGCGGACGGCAGTGAAAAGATCAGCTTTCGCTTTTGGGTGGAGTCTGCGCAAAAAGGGAAATGCCGTGTCAAAGGGGCGGATACGCTTCTCCTTTCCGGTTCCCCACGCGGCTGTGTGGGCGGAAAGGATAGCCCGGATGCAAACAACTTGCGCTATGCTGCGGCCTTCCAAATCGTTGTCAATGGTGGAACGGTAAAGCCGCACGGGGAGGATTCCCTAGTGGTCAGCGAGGCGGATAGCGCTGTGCTCTACCTCTGCGCGCAGACGGATTATGAAGATCAATTTCCGCATTACCGCAGCGGGATTGACCCGGTCCCGCAGGCGTTGCAGCGTGTGCAGGTTGCGGCGGAAAAGGGTTATGAGGCGCTTTATCAGGCGCATCTGGCGGATTATCAGGCGCTTTTTGACCGAGTGGAAATCCAGGTGGGGCAGGAGGAGGAGACCTCTCTACCGACCGATAAGCTGTTAAAAAAATATAAAAAGGGGCGGCAGAGCAGGTTGTTGGAGATGCTCTATTTTCAATATGGGCGCTATCTCTTGATCGCCTCTTCCCGTGTGGGGAGCCTGCCGGCGAACCTGCAAGGCGTATGGAATGCCAAAAACAACCCGGCCTGGCAGAGCGATTATCATCTGAATGTAAACCTGCAAATGAATTATTGGCCAGCTCACACCACGAATTTGAGCGAAACCACTTTGCCCCTCTTGCGCTATCTCCAGGCCATGCGTAAGCCTGGCCGTATTGTGGCGGCGAAATATGCAGGCGTTGGCGAACGGCTCGCAAACGGTGAGCCGGATCCGTCCAAGCCGACTGGATGGATGGCGCATACGCAGACCAGCGATGGGAATGGTTGGCCCCGGCAGCGACTGGCGCTGGGGCTGGGCGCCCGCAAACGGCGCCTGGATGCTGCAAAATGCTTATGATTGCTATACCTTCAGCGGCGATGTGACGCTGCTTGCCAAGGAAATTTATCCAATGATGGAGGAATGCGCGCGCCTGTGGACACAGCTGCTGATTTTTGATGCAAAGAGCGGCCGCATGGTATCCTCTCCGAGCTTTTCCCCGGAAAATGGGCCGGTTACCGCAGGGGATACTTATGATCAGGAGCTTGTGTGGCAGCTCTATACCGATGTGCTGGATGCTGCGCGTGTATTGGCAGAAAACGGTTGGGAGGGCTTGCCGGATCAGGCGCTGCTTGAAACAATTCGCAAGCAGCTGCCCCTTTTAAAACCGCTTCAGGTGGGCAAATGGGGACAAATTAAGGAATGGTTTTTTGAGGATCAGTGGCCTGACCGCGGCTTTAAAACCAAAAAAGTGCAGAACCATCATCGTCATATGTCGCATCTGCTTGGCCTCTATCCTGCAGCCATATCACTGCGCAAACGCCGGAATATCGGCATGCCGCCCGTGTTTCTATTGAGGATCGGGGCGACGGCGGGACCGGCTGGTCAAAAGCGATGAAAATCTGCGCTTGGGCGCGCCTGCTTGATGGCAATCACAGCTATAAAATGCTTGGAGAGCTTTTAAGGCACAGCACGCTCGATAACCTCTGGGACACCCATCCGCCCTTCCAGATCGACGGGAATTTTGGTGCGGCTGCGGGCATTGCGGAAATGCTTTTGCAAAGCCATGCGGGTGTGATACAGCTTTTGCCCGCCCTGCCCGACGCATGGGCAACCGGCAGCTTCAGGGGCCTTGTGGCGCGTGGGAATTTTGTGATTGATCTAGCCTGGCAGGAGAAAAAGCTCGTGGAGGGCAGTATTCATGCCCGCGCAGGCGGTGCGTGCAAGCTCTCCTATCCCGGCATCCACACCGTGCATATTTTGGATCAGAACGGCACGCCCGCCGCTTTTGCAGTGCTCGATGCGGATACGATTGTGTTGGATACCAAACAGGGAATGTCCTATTCCATTCGGCGGTGAAGGTGACACGCTTGATTTACCGCCTGTAAAATAACGCGGTAAAAGGGGCAAATGTCCATGGGCTCAAAAGGCGTGTTGGGCTGGCGGCGTTTTCTCTTTACCGCAAAAGGTTGACGGTTTCTATGGAGAAATTGCTAGAGCTGCAATTTTTAGATATTCTTCCAACCCGCTCCGGTTTTCTCTTTGTACGGAGGGAGATTCTCGATGAAACGCAAATCCGCCTCTCCTTTCACGAATTTTTGTTGCACACGCGGGAAGAGGTTCCTGTGCGGCGGAGCGTATATCTGCGCCGTAAGTTCGGCGCGGGTTATGAAACGCTTGTGCGGAGCTTGGCGACTATGTTTCCTGCGATACGGCCCGGCTTCCGGATGGGAATTTGGCCGTGCTTTATCCCGGAGGAGAGCTCGGATTTTTTTCAAAAGAGGGCCGGCCGGTTTGGCGCGGGGAATTGACCTATCGCGGAGCAGGGGTTTCCGACTTGGCAGTAGATGGGGATTTTTTTTGGTCGGCTGTGCCGGAGCAAAATGCTGTGATCTGCTTTTCCACGGCGACGAAACGGATTGCTCTACGCATCAGCGGCGGCACGCAGCGCGCGTTTGACGGGCCGTGTTCGCTTGTGCGGTATGGACGGGTGCTGTATGTATGTAATGAGCGTTCGCACCAAATTAGCACACTTAGCCTCGACCGGTATGCGGTGCGGGATTATCAGCACTTTCAGGAGCCTGTTTATAAATTTTTTCGTTGGCAAAAGGAGGAAATTGCCGTTTTAGCTTCTGGCGTATACCTCCTGTAATCCCTTCCCAGCCCGGATAAAACGGAGAAAAGGGAAAATACTATTCCCGAATCGTTTTGACGGGCGGGGATGAAATAGATGGAAATCAGCGAAGTAAAAATCAGGCGCATTTATCACCAGGAGGAACGGTTGTGCGCGATGGCCTCCATCGTGATTGACAATGCGGTGGCAGTGCATGAGGTGAAAATCATCAATGGGCCGAATCGCAAATTTATCGCAATGCCCAGCCGTAAGGAAAAAGACGGCACTTACCGCGACCTTGTGCACCCGCTCAATCGGGCTGCGCGCGAGGAGATTGAGCGTGCCGTATTCGCAGCTTATGAGGCGGCCTTGCAGGAGGAACAGCTTCAGCCTCCACAACAGGATCAGCAGGCAGAGCCTGCGCAATAGATGAATTCATCAAAGGGGAGGGAGAGAGCAATGGTTTTGACTCTCCCTCCCCATGTTTGCGCCTGCATCGATCAATTGGAGCAGGCGGGCTTTGAGGCTTGGGCGGTTGGCGGGTGCGTGCGTGATTTGCTGCGTGGCGTCCAGCCGCACGATTATGACTTGACGACGAGCGCCTCCCGGAGGAGACGCTGCGCCTGTTTCCGCATACGGTTCCAACCGGCATTACATATGGTACGGTCACGGTCATCGCCCAGCGGGAGCCTCTGGAGGTGACGACCTTTCGCACGGAAGAAGCTTACCATGATTTTCGAAGGCCTTCAGGCGTTCTATTTGCGTCGCGGCTTGAGCAAGACCTGGCACGCCGGGATTTTACAGTGAACGCAATGGCCTATGCTCCGTCCAGAGGTCTCACCGATCTGTTTGGCGGGCAGCATGACCTGGAGACGCATGTGATCCGGGCGGTGGGAGATCCATCCGACCGTTTTAAAGAGGATGCCCTACGTGTTTTGCGCGCCTTCCGGTTCGCTTCGCAGCTTGATTTTGCACTGGAAGAGCACACGCTCTGCGCAGCGCTTCTGTATGGGGAAAATCTTGCAAAGATCAGCGCAGAGCGTGTGGCGGCGGAGCTGATGAAATCGCTGGCGGGGCAGAGGCCCTCCGCGCTGGCGCCGTTGCTATGCAACGGAGCGCTTTCCTTTTGTGGGCTTACCTCTACAGAGCATGGCGTTTTTCCATTGCTGGACACGCTTCCGCCGGACGGCGCTTTGCGTCTGGCCGCCTGTGCCGGATCTGCGGCGCGCAGGTGCATGCCGTCTGCGCCGCCGCTGA
>ENA-OQDW01000801-OQDW01000801.1-human-gut-metagenome-genome-assembly--contig:-NODE-801-length-12548-cov-1.492794_pt1 | contig 12548 bp, 17 predicted proteins | sample MGYA00242784_ERZ504613 | MGnify/ENA primary metagenome ERZ504613 (study PRJEB26092, sample SAMD00036330) | human gut metagenome | host: Homo sapiens | study: EMG produced TPA metagenomics assembly of... | reverse complement strand
ATTGATTTCCTGCTCTTCATTGGTCAGGAAGATATAGATTTCTCCATTCTTCTGCACCAGTGTCTCACGGATCAGTTTCTTTAAGGATTCTTCGATCTTGCCACGGATTTCAATGCGGTCATCATCTATATTAGAGATCATCAGCGTGGTAAGGTTATCTACGTTTGCCTTGATCTCTTTGACATATTTAATCATGAACAGTACTTTCAGTAATTCCACATCAAACTCATCCAGTCTGCTGTTATCCTCTGCATCGGTAATGACCTGGCTGTGCTGATGGTCGATAAATTTATGCAGCGGATCGTAGAAATAGCTGAACGGTACCAGTACACCTTCCTGGCTGTCTTTTAAGCGGATGGCAGACTCTTGGAACAGTGCCAGCATAGAACGGGACTGATCCGATAAGTGCTTTCCACTGGCTCCATGGGTACGCACAGCTGTCAGTACCTGTCCAAGTAAATTAAACTGATATGGAATAAACGGATAACAGTCTGCGAAATCCGTCTTGTCTGTATATAATTTTTTATCTGCAGTATCCGCTGTGAATGTAATCAAATTCTTGATGATGGACTCTTTCTGCTCATATAATAACTTCAGGGATTCTTCTGCAATCTCATTTTTCTCCAGAATACGTTTCCGGATAACTTCATCTACATTGGATGCAGACAAGGATAATCTGGTATCAAAACGTCCCTGAATCTTGGAGAAGTCATTTCCTTTTGTCTTTGTGATAGAATCAATATCTTCCTGGCTGGTAACGATCACCCATGCTTTTCCTCTGCAGGCAGTTCCTAAATCTTCCACGATAGTCTGTAAATTCAGCATTAACTGGGTATCATCGGCAATGTACTGTCCGATCTCATCCACAAGGAAGATTACATGATGATTCGGTCCTTTTTTCTCACAATATTCTTTAACTAAAGATACAAATTTTTCAATGCTGAGATCATACCCACTTTTGGCATTTTTACACCAGTTACGGGCAGCTTCCTCACTCATAAAGTCCATGGCAACAAGAGTTTTTACAACTTTATCCTGTACAACTGCAAATGCCTGTCTCTTTTTCTCCCATGGTGCACCTGCAATCTCTTCAAATTTCTCTTTAAACTCCTCAAATCTGCCTTCGTTGTCTAGCTGGCGTTCAAATTCTGCAAGATACGGAATGGATCCGCAGTATCCCTGCATTTCATTGAATACCTTCATGAAGACTTCCACGATAGCTTCTTTTCCAGAGCCAACCTTTGCAGATCCTTTGGAATCAATATTAAAGAGCATGACATCAGAAGAAATGGTTCCGGAATTGGTCATCTTTGGCAATCAGCATTGGATCATCGATTTTCTTTCCATCTGTAAAGTACTCGATGGCTCTCTTTCCTTCTACCACACTGTTTTTTAACAGATAAGAAAGAATCTTTAAAAAGTGAGATTTACCACTTCCAAAGAAACCGGAAATCCAAACGCCCATTTTGTCTGTATTGTTATTGATCCCCTTTTCATAGTTATCGAAAAATCACGGAAATGTTTTAACAGTTCTTTTGTCACTACATATTCGTCCAATTCCTGATATACGTTTTCTTCATCAGACTGACCTACTTTGATTACGCCCTTAATATCACGATTAATCTTTTTTTCAAACATGTCCTTAATCTGCATACGATTTTCTCCTTCGTGTTTACACAAGCCTAAAGGCCCGATAATAGTTCTTAGAATCAATGGATCCAAAAAGTTTTAGATCCTGACCACTATATTCTCCAGGGTAAAACATAACCACTGGTGCTTTATCAAACACCTGATGTAAATTATTCAATATATTGTGGGCAGCAATAATAGGATGACATTTACCTACTCCTGTCAGAAAAACCACGCTGTCTGTCAGATCTTCCTGCAGAATTTTTGAGATAATCAGATTCAGTTCATTTGTTTCATCCAATCCCAATGTCTCTACCAGACTTCTGCCATATCAAAAAATCCATTTTCTTTTTCCAAATCAAAGAAGGCTTCCAGATATCCTTCTTCCTCTAGTACCTGAATCATCGTATGGAACAGGTCAAATTCTATAATTTTAAAGTCTTTATTGCCGTTGTTTGATTCGGTCTTTTAAATATGCGATATGATTGCGCACTTCCAGTTCTGCTCTCGGATTGTAATCAAACACATAATATCCAACTTCATTTCCGAGTCCTTTGTTTTCTCGAAAAGATTTTTCAGAAATCTTATCCTCAATCTGATTCAGTCTCTCTTCCAAACTTAATCTTGCCATCATCAGACTCCCTTCACTGCTTTCAAGTATTCGCCAAGTCCATTTGCAGTCAGTAATTCTTCTGTACGGTAATCAATATGAATTGGCTTGATTGTTCTTGGTTTTGCACTGCTTTCCAGTAATCCTGCCTCAAACATCATTCTGATAAAACACTGTTTCAGCTTCCGTACTGCAGTATCTGTCCAGCCTGCAACCACATCACTCTGCATTGCCTTATCTGAAAAAAAGACATTCAAATCCCGGTCTGTGATTTCTTTTTCACCTAATCGAATCTTCTCGTCGTATATTTCATGTAAAAACTCAAAAAATAATCTGCTATCCATCAGAATTGCAATCAGATTCAGAATCTTTGCGGTTTCTACATCGCAAGTGATAAATGCCTGTAATACTGCTTTCGGTAAGGCAGATACCCTTCGGTATGTTCCATTTAACACCTCATAGGCTCGATATTCTGCCTTCACCTGATAGATATTTTCCTCCCAGGCAATCTTGCGGATGTCTGCCTTGCTAAGTCCTTCCAGAATATAAGCTGCTGTTTTTCTGGATTCTTGCAACCAAAATAATTTTGATGTAAGTCCTGCACTGTATTCCATTACTGTCCACCATCCTTTGTTTCCTGGCACAGCGGACATTCGCAATCCGCTTTCGCTACTTGCTCATGAAGCAGCCGCTTTGCGGCTTGCGTTCATAATGGACAATATCTCCGAAATCACAATCTAACTTCTCGCAGATCTTTTCCAGAACCTTCATGGAAACCAGCTCGTCATTGGTCATTTTTGCCACGGTGCTGCTGCTGATTCCCACCTGGTTCATCATATCCACTTTCTTCATTTTTTTATCGATTAATAGCTTCACAATCCATTGTATGATACTGCCATATGTATTCCCTCTTTGTTATGCAAAACTTATGGTTTTTCTGTATTTTGAAAGTATATTATTTCTTTTCGTCCTTATACTCTCAATCTTCATTATTGTATCATACTGTATATTTTTCTTCAACAATAAGTGCAAATGATAAGCTTCGACTTTGCGAAAGATTCATTTGAAAATCTAATGATAGCACATAAGATTTGCTCTTATTCTTCCAAATACATTTTCAGTGCGTTATAGCAGTTCAGTGTCTCATTGTCTGCATCATTGAAATTCTGGGAATAAGTCTGCAGACTTCCTGTTGGATCCGTAACCAGATTTGTCAGTGATATATAGGCATCATACAACTTTGAAAGGGATTCATAAGCATCTTTATACTCTTCTGGTGGATTCTTTAATTTCTTCATCAGGGAGTTTACAGTATCTTTATTGCTATTGATATCCGCTATTTGTCCACTGAAACTGCTATCTGAAAAGAGATTTTGCAGGGCATCATTAAAGTCAGATACAAAGTATCCATCCGGTTTTGTATATTTATTTGTCGTGCTATCACTTTTTTCATTTTCAATTCCGTCTCTACCATTTCCAGTAATTTTCCAGTCTATTTTTTTCCTTCTTTATATGCCTGAATCTCATCCGCCCAATGATCGTCCATAAAATCCATCATTGCATCATTATCAACAGCTTTTGAAATTGCTCTTCCTACAGCTTTAAAATTTAATTCAACGCCCTTGGAATCATTTTCATATGTTACAGATCTGTTTCTGGCAATCCCTATCTTTTCAGCCTCTCTTCCTGCATCAATATTGGCACCCAGGAACAGAAATTCCCATCCACATTCTTTCTTAGCTTCTATCTTTCGCTTGATCTGCTCCTGTGTGAAATGCTCACTGGAATTTTCTAATCCATCTGTAGTAATAACAAATATGATCTTTCCTGCCCGGTGATCCTCTGGGAGATGTTTCTGTACATTTTCCATTTTTTCAATTCGCTGTTCCAACTGCATCTAATAAAGCGGTACAGCCACGTACAAAGTATTCTTTTTCCGTAAGTGGTTCAATGATCTCCACCGGGAATCTATCATGGATGATATCTACTTCATCGTCAAATAAAATAGTAGTCACATTCACTTTCTTTCCCTGCGCCTTTTGCTTTGCGATCATGCCGTTAAATCCGCCAATTGTATCACTTTCCAATCCACCCATTGATCCACTTCTGTCCAAAATAAAAACCAACTCAGTCAATTCTGTATTCATGTGATTTCCTCCTTACTAGCTTGTTTTCAAGCCATCATGGTATCCCCTTGTGGGATTTCCTCCTCTGATATTTGTTGTTAATCACATTTTATCTACAGAACCAACTGGGTTGGTCGCCTGTCAGGTGACATTGCACCAAAATATTTTATTAAAACACTGGTTGTCCATACGCATCCAGCACATCATTGATTTCAAACATATCATAAATCTTATTCTGCAAGAAATATGCCACGATAATATCTGTTTTGGAACTTCTGGATAATGCGAAACCGGCACTTGCCAGTAAATCCTTTGCTTCATCCAGGGATAATTCCAAGGCAATCGTAAAAGCCAGTACCGTTTTTTTATTTGGAACATAATTGACATCTTTCCGGATTTTTGAAAAATGTCGACGATCCACATATGCCTTTGTATATGCTTCTGAATCAGTCATACCACGCTCATCGATCATTCGGAGTAATCTCTGTGAAAATGTTTCCTCCAGCTGATTCATCAGATTATCAATATTTCTGTTTACCGACATCGTAGAAGACATACCTTTTTGTATTTTTGTCTTCTGCATTGTTGAAACATCAAATTCTTCTGGTAATGCTTCTTCTGAAAAACTGCTTTCTTTTACCGGCTCTTCCTGTAAAGCCTTTTCTTCGGCTCTCTTTTTCCGGAATTTTGTAATTTTATCAAAAATGGATTTCATTTCTTTATCCATTTTGATATCATCTTTTACTGGCTCATAATACTTGTCTATGTATTTCCCTACCTCATCAATCAGCTTCTGATCTGCCATAATCTGTACCGCCTTTTATAATTCTTAATCATCGTAATGATTGAATCCACCAAGAATCCGGGATTACTATGCCCCTGCTTATGACCTTTGTCATCATAATGATTCACACCTCCAAAGAATCCAGGGGTGCTCTCGCCTACTTTCTTTCCGTTTGCATCGTAATGATTGATTGATCCAAATAATCCTGGTCTGCTATATCCTTTTTCACTCATAATGTCATCCTCCTGACTCTATTAGCCTCTTGTTTGATCTCAGAATAACACACTTTTTTCATTTGAAAGTCGCATAACAGGCGACATTCTTTTATTTCATTTACAAACATTATACCATTTATAATTCTTCCGACAATACGCAAAAAAGCCGGAAGTCACAATATTATCCGTGATCTCTGACTCATTGTGCTTATACTACACTGTCCTTACACCCCGATCAGCTCTTCTCTCCGGCTTATCTTTTTCTGTGCTACTGCTTTTCTTGCAAGAACACAACGCTTAATTTCACCATGATCCGCCCTGTTCCCGGAGGTATGGAATACTTTCCTTAAAACTCTTTGCAGAATTTTTGATAAATTTCCTTTTTTTTGCTTGCAAAAGAGCAATTCATCTGTTAAATGTGATGTTGATAAAAGGAGGTGCTATTCATGGCTAAATAGTGCATCTGCGATAAAGGAGCTCATTTCGGAAACAATGTGAGTCATTCCCATAGAAGATCCAACAAAATGTGGAAATCTAACGTTAAATCCGTCAGAGTAAAAACAACTGCCGGCGGAGCAAAGAAAATGTATGTATGTACTTCTTGTTTAAGATCCGGAAAAGTTGAAAGAGCGTAAGTAATATCGTATGCCCCCGTAGAATGCGGGGGCTGTTTTTTTATCTTTAAGACAGATAAATCACAAGCGGAAGTATGCCAAGTGCACACTTCCCGCTTATCTGCAAAACATATGATATCCGCACAGCAGACATATGACTGCCATTGCGATCACAATAAAATTCTCTGTAATAAGAATACCAAGAACCATGCCCACACCAATAAAAACAGCATAAAACCAGTTAGCTTTCCCACTCCTGTCTGCTCATTTCCTGTTTTTTATTACAGTATATGCATGAAATCTAAATGGAATACTACTCTTCTTTCCCGTCTGTATCCTCAGCATTGCCTGCACCTGGCGCAAAACGGTTCACAAAATCCGGCACCATATCCAGAACCTTGGTAAGGCCATCCTGATTTTTTACGTTTACAAGTTTGGTGCTTCCATTCTGGATCACAAGTACTGCACAGGGAGACATCTTTCCGGCAAGACCTCCGCCGCCGTTATTCTTCTTGTCCCCCTTCAAAAGCTCCGGCTCCCACGCCGAAGGATACATCGACCAGAGGAAGGATAATGGTATCACCTACATGAATGGCATCGCCAACCACTGTTTTGGCCGATACAAAGCCATCCATTCCTTTAAATAATGAATTCACGGTATCTTTGAAATTATTCTCTTTCTCCATGTTTTACCTCCTTATGTCTCCATCGGTGGATGACGTATTTTATATTTTTATTGAAATAAAGCTTCGCTGCTGTTGTGAGAACTACAATTCCATAAATCCTTCCCTTTAACAGGATCTCTCCCTCAAGAACATTTTCATCATCAAAAGGGCAGGCTGCTTCGATCTTGTTTTTATGAAAAGGAATCGTCATTCCTAATACAGCCAATACCATACCTGTAACTGCCGGATCTTCATTGCCAAATGTGATTTTTCCGGTGATCCTTGTCGGAAGCACATGATAAATCAGTTTTTTTGCATTTTTCCACAGAAAGGAAAGAGCCTCTCTGGTTCGGGGATGGTCTAAAAATTCTTTCCACCAGTTTATCTTATCACAGAAATTCCGGATTGTTAATGCAAGACTTTGCATTTTTTTCAGAATCCTTTTGGGTATTCCAAGAAAATTCTGTACGATTCGGATCAGATTTCCAACTGCAGTTTTTATTCTTCCCACTATATTCAAAATTAAATCTGCAATCTTTGTCCGAAGCTTCTTTTCATCTTCCGATTCTTCCGATATTTCTTCGGAAATCGATATCGGCTCCATTATTACATTTTCCAAAATTTCATTTATATCTTCAACAGTATCTTCCTGAGGCTCAGACATTTGCAGCTCTGCGGTATCGTTCTGATTTTCGTTTTTTGATGTCTTTTCATGGCTTCTGGAAGCCTCTGCCTGTTTTTTGGCATTTTGATTTCCGGAGTTGGAAAGAGATCTAGGTTTCTTTTTTTTACGAAACAGATTTTTAAATTTTTCCAAAGGAATCCCTAAAAAACATAATTTTGTTTTCAGAACGCCCTGCTCCCAGAATACCTGTGCAGATATTATATGAAGCAGCCAGCTCACTTCACTGAAAGCATGTATTTCACGAAGACTATCCGTACGGTCTTTTTTTAATTTCCCTCTGTATCTGATCGGACAGAATAAAAGAAGCAGCAGGATCAGAAAGATCAGCCCGATCAGAATCCCCAGAAGGATCAATATCCATTTTATTATCAGCCATAATATATGCAGCATTGGTTCACCTGTTTTTCAGATATTCTTTTATTTTAAAATTTCCAGTTTCGGTATAAACCTGTTCGATCATATCCTGTACCATCTGTATAGCACCGGATTTTCCTCTAGCCATTCCAACGATCAAAGGACAGGTGGCTCTGGCGCTTCGCTGTACAAGCATGCCTGCGGGAAGAATTTCCAAAATATTTCCGGGATTATCAGACAAAGTAACAACGTAGATATCCGGCACGAATTTGCCAGCAGTGATCCTGGCTCTTATTCTAGTAGGATTTTTACATCATTTCCTATGTAATAGTTTTTCATCCATTTCAGCAATCTGCCCTCACCTCCGTTATAATGCCAAACAGGGCTGCGTATGTACACAGCCCTGTCCTGTTGTTAAAAATACTTCTGCTGTTTCGCCCAGACGCCCTCACTTCGCATTTCCAGACACTCCTGATAGGCCTGTTCCACGATATGCTTCTCGTTGGAAAAACGGAGAAGATGATAAGATCTCATGAAACTTATAGTAATCCGGAATCTACAAAATATTCCTCTCGCTGGGGTTTGCTATGATAATTATCAGCTATCATGAGATACCAGTGTACCTCTTTCATTACCACATCCTCCGGAACGGTGAAATTATACTGGCTCTTACCGATATATTTCACGATAGAGGCCCGAACACCTGCTTCTTCCATTACTTCACGTAAAGCAGTCTGTTCAAAAGTCTCTCCTTTTTCTACAGTTCCTTTGGGAAGCACCCATCCTTCATAACGGTTCCTGTAGGATTTATACAATGCCAGGATCTTACCCCGATGAATTACCACACCGCCACAGCTTGTTGCTTCTATCATATTGCAATCCTCCTGTAATGCGTGTGTCTTTTGCACTGGCTATAGTATACCTCTTTTTCACCTTATAGGCAAGGGGCAAGAAGCAGATACTGTTCTCAATTTAATCGAAATAATATGCATCAAAAACATCGGCCGCAATGGGAACTGCCGCTTCACTTCCGGTTCCGCCGTTTTCCACGATCACTGCAATGGCGATATCCGGATCATCTACATTAGAATAACCCACAAACCAGGAATGACTGGAACCATTTTCATCAAACTCCGCAGAACCGGTCTTTCCGGCAACAGTATATCCTCGTCCGTTCAATGCGGAAGCCGTACCGTTTTCAACTACATTTTTCATTAGTTTTCCAAGGATATTGGCTTCATTTCTTGTCATCAGACGTTTGTATTCTGTTTTTTCTGTTTCCCTGACCGTATCACCGGAATTATTCACGATCTTATCGATCATGGTTGGCTTCATCAGTATACCATCATTGGCGATGGCACTTGTGATCAATGCCATATGCATCGGAGAAACAAGAGTGTTACCCTGGCCGATCGAGGTCTGCATCACAAGTGCATTCGGAGAATCTTTATCAAGGGTAAAGCGACTGGTTTTATAGGAATTCAGCGGAAGCGCCCTATTAAAGAGCAGATCCTCTGCAGTACTTTTCAGAGTATCTCCTCCCAGACCAAGTCCCATATCTGCAAATGCACAGTTACAGGAATGTGACAAATGCGGAATAAAAATCCTCCTGTCCATGTACTGCACCATTGTAACACTGGATCGTGTGGTCATCCACTGTGATACTTCCCTGACACAGATAGGAATATCCCTCCAGTGATCCCTTTTGTCTGAAATAATCCAGTGCCGTGACGATCTTAAATATTGATCCCGGAGGATAAGCTCCATTGGTTGCACGGTTTAAAAGGCTACTGTTACTTTCATCATTAACAAGGGTATCCCAGTTCTGTGCGATCGTGTTCGGATCAAAATCCGGTTTACTCACCATAGCTAGGATACGTCCGGTGGATGGTTCCAGTACAACTACCGCTCCTCTCCGGTCTCCCAGAGAATTGTATGCCGTTGTCTGAAGATCTGCATTCAAACTGGAGATCACGGTATCACCCTGATTCTTTTTTCCCAGGAATTCATTTTTCATCTGTTCCAGAAAAAATGAATGTGAGGTGAGAAGCTGGAAATTTGCTTCCGATTCCAAACCACTCTTACCATTGGTATCATATCCTACTGCATGTGCAAAAATATTGGAAAACGGATACGTTCTCTCTTCTGTTCCATCTTCATACACATTGGTCTGTGCCAGAACCTCACCATCCGAAGACTGGATACTTCCACGTACTACCCGGTCCGAAAATGTATCCTGACGGGTGTTGTACGGGCTGTTGATAAAATCTTCGCTTTTTATGGCGTCAAAATAGGCCAGATATCCGATCAGACTGACAAAGATCAATATAAAGAAGGCCGATACAAAAGTTAAAGGCCGGTTCTTTTTTTCTACGGAGTCTGGCGATTTCTCTTTCTCTCAGGCGTTGCTCTCTTTCCTCTTCTTTCAATCGTTTCTTTTCGCTGCGTTTCAATTTGTTCGTCCTCATCTTCCCTCAGAATATACAGTCCCTGAATGATCGCAAGCATCAGGATGGTACACATGACAGAACTGCCTCCGTAACTCACCAGCGGAAGTGTAACTCCTGTCATTGGAATAAACTTGGTTGCACCGCCGATGGTCAGAAATACCTGAAAAGCATATTCTGTTCCGAGCCCCAGTGCGATCAGTTTATAAAACGGATTCCTGATCTTTAGTGCAATAGTAACGATCATCAGAAAAAAGCTTGTGCATACAAGAATCAGGCAGATGGCAAAAATGCCACCCAGTTCCTCGCAAATAGCACTGAAGATAAAATCATTTTTTACGACCGGAATCTTCTCCGGAGAGCCCTGACAAAGTCCCATTCCAAACCAGCCTCCGGTTCCGATCGCAAACAGAGACTGCACGATCTGATAACCTTCATTTTGATAGACAGCCATCGGATCCTTCCAAGCACTGACTCGCTGACGGACATGTCCAAAAAGATGATATGCGATCACCGAACCAACGCATCCTCCGCCAAGTCCCAGAAATAAATAGCTCGGATTTCTGGTTGCCACATAGATCAGTACAAGGTAGGTGACAAAAAAGATCACTGCACTACCCAGATCCCTGGAAAGAACCAGGATCCCTACATGGATCACTGCAACGATCGTAGCCAGTACTACTTTGCGAAAATCCACCTTGGTACACAGAAGTGATGCCATAAAAAATACGAAGGTTATCTTGATCACCTCGGAAGGCTGGATTCCCATAAGAGAAAGCTTTGCACCGTAGCTTGTGCTTGCCAGAACAAGAACTGCCGCCAGAAGTACAATACCAATTCCGGCATAAGCCATGTAAGATCCTTTAAAAATTTCATTTTTCGTATCATTACCGGTATCACCAGTGATACTGCACTACCTACGGCCACGATCAGAAGCTGCTTAGTTGCAGACGGAAGTGAAAGCCGGCAGAGCATGATAAATCCTACGCTCAGGAGCATACACATATTATTTAAAAGAAGCAGCGATGCATTCTGATAAATAATTCGATAAAGGATCTGGATCGCTGCAAAAAAGATCATCATTTCGATATAGAACAGGATGACCCTGAAATCCATGCTTTTTAAATAGATCACAAGAAATGCTGTAAAATCAATAAAAAAGATCATGGTCAGCTGCTGATGAAGCAGTTCTCTCTTTTCTTCCTCATCCTGCCGCCACACCATATAAAAACAATGAAAGGTATAGACGATCATCAATGTGAGGATCACATACTTAGATAATTCTGTAATTACATTAATCATACACTTTTACTCGGCTCCTCTTTTAAAATGGCCTTTTGTATACCTGCGTCCGGAAGGTTTTCCGTTTTCCTGATAAACCGTCCGGAATTCTTTCAGGATCGCTTTTGCTTTCTCTGGCTCTTCGATCGTAAATGCCAGTCGCAAAGAGTGAAGGTTCAATTTTTTTACCTGATCTTTTTCACCCGGAAGTCCGTAAGGAATGCTGTTATAAATGATATTATAACAGTATTTTGCTTTTTCGGAGATGTTTTTTCCCCATGGATCACAGCTGCATTTTACCGGAAATTCACTGTTATAGCGGTCTTTCAGATAAGCCGTCTCATATTTTCCTGTACATCCGAAAAGATTCTTCCTTACACACTGCGCGGAAAGCATCAGTGGGATATAACCATATAAAAGCAGCTCCGAAGAAGTATTATCTCTGTGTTTCAGTTCACCCTCATTCAACTCAAGGGGGACTGTATTTCGAAGAACTCCCTCTTCCCGCCAGAAATCAACACTCTGATCATTCCAGGTATACATGGATGCATCCAGGATACATTTTCCGCCATATCCCATTTTTTTCAGTACGGCGTAAGATTCCAGGTTTCTTACCAGAAAGCCTTCATACCCTGCTCCAACCATTTTTGAGCTGATCGAAGCCACTTTTCGGGGATTTCTCCGCGATGGATATGTGGAGTAGAAAGATATAATTCACTGCTTGCAGCAAGTTCCGGTGAAAATATTTTTCCATAGTATCAAAAGGAAAATAAAAACCTGTAATCCCCGGTTCGTTCAAAAGTACTTCCCGCAGTATCCAAACGTTCCACAGGTATACATACACAGGCAGGCTGTCTGTTACCCTTCTGTGACAGGCAGCCTGATCCTTAGATTTCGTCGGCTGCTTCGTAACCTGTGCTCTCTTCTGACATCCGATCAGTGCTTCCCGCAGCTGACTCAGAGCATCTCTTCGTACTTCATTGAGAACTTTAACCGGAACAAAAATCCTTCCATTTATTTCAATGTTCAGATCCTCCCAACTGAAATCTGTATTTCCCAGTTTCTCCATCTGCTGACGGATCCTCTGTTCTTCCATTGGCTGATTTTAGCAACTGTACCTCACCGTCCCATAGCAGTT
>ENA-OQDW01000799-OQDW01000799.1-human-gut-metagenome-genome-assembly--contig:-NODE-799-length-12555-cov-1.877052_pt1 | contig 12555 bp, 13 predicted proteins | sample MGYA00242784_ERZ504613 | MGnify/ENA primary metagenome ERZ504613 (study PRJEB26092, sample SAMD00036330) | human gut metagenome | host: Homo sapiens | study: EMG produced TPA metagenomics assembly of... | reverse complement strand
CTGCAGAATCCGAAAACGGATCACAAGTGTATTTAAACCATTTAAGGAGTATATAAAAGAAAATGAGATTGATGTAGTATTCCTAATGGAGAATCATCCGGCAATTACCGTATCACCGGTTCGATTTTTTACAAAGGCAAAATATGTATTTTGTGACCATGGTGCCTTGATGAATGAGTGGGAGAAGAAAGATATTACAGCATTTCGCTTTTGGGATGGTTTGATTTCTCATAAGATTGTGACATTGACAGAACAGACACGTCAGGATTATATCAAAAGGTTCAAGACAAATCCGAAAAAAAATTCAGAGCATCTATAATTGGATACCGGAAGAAGTATTAAAGGCAAGAAGACGTATGACAGCACATCAAAAAAGATTATTACAGTTGGAAGATTCAGCGAGGAAAAAGGACATGATATGTTGGTAGAAGCAGCGAAGCTTGTGTTGCCGAAATATCCGGACTGGCAGTGGGATCTTTATGGAACAGGAGATACACTTGATGAGATTCGGAAGAAGATAGAAGAATATGGATTGGAGAAGCAATTGATTCTAAAGGGCAATGTAAAGGATGTATATCAGGTATATGGAGACTATGCATTTCTTGTGCTGCCGTCTTATCGGGAGGGACTTCCCCTTGTACTCTTAGAGGCAAAAGCGTTGGGACTTCCGATGATAAGCTTCGATATTACCACCGGTCCGAGGGAAATCATTAATGAGGGAGAAGATGGATACTTGATTCCACCGTACCATATTGAGGAGATGGCGGCAAAAATAGAAACATTAATAATAGATGAAAAACAACGAATATTGTTTTCAAAGAATACGGAAAAAGGAATTGAAAAATTTTGTAAAAGAAGAATATATTCTGAATGGGAGGAATTAATTGAAACATTATGTGGAGGAGAAGAGTAATCAGTACTAAAAAAAGAAATATAAATTTAGATATGATACGCGTTATAGCAGTTTTTTCTGTACTATCTGTTCATTTTTTTTTTACACAATGGATTTTATGAAGAGATAGTTGTCGGAAAACGATTGTTTTTCATGGGAACGATGAGAAACTTCTTTATGATTTGTGTTCCTTTATTTTTAATTTTGACGGGTTTTTTGATGAATAAAAAAGTAGTGAGTAGAAAATATTATAGTGGATTAAAAAAGACATATATAACATATGTTTTGGCTAGTATAGCGTGTCTAGTATATTTTAGCATTTCGACACAAAGATCATTTGGAATTATAGAAAGCATTAAAATGATTTTAAACTTTAGTGCGGCACCGTATTCGTGGTATATAGAGATGTATATTGGACTGTTCCTTTTGATTCCTTTTATAAAATATATTATATAATGGATTGAAATCAAAAAACAAAAAATAGGATTAATTATTACAATGTTAAGTTTAACAGTATTGCCAAGTGTGATGAATATTTGGGGAATTTCAAGGAAAATTCAGGGAATACTATTGCCAGGAGGAAGTGAAAATTGGGTCAAAATCATTCCTAATTATTGGACAACACTGTGGCCCTTGACATATTATTTTATTGGTGCTTATATCAGTGAGTATGATATTAAAATTCGAAAGAGAAACAATTTTATATTATTAGTTGTAAGTTTGTTTTTATTTGGAGTATTTAACTATATGAGGAGTTATCAAAATACATACGAAGTAAGTGATTACAATTATTTTCAAGGTATACAGCCAGCTATTTTAGCTGTTCTTCTGTTTTTATTTATTTTGCATTTGAATTTAGATAATATTCCGAATATTTTGAAAAGTATTATAACGAAAATTTCAGAATTGTCATTAGGAATATATTTAGTTTCGTTTATTTTTGATAATTTGATTTATCCAAAATTGAATGCTAGAATTATAGAGATGCCTAAAAGAATGGAATGGTATATTATTATTGTTCCCGTGGTGTTTATCTGTTCTCTATTTTCTCTCAGGAATTTTAGATTATATTAGTAAATTTGTTTTTTATTGTGTGGGAAGAGTTACATCAAAACTAGAAAGAAAAGAAGAGAAAAGATAAATAAGTAGAAGAGAATAGGAAGGAAATAATTATGCGAATCTTACAAATTGGATTATCCCATAATCCGGGCGGAGTAGAAAGCTTCGTAATGAATTATTATAGAGAACTTGTGAAATATGGCGTGCAGTTTGATTTTATCAGCATGTATGACAGTCTTGCGTATGAGGATGAGATAAAGTCTTTGGGAGGAACAGTTTTCTATATTTCCAATGTGAAAAGGCATCCGATTCGTTTTCGAAGAGAACTTTTAAAGATATTGAAAGAGGAAAAATATGCTGCAATTCATGTGAATATGCTGTCTGCTGCAAACATTGTACCACTGGAATGGGAAAAAGCAGGGGTGCCAAAAGTGATCGCACATTCCCACAATTCTTCTACACCAGGGTTGCTGAGAAATATACTGCACCGTTTGAACAAGCCGCGGATTTTACATTATGCCACTGATTTTTTTGCATGCAGTAAAGTTGCGGGGAAATGGTTGTTTGATGAGAAAACTATGCAAAGTGACCGATTTCATATCATCCACAATGCACTGCATGTAGAAAAATTTTTTTATAATGAAACTACCAGACAAAAGATCAGAGAAGAGCTTGGTGTGGAGAATCGGTTTGTAGTTGGACATGTGGGTAGGTTTGAAGAACAGAAAAATCATGAATTTCTGATTGATATATTTAATGAGATTGCGAAAGAGCGTGAAGATGCAGTTTTGCTGCTTATAGGGGATGGAGAGTTAAAAGAACAAATTACTGCGAAAGTGCAGGAATATGCAATAGAAAATCAGGTACAGTTTTTGGGGGTCAGAAAAGACATTCCGCAGTTATGGAATGCGATGGATGTATTTGTGTTTCCATCGCTCTTTGAAGGCCTGCCGTTAGTTGCATTGGAAGCGCAGGCATCCGGAGTTTACAGTGTGATGGCGGATACGATCAGCAAAGAAGTAAAAATTACAGATGCAGTAACATTTTTGCCATTGGCTCATAATGAAAAAGAATGGAAAGAGTGCATTTTGGAACCGGGAGATGCTGGGAGAACGGAAGTTCAAAATACTATTATAAAGGAACAGTTTCAAGGTGCTGGATATGATATTATGACAGCGGGAAAACAGCTATTGGAATATTATAAGAAATAAAAGTGATGGAGGAAAATTATGCCAAAAATCAGTGTGATAGTGCCGGTATATAAAGTAGAAAAATATATTCATAAGTGTGTGGATTCTATTTTAAATCAGACGTTTTCGGATATTGAAGTTATTTTGGTAGATGACGGAACTCCGGACAGATGCGGGGAAATCTGTGATGCATACGGAGAACAGGATTCGAGGGTAAAAGTGATACATAAGGAAAATGGTGGATTGAGTGATGCAAGGAATGCAGGAATGCCACATGCGTCAGGGGAATATATCATTTTTATAGACAGTGATGATTATATTGAGTCAGATATGCTAGAATATATGTATACCCGGCTGACAGAGGCAGGAGCTGATATGGCGACGTGTGGATCTACGAGGTTTACAGTGACCGTATTGAACAACAGAAAGAGGAAAAAGATTTTGTGTGTAGTGGGGAAGAGGCATTTCGATGTATTCTGCAGGGGCACACAATTCGCGGAGAAATTTGGAATAAACTGATTCGCAGAAGCTGCATTGAAGATCTGCGCTTTCCAAAAGGAAGCTATATGAAGATATTTACTTTACTGTGGATATGATGCAGAGAATCAAGAAAGTTGCGGTGGGTACGAAACCGAAATATTATTATCTACACAGAGAGGACAGTATCACAGGAAAGCCATATCGACCACAATTATATGATATTATAGACGGATATACGAAAAATTACAAAGTAGTGCAGAAAGCATTTCCGTCATTGACGGAAGAAGCAGAGTGCCTTTGGTTATGGTCGCGCTTTATTGTACTTGATAAGATGCTTTTGGAAGAAAACTATCGAACCATTGAGGGCAGAAAAGAGTTGGTTTTAATTCATACGAAGGCATATGATTCGAATCCTAAAAATAAGTATTTTAATCGTAATCGAAAAATATCGGCAATGATATTATTTTTAAATCTGGAATTGTATCGCAAATTAGTCTTTATCAGTGAGGAAAAGAAAAAGTAAATGATGAAAAAACATGCATATTTGATCAAAGCGCATCATCAGTTTGCATTATTAAGAAAATTGCTGATGTTGCTTGATGATGAGAGAAATGACATTTATATTCATATAGGAATGGATGTAAGGTTTGAACGAGAAGAACTTAAGGGTGTGGTGAAAAAATCTGCTTTGCATTTTGTGGAGAACGTCCGTGAACAGTGGGGAGGATATAGTCAGATTCAAAGTGAGCTGATTTTATTTCAGGCAGCGTGGGAACATGGCTATGAATATTATCATTTGATAAGTGGTGTGGATTTACCGATTAAGACGCAGGATGAGATACATGAATTTTTCCGTGAGCACTACGGAAAAGAATTTATCTATTTTTGTCCCAAAACGTTTTGGAGGAATCCAGATATAAATATGAACAATATTACTGGCTGCAGGAGAAAATTGGACGAGAAGGACATGGATTTCTTCGGTTTGTAGAAAAAGTATCACTGTTTTTGCAGAGGAGAATTGGCATAAAGCGTCATATGGAGAGCATGGAGTACTGTCTTGGGGCAAATTGGGTGAGCATTACACATGAATTAGTGGGATTTATTTTAGAAAATAAGGAACTTATCTATAAGATGTTTCATGCGACACTTTGCGCAGATGAGTTTTTTATACAGACACTTGTCTGGAATTCAGGTAAATACAGAAAAAAAGTCTTTTCGCTGGAAGATGACTATTTTGCCAGCCTGCGTCTGATTGATTGGAAACGAGGGAATCCATATGTATGGAGAGAGAATGATTATGAGGAACTGATGCAAGCACCACATTTGTTTGCGCGTAAATTTGATGAGACAGTGGATGCTGCTGTTATAGAGAAAGTTTTTAATACGATTATGGATAGACAAAGGAAAGGTAAATCATATGAGAAGTGAACAGGCATTTAAGAATATGGTCGCAAATCTATTTTTGCAGGTCATCGTATTTGCATCCGGAATTATATTGCCAAGATTTTTTCTGGAAGCGTATGGCTCAAACATAAATGGAATGATTACTTCGATCAATCAGTTTTTAGCATATTTGGGACTTGCGGAGGCTGGGGTTGGAACGGCGTCTGTAGTTGCCTTGTATGCACCGCTTGCAAATAACAATACAAAAGAAGTAAATGGAGTCTTGTCTGCTGCAAGACGTTTCTATAACCGTTCGGGGATGCTGTTTCTCGGACTGGTAGGAGTGCTTACAGTAGTGTATCCATTTATGATTTCCGGACAGCTTGATAACACACTTGTAAGAAGTATGATCTTAGTGCTGGCGAGCAGTACACTTGTGGATTATTTCTTTTTGGGAAAATACAGAGTATTGCTGACAGCAAACCAAGAGGGCTATATAGTGGCTCTGATTCAGTCAGCAGGAACGCTTGTTGAATATGGTTTTATCCATTGCACTGATTTATCAGGGGGCAAATGTATTATGGGTAAAGGCAGTTGCCACAGGGGTGTATATGCTGCGACTTTTCTTGGTAAAGCGCTATGCAAAGAAACGCTATCCAGAACTTGATTTTCATGTAGAACCGTCTACTTCTGCTTTGACTCAGAGAGGGGCTGCACTTCTCCACCAAGTTGTTGGAATTATCGTAAACAATACAGATGTTGTTTTGCTGACGATTCTCCTTGGCAAAGGTTCCTTGTTAGAAGTGAGTGTATATGGTGTGTACAATTTAATTGTATATGCAGTTAACATGCTTTTGACATCTTTCTCAAACGGATTGACGGCAGGTTTTGGAGAGGTGATCTCAAAAGGGGAAAGTGAGACACTGAGAAAAAGTTATTCAACCTATGAATACATGTATATCATTATTTTGTTTATAGTAACGGTCTGCATGGGAGTGTTGATTTTACCTTTTGTGTCTGTCTATACAATGAATATGACCGACACGAATTATATGAGACCGGTTATCGCAGGACTGTTTACGGTGATTGTACTTTTGCAGAATATAAGAATCCCGGGACTTACGATCATCTGTGCAGCGGGACATTATAAAGAGACACAGTATCAGGCAATTTTGGAAGCAGTAATCAATATTATTGTATCTGTTTTATGTATTCATAAATTTGGAATGGCGGGAGTTCTGTTTGGAACAGCGTGCTCGTATGCATACCGCTCTGTTGAAGTTATGATTTATAACCATAAGAAACTGGTTAAAGGTTCTGGTGGGAAATCATTAGCAAGAGTGTTGAGAAATCTTGTGATGAGTATTCTTTTGATTTTTGCAGGAATCAAATTTGTACCACAGCAGATGGATTCTTTTATTATTTGGTTTGTATATGCACTGGCTGCCGGAGTTGTGAGTGCTGTGGCAATAGTAGTAGTGAATATGGGATTTGAACCGAAGGAATTCAAGGCACTGATAAAACGGGTGACTGGAATTATACGTAAATAAGTTGAGAAGGGGAAAAATTATGAGTGAGATAGCAGTATTAATACCATGTTACAATGAAAGTATCACAATTAAAAAAGTAATTGAAGACTATAAGAAGGCATTGCCAGAGGCCACAATTTATGTGTATGACAATAATTCAACAGATGGCACGGATGAAATTGCAAGAGCAGCAGGTGCGGTAGTCAGATATGAATATCGTCAGGGAAAGGGAAATGTCATCAGGAGTATGTTCCGTGAGATTGATGCGGACTGCTATCTGATGATTGACGGAGATGATACATATCCGGCAGAGCACGCGAGAGAGATGGTGGACAAAGTATTGAACAAAGGTGTGGATATGGTAATCGGCGACCGTCTCTCATCTACCTATTTTACAGAAAATAAGAGACCATTTCATAATATGGGAAACCGGACAGTGCGTTTTTTTATCAACAAGCTATTCGGAAATGAGGTCAAAGATATCATGACGGGATACAGGGCATTCAGCAGGATGTTTGTAAAGTCGTTCCCGGTATTGTCAAAAGGTTCGAGATAGAAACGGAGATGACTATTCATGCAGTGGACAAGAACTTCTTGCTTGAGGAAATTCCAGTTGTTTATAGAGACAGACCGGAGGGAAGTGATTCGAAACTGAATACGTTTTCTGATGGAATGAAAGTGTTAAAGACAATTGCGACGTTGTTTCGAGAATATCGCCCGTTTGCGTTTTTCTCTCTGATAGCGGCAGTGCTATGGACAATCACCTTGATTTTGTTTGTCCCGGTATTTGTGGATTATATTCAAACAGGACTGGTTCCGAGATTTCCAACTTTAATTGTGTCCGGTGTGATAGCAGTTTTGGGAATGTTGCTTTGGGTCTGCGGTATTATTTTAGATGTAATTGTAAAGAAACACAGACAATTATATGAGCTGATGCTGAATCAGATGAAATAAAAAACAGGAAGTGAAGAGATGGAAAAATTAATAAAGCAGATTATGAAGTTTGGTGTTGTAGGGGGAAGCGCGTTTGTCATTGATTATGGTATCATGATTTTTTTGACAGAAGTATTTCACATCAATTATTTGATTTCCAGTGGGATTTCTTTTGCGGTGTCTGTTATTTTTAATTATGTCATGAGCGTGAAATGGGTATTTGAGGTAGAAGAAAACAGAGATAAAAAGCAAGAGTTTGCGCTGTTTGTTGTACTTAGTATCATAGGTTTGGGGATCAATCAGCTGATTATGTGGCTTGCGGTGGAAAAAATTCAGAGTTTTTTATATGATATCTAAAATTGGTGCTACAATCGTTGTAATGGTCTATAATTTTGTTACGAGAAAACTGTTTTTGGAGAAAAAGGATAGTTGAGGGTAAGATGAAGTTTGAAGTAAAGTGGAAAAGGGAAAAAAGGAACGCAATTTTTTAATAGTGTTATCAATTGTATTTGCGGTGTTTTGGGTTTTAGGAAATTATGAGGTGCTTGGGTTTTCAGGATTATCTTTGATTTGTGTTTGTACAGCACGTGTCATTCTTTATAGTATCATTTTATATATTTTACTGGGAATTATTTGGGATAAGATTTTAGCTTTTGAAATGATGGATAGTAAAGAAGAGCGAAAAAAGTCGAAAAAGTTATATTGGGGAATCGTTGGAATCTGTCTGATATGCTGGCTGCCATATTTTTTGACATTATATCCGGGGGTAGTGACGTGGGATTCAGAATGGCAGGTAGAGCAGGCAATCGGACTTAGCAGTTACAGCAATCATCAGCCATGGATTCAGACGTTGATGATTAAATTTTGCTGCTTTTTGGGAAAACTAATCAGTGACAGCATAAATACAGGTGTTGCCATTTATGTGATGTTTCAAATGTGTGTCTTAGCACTGATTTATGCCTATGTCATTTATTATCTGTATCAGAAAGGGACAAGAAGAATATATCTGATTGGCTGTCTGATTTTCTATGCAGTTTTTCCAATCAATGCGTTTTATGCTGTGACAATGTGGAAAGACGTGCTTATGGGAGCAATAGTCCTTTTGTTTTCTGTGATTTTGTGGAAAATGGAGTGCAATGAACAGACAAAAGTGGACTGGATTTTATTCTTCATAACAGGCATTCTTATAAGTCTTTTAAGAAGCAACGGATTTTATGCATATGTGCTGTGTATTCCGTTTATTATATTTTTCATGAAGAAAAAAAGAGTTCAGACGGGACTCATCTGTATTGCGACTGTGTTTCTTGTAATGTTTGTGAAGGGGCCTGTTATGGAGCACTATAAAGTGGTACAACCGGATACGATTGAAGCGCTATCCATTCCTGCACAGCACATTGCACGTGTTATTACAGATGGAGGAGAACTGACCCAGGAACAGGAAGAATTATTGAGTAAAGTTGTAGATTTGGAACGGGTGCCAAAAGAGTATGACAGTACAATCTCAGATCCGATTAAAACGTTGGTGCGAGAAAAAGGAAATCAGGATTATATTAAGGAACATGCAAAAGAGTATTTGAAATTATGGCTGGAGCTTGGAATGAAATATCCAGGAACATATCTGAAAGCACAGATCGATCAGACGAGAGGATTTTGGTGTCCCGGAGTGGAATACTGGGCTGTGTCGACAGAGGTTAAAGATAATACATTTGGAATGGTAAGAGATTCAAAATTACCATCAGTATTTCAGGCTGGATTGGAAAAAGTGGAAGGTTTCTTTTATGCGATGCCGGTAATAGCATGGTTTTGGGGAATTGGGATTTATACATGGATCGCAATTGCGATGTTTTGGATCAGCATTTTCAAAAAACAGAAAATTTTAGTGTTTTTCCCTGTGCTTGCAATCGTGGCTTCACTTATGATTGCGACACCGGTGTTTGCGGAGTTCCGATATGCATATGCAGTTGTAGTTACAGTTCCGTTTTTTATTGCGATAGGATGCAGTAAAAAGCACCTCATACTTGCTGATAAAAAGATTTTAGTGTATGATAATATCAACTGATTTTGAGCAAAAGAAAAGGGGAAACTCATATGGAAGGAAAGAAGGGGAGATTAACTAACTGGTTCACACGCCTGAGCAGGGGAAAGAAGATTGCTTTGTGCATCAGCGGCGTTATTATTTGCCTTGCAGCATCAGCGGGATTCTATGTGACTGCAAAACTTGGAAAGGTAAAGCGAGAAGTGATTCCGAAGGAAAAGATTGTAGTCAATGATCTGGAAGAAGATGTGGGCGTGGGATATACGAATTTTGCTGTTTTTGGAGTGGATTCGAGAGAGGGAGAGATGGAAAAGGGAACGAGAACAGATTGTCTGATTGTTGCCAGCTTGAACAATGAGACAAAAGAAGTCAGGCTTGTGTCTGTGTATCGTGACAGTTTTTTAGATCTTTCAGACGGAACACTTCAGAAATGCAATGCGGCGTACAGTTATGGTGGTGCCGAGCAGGCAATCAATATGCTGAATATGAATCTTGATTTGGATATACAGGATTTTGTGACCGTCGATTTTACTGCTGTTTCAGATGTTGTAGATTTGCTTGGCGGCATTGAGATTGAGATTCAGGAAGAGGAAGTTCAGTATATCAACGAGTTTATTGATGAGACAGGTGCAGTTGCAGGCAAGGCTGCGAACCATATCACGACGGCCGGATTACAGACATTGGATGGAGTTCAGGCTACAACTTATGCGCGTATCCGATCTACGGCGGGAAGTGATTTCACAAGAACAGAGCGACAAAGAAGAGTAATTGAGAAAATTGCTGAAAAAGCCGTAAAAAGTGATTTGGTGACAATCAATAAAATTATCGATCAGGTATTTCCGAAAATAAAGACAAGCCTGAGTATTACGGAAATCTTAAATTACGCAAAGTCGTTTGCGAAATATAAGATCGCGGAGACAACAGGATTTCCGATGGAAAAGACAACGGATACCATTCCAGGAAAAGGAAGTATTGTGATTCCCACAGATCTACTTACAAATGTGAAAATGCTTCATGAATTCCTATATGGAACGGTTGATTATCAGCCTTCGGCAAAAGTACAGAGTATTGACAGTGCGATCAAGGCAGAGCTTGGGACAAGCCAGTCAGACAGCAGCGCAGAGCAATCAGGGGGAGCGTCTGGTGAGACACAGGAGAATCAGAATTATAATAATAGTTATAATAATAACAGCAATGGCAATGATAGCAGTGAGGAAAGTACAGGCGAGCAGGTCGCGCCGGAAGAACCGGTAACTCCGCAGGAGCCGCAGCAGCCAGTAGAACCGGAAAGTCCGCCGACGGAGCCGACGGACCCGCCTACAGAGCCGACGGACCCGCCGACGGAACCAACAGATCCGCCTGCAGAGCCGACGGATCCACCGACGGAGCCAACAGATCCGCCAACGGATATTGAGAGTATAAGCATTCCCAAAGAGAAACATAGATAGGCTGGGGATGCTTATTTCAATAGGGGATGATAAATATTAAGAAGGGAATTGGTTTGATGAAAAAGAAGAGAAAAAAATCGAGGAGAAAAAAGAGAGTTCTTTTTTTGCTGGCAGAGATTGTGATTCTTGCAGTATTACTGGCAGTGGGCTATGTGATTTTAAAGTATGATAAGTTTCAGGTCACATCATTTGATGAGGGAGACATCAAAGTGAATGAGGGAGCAAATCAGGAAGGATATACAACGGTTGCGCTGTTTGGAGGAGATTCCAGAGAAGGACAGCTGGAAGAGGGAACACATGCGGACTGCATCATTGTAGCAACAATTGATAATCAGACGAAGGAAGTAAAGATGGTGTCTGTCTATCGTGATACGTTGACGGAGCAGATGAATGGAGAAATCAAAAAGGCCAACAATGCATATTTTACAGGCGGTCCGCAGGATGCTATCAATATGCTGAATAAAAATCTGGATTTGGATATTCAAAATTATGTAACAGTTGACTTTAAAGCGTTGGCGGATACGGTTGATCTGCTTGGCGGAATCGAGGTTGACATTAAGGAAGAGGAAGTCCAGTACATGAATGAGTTTTTGGAAGAGACAGCGCAGGTGGCTGGTAAAGAAGCGAAGTTCATTGAGCATTCCGGTAATCAGCTCCTTGACGGAAGTCAGGCGGTTACCTATGCAAGAATTCGCTCCACGGCAGGCGGAGACTATACGAGAACGGAGCGGCAGAGGCTGGTTTTGGAAAAAATCTTTGACAAAGTGCTGCATACAAAGCTTGGAACAATCAATAAGATTATTGATGAAGTCTTTCCACAGGTGTCGACAAGCTTTTCGCTGAAAAATTTGATTGGATTGGCAGCGGATGCGACTCAGTATCAGCTTGGCGAGGCGAAGGGATTTCCATTTGAGCTGACAGATGGCAATGTGGATGGTGTCGGAAGTTCGGTTATACCGCTTGGACTTGCAGAGAATGTTCAGGAACTGCATGAGTTTTTGTACCCGAGGACGAGTATACAGTGTCTGAAAAAGTGAAAGAGATTGCGAGTGAAATCGAGACACTCATAGGATATACAAGCTGATTATACGGAGAGCGCACAAGATACGGAAAATCAGGAATAATGTCAAATAACTAGACAATTTGATGAAAACAGTGTAATATGTATGAAGAATGTCAGAAACTGGCATGCAATAATTGTTACGAAACGAAAGAAAGAGGAAGAACGCATGAAAGTAATGAAAAAAATAGCCACATTTATATTGTCGGTATGTCTGATAGTACCATGCTTTGGAATGCTGACATATGCAGCAGATGGACAGATTGTATTCAGTGATCCATCCACAAAAGTAGGAGAGACGGTAGAAGTTACCGGAGTAGTCAGAGCGGGAGCGCAATCGGTGATGCAGACTTGAATCTGACTTACAATACAGAATATTTAAAATTCAAAAGTGGTGATAATGTCACGGAATCCGGAAGTGGACAGTTAGTCTATTCCGGCAAAGGAACAGGAAGCGAGACTGAATTAAGATTTAACATGCAGTTTGATGTATTGAAAGAAGGAACTGCAAAGATTGAAGTCAGCAGTTATAAAGCATGGCTTTAC
>ENA-OQDW01000798-OQDW01000798.1-human-gut-metagenome-genome-assembly--contig:-NODE-798-length-12569-cov-6.927905_pt1 | contig 12569 bp, 10 predicted proteins | sample MGYA00242784_ERZ504613 | MGnify/ENA primary metagenome ERZ504613 (study PRJEB26092, sample SAMD00036330) | human gut metagenome | host: Homo sapiens | study: EMG produced TPA metagenomics assembly of... | reverse complement strand
CTTGGTAATCTCCATAATGATATCTTTTTATGTTTGTAACTAATTGGATTTCAACTACAAAGATACAAAAAACATCGGAGATTACCAACTTTTTTAGGCACTATTTCTTATCCCGAACTGAGGTATTGATTGGTGCAAGTGTCATGGTGCAGGGTACAAAGACGGGTGCCGTTACTGACCTGGATGGTAACTTTACCATTGAAGCAAAGAATGGACAAACACTCGAAGTTTCGTATCTGGCTTTATCACCCAAAAGATTAAAGTTACAGGTTCGACAATCAACGTAACCTTAAATGAAGACAAGCAGTCACTTGATGAAGTTGTCGTAGTAGGTTACGGTGTTCAGAAGAAAAAGCTGGTGACGGGTGCCAACATCAACGTAAAGGGTGATGAAATCGCCAAGTTGAACACTTCCAATCCGCTTCAAGCCCTCCAGGGACAGACTCCTGGTATGAGCATCATCTCAACATCCGGTCAGCCGGGTTCCGGTTTGAAGGTAAACATCCGTGGTATGGGTACCGTGAGTGGTTCTGATCCGCTTTACATCATTGATGGTGTACGTGGTGACATCGCTTCTCTGAATCCAGCAGATATCGAAAGTATTGATGTGCTGAAGGATGCGGCATCGGCTGCCATCTATGGTTCGCAGTCGGCCAATGGTGTGGTTCTGATTACTACCAAGGGTGGTAAGGAAGGCCGTGCCGTGGTTAGCTTCGACGGATATGTGGGTTGGCAGAACAAGCCACGCAGCATTGATATGCTCAATGCTAGGGAGTATATGGCTATTCTGGATGAGGCTGCCATCAACTCGGGCAAGAATGCCTACGACTGGAGCAAGTACAAGAGTATCTATGATGCCAATGGCGATTTGATTGATACCGACTGGGTAGATCAGATGTTTGTGAAGAATGCCAAGACTTCTTCATATAATATAGGTGTAAATGGCGGTAGCAAGACTGCCAATTATGCCATGACGCTGGGTTATATGAACCAGGAGGGTATTGTTGGCGGCAAGGACGTCAGCAATTATGAACGTTACAACTTCCGTGTCAATTCCGACTGGAAGGTGAAGGACTGGTTGAAGGTGGGTGAGCAGATCAGTTTCATCTATACCCAGAATACGGGTATCGCTGTGGGCAATGCTTACAACAACACTCTGCGCAGTGCCTTCAATACCTCTCCATTGTCGCCAGTCTATAGCGACAACAACAAGTATGATTCTCCTTTCAATGATACCAGCAACAGCGACTGGTATAATGCCGATGGCAACCCATACGGCTTGATGATGACGAACAATAACAATCAGACGAATGCAGCCCGTTTCACCGGTAATGTGTATGCGGAGATTGAGCCTATCAAGAACTTGAAGTATCGCACTGTAGTAGGTTATGAATATTATGCAAGCGATTACCGTTCGTTTACTCCTCTCTATCAGTTCTCTATCTATAGTTACAACACAGCCAACCGTACCAGTGTGAACCAGAATATGGGACATAACTGGCAGTTGACCTGGACCAACACCCTGTCTTACGACTTCAAGGTAAAGGAGCATAGCTTCACTGCCTTGGCAGGTATGGAGTCCTGGCGCTTTGATGGCGTAGGCGTAAGTGCATCCAATGCCACCCTGAAGAGTGGCTTTTCCGACTGGAACCATGCTTATGTAAGCAATGGTACAGCTGCCACCGCTACCGATGGTCTGGGTGCCAGCGGTGCTCCTTCTCTGTCACAGCGCATGGTGAGCTACTTTGGTCGTGTGAGCTGGAACTGGAAGGAAACCTATATGGCAACAGCTACCCTGCGTGCCGATGCTTCTTCTAAGTTTGCCCGTGGCAACCGCTGGGGCTACTTCCCTTCTGTTTCTGCCGGTTGGATTGTAACCAATGAAAAATGGGTGAAGCCTCTGCTCAAGGTGCTTGATTATGCCAAGGTGCGTGCAAGCTGGGGACAGGTTGGTAACCAGAATATTGGCGACCTGATGTTTATTTCTCCTATCTCAACATCGGGTGCTTACTATAACTTCGGTACGTCTTTGGGTGCTGACGGACAGTCAAATTACTATGGTGCTTACGAAAGCCGTCTGTCTAACGAGAATGTGAAGTGGGAAACTTCAGAACAGTTGGACTTCGGTTTGGATCTGCGTCTCCTGGGCAAGTTGAATGTCAACATCGACTGGTATAAGAAGACCACCAAAGACTGGTTGCTGGTTAAGCCTATACCAGGCACAGCCGGTACGGGAGCCCCTTATTTCAATGGAGGTGACGTAGAGAATACCGGTATAGAAATCGGTTTGGGCTGGAACGACAACATTGGTAGAGATTTCAACTACTATGTGAATGTCAACGGTGCCTATAATAAGAATAAGGTGGGAAGCATCCTACATCCGATGGTATCATTCATGGTACCGATGGTAATGGTCAGCTCTATGATAACTCTACCGAGTTCTACCGTTGCAGCAATGGCGAACCAATCGGTTACTTCTGGGGTTACAAGACCGCTGGTATCTTCCAGAACCAGAAAGAAATCAACGAGTGGGTAGCGGCAGGCAATGGCGTACTTCAGGGGTCTTCTGTAAAACCTGGCGATGTAAAGTATTACGATGTCAACCACGATGGTACCATCAATGATGCCGACAAGGTAAACCTGGGCAATGGTATGCCAGACTTTACCTATGGTTTCTCACTCGGTTTCGACTACAAGGGACTCGACTTCTCTGTAACCGCCAACGGTTCTGTAGGCAACGACATCGTTCAGAGCTACCGCAATGTAGGTGCCAAGACTGCCAACTACACTTCAGCTATTCTGCAGCGCTGGACAGGTGAGGGAACATCCAACAAATATCCACGTGTAACAGAGACCAATGTGAACTATCAGTTCTCCGACCTCTTTATCCAGGATGGTGACTTCCTGAGAATCAGCAACATCACCTTAGGTTATGATTTTGCCAAGCTGCTTCATCAGAAGTTCGTATCTCAGGCCCGTTTGTACTTCCAGGTTCAGAATGCGTTTACCTTTACCAAGTATGACGGCATGGACCCAGAAATCGGTTATGGTGTCAACAGTTGGGCATCAGGCGTAGATTTGGGTTACTATCCACGTCCACGTACCTTCATGGTAGGTTTGAATCTTAAGTTCTAATTTAAAGGAGATATCATTATGAAGACAAATAAAATAAAGATAGCCGCTTTGGGTATTTTGGCTATGGGAGGTCTGGCATCTTGCAGCGACAGTTGGCTGGATGTGGCTTCCAAGACAGAATCAAATTCCGGCAATTTCTATAAGAGTCAGGAAGATGGACTTCGCTCGCTCTATGCCTGCTACGACGGTTGGCAGCGTACCGTTTCAGATGGTCCTTCGTTCACCGTCTATCAGTTGACCGAGACGATGAGTGATGAGTGCTTTGGCGGTACGGGTAACACCGATGGCCGCAACACGCAGATTCTCGACCGTTTCGACATGAATCAGGCACCGTCTTATACCGATATGCACGAAACCTTGTGGAAGAGCTATTATGCAGCCATCTTCCGCTGCAATGAGTTTATCGATAAGGGTGAAGGCATTACCTGGGATGATGAGAATGCAAAGAACACCTATCTGGGTGAGGCTCATGCCCTTCGTGCCTTGTGCTATTTCGATATGCTTCGCCTTTGGGAGAACATCCCGCTGCTGGAACATGCCACCAGCGAAGTGGTTCTTCAGGCTGCTCCTGACTCCGTATATAGTCTGGTATTCAGAGATTTGAAGTATGCCATCGAGCATATTCCTGCCAATGCCTATCCTAAGAAGGATGCGGCTACCAACGATGGACATATCACCAAGTATGGTGCCGAGGCAATTCTGGCTCGCGCATACCTCTTCTATAGTGGCTATTATGGCAAGGAGCCTGATCAGCTGGGCTTGACCAAGGCGGATGCCTGGCAGCCTGTGAGGATATCATCGCCAGTGGCGAGTTCAGTCTGGTACCTCGATTCAGAGATTTGTGGCCAGCTTCTGCTGATGACAAGAGCGGTGACCACGTAGGACTTTGGGCACATGAGAACTCTTCCTGGGCTGGTCCTGGAAACCCAGAGACCATACTCTCGATGAAGTTTAACTACACAGCCGACTATAATGGCAACAATGATGGTAACCGTTTCCAGGTGATGATAGGAATGCGTACCGGTAGTCTGGTTTACGAAGGCTATGGCCAGGGTTGGGGTGGATGCACTGTTACACCATCCATTGCTTCAGCCTATGCTACGGGTGATACCCGCCGTTCAGCCTCTATCATCGATGCTTCACAGTTGAAGGATTACGAGGACACCTATCTTGCCGACCAGCGCGAATACACCGGATATTTCGTGAAGAAATATACCCCTTTGTCTAAGCACGAAACTGCTGGTGATGGCAAGTTGCAGCATTACACGGAAACAGTGGGTGCAGGCGATTTCCAAATCAGTCAGTTCCAGGATTGGGTCCTCGTCCGTTACGCCGATGTCCTGTTGATGGCAGCAGAGTTGGGCAGTCCTAATGCCCAGTCTTACTTCGACCAGGTTCGCAAGCGTGCTTATACCGAGGATGATGGCACCACTCTGAGTGGCAACTATTCTCAGCAGACAGCCACCAAGGAGAACATCCTGAAAGAGCGCAAGCTTGAGTTTGCCTTCGAGGGAATCCGCTATTGGGATCAGCTCCGTCAGGGCGTGGAGCAGGCAGCCAGGGAGATTGCCGGTTCCTGGGAAGTGAAGGATGGCGGCGAGAAAACCACCGTATCCATCAGTGCCGAGAATATCATCAAGAAACGTGGTTTGATTCAGATTCCTATCACCGAGATCGGACTTTCTCATGGTCTCCTGAAGCAGAATCCTGGTTGGTAATTCTAACTTTTTAAAGTATTGGTTTTATGAAGATTATAAATAAAATATATTCGCTTTTGGCAGCTGTCATGATTCTCGTCATGGCGAGCTGCTCTCCAGACGAGTTTGGTCTGGGCGATAAGAACTTGTCTTCTGAGGATTTGGCTGAGAACATCGCCTTCACGATTACTCACGACGAAAGCAATCCTAATATTGTCAAGTTCAAGAGTCTGTTGCCATCGAGCTATTCGGTGGTCTTTGATACGCCTCAGGGACGTTTCCAGCAGGATGAGGTGAGCCTGAAGATTCCTTTCAATGGTACCTATCAGGCACGTATCGGTGTTGAAACCCGCGGCGGTTTCCTCTGGGGACCCTACGCCGAGTTCAAGGTAGATGATTTCTGTGCCGAATTCGTTACCGATCCTCTGTGGACCTATCTGAGTGGCGGCGTAGGCAAATCGAAGCGATGGAAGTTGGATATCGATGCCAATGTCATCACCAAGCATTCAGACCTCTGGGCAGGTCCGCTCGGATTCTGGGGTATGGATGATGACTGGAGTACCTGCATGATGGGACAGACCGCTGCAGCCGGCGACCATTGGAACTGGACTCCTGGTATCGCAGACAACTCCTGGGTGATGTCGGCTATGGACTATGGTTATATGGAGTTCGACCTGATTGGCGGTGCCCATGTCACCGTATATAATGCTGAGACAGGTGAGACCCTTAAGGGTACTTACATGCTGGATACAGACAATCATACCATCACCTTCTCGGATGCGGAACTGCTCCACAATTCGGGACATGACCAGGTTGCTACCAACTGGCGTAGCGGACTGAAGCTGATGGGACTTGCCGACGACCGTTTGCAGATAGCAACAGTTCGAGACAATTCTGATGAGGGCAAGTGCTTGCTTTGCTACAACTTCGTTTCAGAGGAATACTGGGACAATTGGACTCCTTCCGCGCCAGAGAACACCCAGGTGAAGCCAACGCTGATGACTGACTGGCGCGACTGGGTAGAGCAGAAGACCAATAAGGAAATCACCTACAAGTTGGCTAACCCTGATAATGAAGAGGGACGGCAGTTTGACTATTGCAACCTCGACGGTAGTGCCAAGGGCATTCAGCTTACAGCAGCCAGTGGTATCGAGGATGCAACCCTCGTGATGAACAGCGAGTCAAAGAGTTATATCTATACCGCTCCTGATGGAAGTCAGGTTTCCGGTAAATATACCTTGAACGATGAAGGCGTATTCACTTTCGACAAGGGCTTCGGAAATACCCAGCTTTCTGCAACGGGCAATTACAACATGCATGCTAATGCCGACAACACCCTACGTATTCTGAAAGTCAGCAAGGATGACTATACCGGACATCTGAAGGATTTGTGGCTCGGTAGCCAGTGTCTTGATGACCAGGGCAATCTCTATCAGTATCAGGCATACCACTGGGTAGCCAGAGCGCAAGTTCTGCATCAGGTCCTAAGTATAAGGCAAACCTCTTCTTCAATAACTCCGGTTGGGGCTGGAAGCACGATGGCGATATCGCCAACTATATGAGCACCAATGTGTTCATCACAGGCGATGGCGACTATTCCTTGAAGTTTGAGGGTGCAGAGAGCAATCCATATCTTCTCTACATCGACGTCAACAAGATTCTGAAGGACAATCCAAACTGCGATATCACCATCAAGAGCATCAAGGTAGATGGCAAGAGTGTTGATTTTGATGATACACTCATCCCAAGAGGATATACAGATGACGACCCAAGTACCAACTCCTTCCGTCGTTATGTATTGAACCCATGGGGACCTGCCGCATGCTTCAAGTTTGATTCCGGCAAAAATGAGTTTACCGACTTCAAGTGTTCTTCAAGCATCGAAGTGGTTATCACCGTGAAGATGGATACAGGTGCTCCTGTAGTGACACCTTCAGAGGGTAAATAAGATTAGAAACTTTAATGTGGATTAGATTATGAAAATGAAATATTTAGCAGGTGTGATGCTGCTGATGGCCGGTCTTTGCTCGCTCTCTTCCTGTAGCGATGATGACTACTCTGCAGCCACAGGAAATGTAATTAGCACCATTGAGACGGGTGATGCTTCTGTTACTGCTATTTCGGCAGTAGTCAGCGGCAAGGTCTTGGACTTGAGTAAGCAGGATGCCGGTGCCTATGCGGTGGGTGTTGTTTACGGTACCAACCCCGATCCTACCACAGCCGGCTCCAAGCAGCCTGGCGTGATTGATGCCGAAGGTAATGTAACCGCCACTCTCTCGGGATTGACCAAGGGCAATACCTATTATTATGCCACTTACGTACAGTTACAGGGCATAGTAACCAAGTTTGGTGAGGTGAAGAGCTTCGTGGCTACCGATGCCAGATTGCTACAGCCGGAGCCACGGATGTTACGGCTACCAAGGCTACCCTGAGTGCTACAGCCAATGGCTTGGAAGGCATCCTGATAGAGGGAGAGACCCAGATGAACTACGGTTTCAAGATTTCAACCTCTGAGGCGGATGTAGAGAACGGTATCGATTATCCAATCTCTGCCAGTGCCAAGACCATCAGTCAACGTGTGGAAGGTTTGCTTCCTGGAACTACTTACTATTATACATCATATTTTGAGTTGGGTGATGGTTTTGTCTATGGTGAGACCAAGAGCTTTACCACTCCTGCTCAGAAAATGGAATATGTTGACTTGGGTTTGAGCATCCTTTGGGCTAAATGCAACCTGGGTGCAGAATCAGAGGAAGAGACAGGTACCCTTCTGGGCTATGGTGATTTGACTGGTGTGAATCAGAGTACTTATCTCATCGATTACAATACAGTGGAAGATATCGCCGGTACGGATAAGGATATCTTGAAGAAGGTGAACGTGGATGCGGGTGCTTGATGCGCAGTTCTACTCCTACAGCTGATCAGATGAGTGAGTTGATTGCCAATACCACTCAGACAGAAGTTGAGGTGAAGGGCGTGAAGGGTATCAGATTTACTGCAGCCAATGGCAACAGCATCTTTATGCCTTACACCGGTTACCGCAATGGAACTGCCAAGGTAGGTGAGGGCAACCAGGGCTTGTATTGGAGCGGCAATAACTATAGCATCGCTACGGATTATAGCCAGACGCTCAATCTGAGCAATGGTACTGCTTCATCTGGTGTTTCGGCCCGCAACCTGGGCTTGGCGATTCGTCCTGTTCGTATGTCACCTGAGTTGAAGGTTGATAATTCCAAATTGGTTGTCGGCGACCTTGAGAATAATGGTAGAATCCGTATCGAGATTTTCAACCAGTATGGTTCTACGGGCAGCAATCCTGGCATCAACCAGGCTCAGATTAAGTTTACCAAGAACATGGTGGTTACTTTCCGTCTTTCTGGTTTGACAGATAACATGAAGGAAGGTGCGGGCAGTCATGTGGCTGGTTTGGAGTATGGTGATGCTTCTTGGGATCCAAGTCGCTGGTCAGCCTTTGATAATTCCAAGTATGATGCCAACGTTACTGGCGATGGTCTCTATACGGTTTGGATGGAGACAGGTGGTGCCGAGGCAGAAGGTGCAGCGGTATTCTGTGTGGATATCAACAATCTGGCAGCTGATGCCATCGATGCATCCAAGATTACTGCAGAGATTGTGAGCATCAAGTTTGATGTGGATCCTGAATTCTCTATGGATTTCTCCAAGACAGAGTTCGTCAACAAGGATGGCAAGGGCACAGACGGTCGCATTGAAATCTACAATGAGTATGGTAATACCAAGGCAAATGGAGTGGATGCTTCAGCTTGTCATTCACTGGTAATCTGATTGTCAACTTCACCATCACAGGTATCGACGGCAACCTGAAGGATTCTGCTTCCAAGAACTACAAGACAGAACTTTCTTATGCCACACCTAGCTGGTATCCTAGCTACTGGGGCGGTTCTGAATTCGGGCGCACTTATGTGAAGGGCGATGGCACCTACGAGGTTTCCGCTTCTTTGGCAGATAAGTGCTCGGGTGCAGTGGTTTGGTCCATCGAACTCTACGATTTGTGGAAAGACCTGGTTGATCCTACTCAGGTTAAGGTCAAGATTAATCATGTCTTGACTCCAGGTAAGTAATCATACGTATTATTTTGATATTCTATGAATATGAAGAAAATAACAATTTTATCGTTTCTGATCATGGCTTTTGCATGGTCAGTTTCTCAGCCTGTTCTAATGAGGATACCATCGAAGGCGGTGAAGGACTCTCTACGGATTTCGTGGTTTCCCGTTCTGATATGGCGTTTACGAAGAATGGCGGTGAGACTGATTTATATGTCAAGGCGGCTCAGGTACCAACGGTTTCTACCGAAGCGGCTTGGTTGGCTGTAACTCCAGTGGCTGGCTCTTCTAGTATTACCCATCATTTCCTCATCAAGGCAGAGGCAAATACAGCCAATGATGACCGTTCGGCAACTATCACCGTAGCTGCTGGTTCTGATACCAAGACTATCACCGTGAGCCAGAACTCTACCGAGGGTCTTCTCATCACATCTAGTAAAAATGTAAATGTGGGGGCTGCCGGTGGTCAGGTTACTGTTACCCTGAAGGCAAATGCAAGTTATTCTCAGGTAATCAGCAATGACTGGGTGAGTGAGATTACTTCTCGTGCCAACATGGTGGAATACACCCGCAACTATTCGGTGGCTGCCAACATCAGCAATGCCCGTTCGGCAACCATTAGCTATACCATGGTGGTAAACGACAGTACTTCCATCACAGAAGCTGTTACCATTAACCAGGAGCAGGGTACTACTACTGGTGATATGAGCAAGACTGCTATGGATATTGCAGCCTTGATGTATCCGGGTTGGAATCTGGGTAATACGATGGAGGCAGGAAATTCTGCTAATAACTGGAAGAATGCCGGTATCGGTTCTGAAACTTTATGGCAGTCGGCAAAGACTACCCAGCAGCTCATCGACCTGGTGAAGGCTTCCGGTTTCAAGAGCGTCCGTATTCCTTGTTCTTGGGTAATGGGTCACATCACAGATGCTGAGGCTTGCACCATCGATGCCGATTGGCTGGCTCGTGTTCACGAGGTGGTAGATTACTGCATCAAGAACGATCTCTATGTCATCATTAACCAGCATTGGATGGTGGATGGATTGAGCATGATGGTTTGACAGCTGCTACTGATGTGGATGCTACCAAGGCAAAACTCACCAAGATCTGGACTCAGATAGCCAACAGTTTCAAGAATTATGACGAGCGTCTTATCTTTGCTGGTATGAATGAGCCTGGTGTGGGTGCCGGCGATGCCAATGCATTGCTGGGCACTGCGGATTTGGCCAATAGAATTGCTGAGTATGAGCAGACTTTCATCGAGGCGGTTCGTGCTACAGGTGGCAACAATGCCAAGCGAGTTCTGGTGGTTCAGGGTCCTAATACTAATATCGACAATACCGTAGCTCATAATTATATGGCTAAGCTTCACGATTCTGCTACCGACCGTCTGATGATAGAGGTTCATTTCTACGATCCTTATCAGTTTACAGATATGAGTGAAGACAAGGATTGGGGTAAGTACTATCTCTATTGGGGCAAGAACAATACCAATGGTTCTGAGGCTGATCGTACAGCTGATGCTAAATATAACGAGGATTATGTAGAGGCTCAGATGAAGAAGATGAAGACCAACTTCTTCGACAAGGGTTATCCAGTGTTGATTGGTGAGTTTGGTGCCAACCAGCGTTTGGCCATCGGTAAGGATGCTGTTCATGATGCATCAGTTAAGGACTATTACAAGGCTGTCGTAACTAGTGCTATCAATAATGGTTGTGTTCCAATGGCTTGGGATACCAATGGTAATTATCCTAGCATGACTATCTTCAACCGTGCTGGTGCAAGTGTTAGCAATGCTAATATGCTTGAGAGTATTAAGGCTGCTGTTGCTGCAGCAAAGTGGCCTGCTAAATAAAAAACGAGATATTAAGTCTTTAGGTTTAATATAAAGTGTGTGGACGCATATCAGGGGAATCTTTCTCTGATGTGCGTCCTTTTTTTGTGCAAATATCGTACATTCTAACATAATATACCTATCCTTTTATCAAAAGTATACATTCACGCTACTGTTTTTTCGCTATCTTTGCAACATGATAACTTCAAAACCCGATAATACGTTAGATTGATATATGAAGAAGATAGTTATGATTATATTGGCTGCCGCTCATTTCGCTTGGGCTGGCGCACAGGTTAAACCAGTGGATGGTCGTATCTCGAAAATGAAACTCACGGCTACCGAACTGGCTCACTATATGGCTCCAGGAGTCAACCTGGGTAATACGATGGAGGCGTGCGACTGTAACGATGTCTTTACCAATCAGGCTGGACTGAAGTCGGAAACTTCATGGCAGAATGATAAGACTACTGAGAGTTATATCCGGAGCTTGAAACAGCAGGGATTCAACAGTCTTCGCATCCCTACATCCTGGGTGGCTGGACATCTTACGGATAAGGAGAATATGACCATAGATCCTGTCTGGATGAAACGGATCAAGGAAATCGTAAACTATGGTCTCAATGCCGGTCTCTGTGTCATCATCAACGAACACTGGGATGGCGGATGGATGGAGCATGATGCCTTTACCAGTGGGGCGAATGTGACAGAATATAAGGAGATGTTCCGCAAGCTGTGGACGAATATAGCAAAGGAATTCAAGGCGTATGACCAGCGGGTCCTCTTTGCTGCCCTCAACGAACCGGGAGTGGGAGGCGCCAGTCCGCAGGTTCAAGGCGACATGCTGGCTCCTGATAGTAAGGAGTTTACCGACCGTCTCCTGGCATACGAACAGGTGTTTATCGATGCCGTCCGTGCTACCGGTGGTAATAATGCCAGCCGTGTGCTCATCGTACAGACTCCAAAGACCGAGATTGATTTGGCTGCCAAGGATTATTATGACATTACCCGTCTGAAGGATAAGGCGAAGAACTGCCTGATGGCAGAGGTTCATTTCTATGATCCCTATACCTTCACCCTGATGGACAAGGATGCTGATTGGGGCAAGGTGGCTCTTTATTGGAAAGGACATGCGCCTGCCGATGACCAGGGACGAACCGTAAACACCATCTTTTATAATAATAAGAACGTGGATGCCTACCAGCATATTATCAACCAGGTGATGAAGATGAAGAAGAAGTTTGTGGACAAGGGTTATCCTGTTGTCATTGGAGAATACGGTGCCAACCGTAAGGATGCCTCTCTCTTCGGTGGTAATCAGGAGAAGCATAATGAGAGTATGATGGCATGGTATGGTGCTGTGACTGCCGAAATGATGAAGGCAGGACTTATCCATACGTCTGGGATATCAATGTGCAGCCTCTTCCTCACATGACCATCTTCGACAGAAAGAAGCAGGTAGTTTCCGACTCCTATATATTTAAAGGTGTGATGCAGGGAGCAGCCGAAGGATGGAAGATTACCTGAAAATCTATCCGAAACCTTAGAAAAAAGCAGAAAAAGCAATAATAAATAAGCATAGTTTAGATTTATATGTAGAAAGGGCAAAAAAGTATCATGCTTTTTTGCCCTTATTTAGTATCTTTGCAACCGAAAATGAATCTTTAAACTGTAAACTTAAATAAATAAATACCTCAGTTCGGGATAAGAAATAGTGCCTAAAAAAGTTGGTAATCTCCGATGTTTTTTGTATCTTTGTAGTTGAAATCCAATTAGTTACAAACATAAAAAGATATCATTATGGAGATTACCAAG
>ENA-OQDW01000797-OQDW01000797.1-human-gut-metagenome-genome-assembly--contig:-NODE-797-length-12571-cov-4.621826_pt1 | contig 12571 bp, 11 predicted proteins | sample MGYA00242784_ERZ504613 | MGnify/ENA primary metagenome ERZ504613 (study PRJEB26092, sample SAMD00036330) | human gut metagenome | host: Homo sapiens | study: EMG produced TPA metagenomics assembly of... | reverse complement strand
GCAAATTTCCCGTCATATTTCACAAAAATGCTCGTGAATACATCCAGTATTCACTCCGCTTTTTGTTTCATCTGACGAAAAATTTGACGACGCATCTGTCGCACAATCTTTGTGCGGTATTGCCCAGAATCATCAGCAACAGAGCAATGCGGGTACGGTTTTCGTCCCGCATTATTTTTCCAAGGAGGGATTTTCATGGCAGATACAGTGTATTCTTCCAACGAAGCCGCAGAACTGCCCTTTAGTCTGGAAGCAGAACAGACCGTGCTGGGTGCCATTCTGCAAGACCCGAATGTACTGCCGGTAGTATTGGAAACCGTTCGTCCGGAATGCTTTTTCAATCCCCAGCATCAGGAACTGTTCCAGATCATTCTGCAAATGTTCACTTCCGGTGAAAGAGCAGACGTGGTGACGGTGCTCAATGTGGCAGTGCAACGCAAGGTGTTCGAAACCGCCGCAGAGGGCAGAAACTATCTGGCGGCGTTAATCAACAGTGTGCCGTCTACCTCGAATATCGAGAGCTACTGTGCCATTGTCACGGAAAAATATTATATCCGTTGTCTGGCATATGCGGCACGGGGCATTTTGCAGGACATTCAGTCCGGCGAGGGCAGTGCCAGATGCTCATGGACGCGGCAGAACAGCGGATTTATGACATTCGGCAGGGCAAGGACGTGCAGGGGCTGACCAAGATCGGCGATGCCATTTGTGAAGCTATGACCATGTGGGCAAAATTGCAGGGCCGGACAAAGAAAAATATGTAGGTGCCAGAACAGGATTTTCCTATCTGGATACGGTGACTTCCGGTTTGAACAAGTCGGATCTGCTGCTGATCGCTGCCCGCCCCGGTATGGGTAAAACTTCTTTCGCCCTGAACATTGCCACCAACGTGGCACGGCACAGCGGCAAGGAAGTGGCGATCTTTTCGCTGGAAATGTCCAAGGAGCAGCTTGCCACCCGTATGCTTTCTTCGGAAGCACTGGTAGATTCCCAGAAGCTTCGCAACGGCTTTCTCACCAACGAGGACTGGGTGCGGCTTGCCACCAGTGCCGGCGTTCTTAGCGGACTGCCAATGTACATTGACGATACTGCCAGCATCAACGTGCAGCAGATCAAGGCGAAGCTGCGGCGTATGAAGAATCTGGGACTGGTGGTCATTGACTATCTCCAGCTGATGGGTTCTACCCTGAAAACCGACAACCGTGTACTGGTGGTTTCGGAACTGACGCGTCAGCTGAAAATCATGGCGAAAGAACTGGATATTCCCATTATTGTTCTGTCCCAGCTGTCCCGTGGTCCGGAAGGACGTAACGACAAGCGGCCGATGCTGTCCGACCTCCGTGAATCCGGTTCTATCGAGCAGGACGCGGACATTGTAATGTTTCTCTATCGGGATGCTTACTACAATAAGGACAGCCCCACGCCGAACATTTCCGAGTGCATCGTGGCAAAGAACCGTCACGGCGAAACCGGCACCGTCAAGCTGATGTGGGACGGTCAGTTCACTCGCTTCTCCAATGCGGAAATGCGTGATGAGGCTGATGCCATTTCCCGTGCAGTACTGGAGCAACTGCGGGAGCTGCACTGTCTGGAACCGGAACAGACTGTCTGCTGTGCCCTTTCCGGCGGGGCGGACAGCGTGTGTCTGCTCCGCTGCCTGCTGGAACTGCGTCCGGTGCTGGGTATTACAATTACAGCGGTGCATGTCAATCACCACCTCCGCGGAGCCGAAAGCGAACGGGACAGAGCATTCTGTCAGCAGCTTTGTGCAGGGCTGGGCGTGCGGCTGGCGGTCTATGATGTGAATCCGGCAGTAAGGGCAGCACAGGAGCACTGTTCCGAGGAACTGGCGGCAAGGGAATGCCGGTATGCTGCTTTTGCACAGGTGCAGGCGGACTGGATCGCCACGGCACACACTGCCTCGGACAATCTGGAAACGGCAGTGTACCGGCTGGTGCGGGGAGCAAGCCTGCATGGACTGACGGCAATTCCGCCGAAAAACGGGCGGTTTCTCCGTCCGCTGCTGCGGGTGACACGGCGGCAGGTGGAACAGTATCTGGAATCACTGGGGCAGACCTATGTCACCGACAGCACCAACCTCACCGATGCCTACACCCGCAACCGGATCCGGCATCAGGTGATTCCGGCACTGGAACAGCTGAACCCTTCTGTAGAACGCACAGTTCCTATACCCTGCGGAGCCTGCGGCGGGAGGACGACTTCCTGCACCAGCAGGCACAGGCAGCCTATGCCAAGTGCCATACCGGAAAGAACACCCTTTCTGGCTTGGAAACGCTTCACGAGGCGTTGCAGTTTCGGTGTATTGCCATGCTGCTGGAGGAGGCGGGGATCTCCTGTGAAGCCCCGCTGCTGGAACGTCTGGCAGCACTGGCACGGCAGGGCGGCAGGTGGAATTTGTCCGGTGCTGTTTATGCTGTGGGAAAATCGGGCACACTGACCATAGAAACGGTGCAGATACCGGAGCCTTTGCCGGAAGCGATCCCTCTGCAAATGGGGGAAAACCGGCTTTTTTCAGGTTTTGTGTTGCATGCCCGACTGGAAACAGTGTCACCTGCGGAAAATGTTGCAAATATTCATAAAAAATTTGCAAATGCGTGTCTGGATTATGATAAAATAAAAGGTGAAATCTTCCTGCGTCCCAGACAGTCCGGCGACCGCATGCAGCTTTCCGGCAGAGGGTTCACCTCTGCTCTGAAAAAACTGATACAGGCGAATCTTCCGCCGGAACGCCGCCGCACGGCTCATGTGCTGGCAGATGCAGACGGGGTGATTTTCGCCGAGGGCGTGGGCTGTGCCGCAAGAGTTTGTCCGGACGGAGAAACCAGACGGCTGCTGGTGCTGGAAATTCTCGAAATGACACAGAGATAACGGCGGGCAGTGCTGCCCGTTGGTTTTCTTTTCAACAGAATGGAGTGAATGTAATTTGACACCAAAGAAAGGCCGTGGGATCGGAGCGTATCTGCTCGTTGTCGTGGTATTGATCGTGGCACTGGTTTTCCTGCTGAACGGGCTGAAAACCGGCGGCAAAGAAACCAAATATTCCGACATTATGAAGTACTTCGATAATTATGAAGTCACTGCGTACACCTTGGATCTGGGCTCCGGCGAACTGAAGCTGACGCTGGACGACGGGGATAAGCTGACCTATGATGTGCCCAATGTATCGGTATTCCGTGATGATACGAAGGACTATCGCACCAGCTATAACCAGAAGCACCCCGATGCTCCGCTGCAGGTGGACTATTATAAGATTCGGGATACTTCGTGGCTGCTGACGCTGATTCCCACACTGGTGCTGCTGGGGCTGATGATCTTCCTGTTCGTGTTCATGATGCGGCAGGCAAACGGCGGCGGCAAGTACACCACCTTCGGCAAGGCAAACATCAAGAATCAGGCGAACACCCGCAAGGCAACCTTTGCCGATGTGGCAGGTGCCGATGAGGAAAAGCATGAACTGGAAGAAATCGTAGACTTCCTGAAAAATCCGCGGAAGTATGCGGAACTGGGTGCCCGTATCCCCAAGGGCGTACTGCTCATGGGACCTCCCGGAACCGGTAAGACCCTGCTGGCGAGAGCCGTTGCAGGAGAAGCCGGCTGCCCGTTCTTCTCCATTTCCGGTTCGGATTTCGTGGAAATGTTTGTGGGTGTCGGTGCGTCCCGTGTCCGTGACCTGTTCGATCAGGCGAAGAAAAACGCTCCGTCTATTATCTTTATCGATGAAATTGACGCAGTCGGCCGCCACCGCGGCACCGGCATCGGCGGCGGACACGATGAACGGGAACAGACCCTGAATCAGCTGCTGGTGGAAATGGACGGCTTTACCGGCAAGGACAACGTCATTGTCATTGCTGCCACCAACCGGCGGGATATTCTGGATCCGGCTCTGCTGCGTCCGGGACGGTTTGACCGTCAGATCGTAGTTGGCTATCCGGACGTTAAGGGTCGGGAACAGATCCTGAAAGTACACACCAAGAGCAAGAGCATCGGACCGGACGTAGACCTGACTACCATTGCCAGGTCTACCGTGGGATTTACCGGTGCTGATCTGGAAAATCTGGTGAATGAAGCCTGCCTGCTTGCTGCACGGAAAAATAAAAAGGCAATCACCATGGACGAAATTCAGGAGGCGACCATTAAGGTGATCGCCGGACCGGAAAAGAAGTCCCATAAGGTAACGCCCAAGGAAAAGCGGCTGACCGCATTCCACGAGGCAGGGCATGCAGTCTGCACCTATTACTGCGATCATCAGGATAAGGTGCATCAGGTGTCCATTATCCCCAGAGGTATGGCTGGCGGCTATACCATGTCCCTGCCGGAGCAGGACAAAAGCTTCGTTTCCAAAAAGGAAATGGAAGAAAACATCATCACGCTGCTGGGCGGACGTGTGGCAGAACAGCTGGTGCTGGACGACATCTCCACCGGTGCCTCCAACGACCTGGAACGTGCCACTTCTACCGCACGGAGCATGGTGACTCGTTACGGCTTCAGCGAAAAGCTGGGACCGATCGTCTATGGCAATGACCAGAACGAGGTTTTCCTCGGCAGAGATCTTGGCTCGTCCCGCGATTACTCCGACCGCGTTGCCGGTGAGATCGATGACGAAGTACGGAACATCGTGGAAAAGGCATACGACAAGGCAACGGCGATCCTGCAAATGCACATGGATCAGCTGGAACTGCTGGCGAAGTATCTGATGATCCATGAGAAGATTGAAAAGGACGACTTCGAAACCCTGATGCTGGGCAAAATGGATCCGGCACAGTTTGAGGAAACACCGGCAGAACCGGAAACCTCTGCAACAGAAGCAGAACCGACAGAAGAAAAGCCCACGGAAAATGGAGATTCTTCTGCACCTACAGAAGCGTAAACAATTGTTGTTATAAAAGGCTGTCACATGCAAAGAATCATGTGACAGCCTTTTTTGCGTATGAGTTGATTTTTTGTATATTTCGTGGCATAATTACGAATAGATGCTGTTGGTATCTGGCAGTTTAAAAACAGAAAGAGGGATTTGCATGGGCTTTTTACGAAAAATCACGGCGGCAGTAATCGCCGGTGTATTATTTGTTTGGCGGGAGCCGGCACGCTGTCAGAACCGGTTCTGATGCCGCAGGAACACGTTTTTGCAGCAAGCGGGGAAGCGTTTCGGAAACAAAGCATTACCAAGAAAAAGAGAGTCAAATGTCTGATCCTGTGTTGTGGTGGGAGTGGTACTCCAACCATTGACTACGTGATTGTGACAGAAACCTATTGGGATGACACTGTAGGAGATACTGTTTCCAACAGTTGCAAAACTTGTGCCGGAGCCGTTTCACTGGACAGCATGGCAAAGAAAAATGCCGACTGTGACTGCGACGGAGAAGTAGGCAGCAATGATGCAATTTCTCTGATGCGGTTTTTGGTACACCTGATCAGCACATTGCCGGAGCCAGACCTTTCTTAAAGGCAACAAATAAAGGCAACAAAAACGCTGCAACAGTTCAATTGTTGCAGGGCGTTTGCTTTTCGGAAATTTTCAGTTACTGTTGTTCGATCATCGGGCGGTTGAGAATCTGCATGAATTCTTCGCCGGTGATCGTTTCGTGTTCATACAGATACTTCGCGATCTCGTGCAGCTTCGGCTGGTTTGTCTGTAACAGCTGCATTGCCTTGTCGTACTGTGTCTGAATGATCTCTGTGACCTTCTTGTCGATCTTGGTCTGGGTTTCCATGGAGCAGGTCAGGCTGGCATCACCGCCGAGGTACTGGCTCTGGACGGTTTCCATTGCCACCATGCCAAACTCGCTGCTCATACCGAACCGGCTCACCATAGAGCGTGCCAGCTTGGTTGCCTGTTCAATATCGTTGGAAGCACCGGTGGTGATCTCGTGGAAGATCAGTTTCTCTGCGGCACGTCCGCCGGTAAGCGTTGCGATCTTGTTTTCCATTTCGGTTTTGGTCATGAGGTAATGTTCGCCCTCGTCCACCTGCATGGTGTATCCCAGTGCACCGGAAGTGCGGGGGATAATGGTGATCTTCTGCACCGGAGCAGACTGGGACTGGAGGGCAGCCACCAGAGCGTGTCCCACTTCGTGATAGGAAACCGTTAGCTTTTCTTTATTGGACAGCACGCGGTTTTTCTTCTGATAGCCGGCAATGACGACTTCCACGCTCTCCATGAGATCTTCCTGTGTGGCACAGGAGCGTCCCAGACGAACGGCACGGAGTGCAGCCTCGTTGATGATGTTCGCCAACTCTGCACCGGAAGCACCGGCAGCTGTGCGGGCAATGGCGGAGAAATCCACGTTTCCTGCCAGCTTGATTTTCTGGGCGTGGACCTTCAGAATGTCGATACGTCCCTGTAGATCCGGCAGTTCCACCGGAATCCGGCGGTCAAACCGTCCCGGACGGAGCAGGGCGGGGTCAAGGGATTCCGGACGGTTGGTCGCCGCCAGAATGACAACGCCCTTGGAACCGTCGAAGCCGTCCATTTCGGTCAGCAGCTGGTTCAGGGTCTGTTCCCGTTCGTCGTTGCCGCCATACTGTCCGCCGTCACGCTTTTTACCAATGGTATCGATCTCATCGATAAAGACGATACAGGGAGCCTTTTCGTTTGCCTGCTTGAATAGGTCACGCACCTTTGCGGCACCCATGCCCACGAACATTTCCACGAATTCCGAACCGGAAATGGAGAAGAACGGGACGTTGGCTTCGCCGGCAACGGCTTTCGCCAGCAGTGTTTTACCAGTTCCGGGAGTCCCACCAACAGGGCACCCTTGGGCATGGAAGCACCGATCTCCTTGTAACGCTCCGGCTTGTGGAGATAGTCCACGATCTCCGCCAGCAGTTCCTTGGCTTCTTCCTCGCCGGCAACGTCCTTGAACTTGATACCGGTGGTGGACTTGACGTAGACCTTGGCATTGCTCTTGCCCATGCCGAACATCATGGAGCCGTCGCCGCCGCCCATACGCTGTGCCATTTTCTTGTTGAAGAAGTGGAACACCAGCAGCATCAGGGCAATGGGCAGCACGTAGCTGATCAGGATGTACAGCAGAGGACTGGTGCCGCTGTCGATCTCCGATTCAAACTTTGCACCGGAGGCGTACAGCCGGTCGATGAGTTCCGGATCGTTCAGGGTGCCGGTCTGGTACACCTGCTTTTCGTCCTTGTCAGTAAATGTGATCTGACTGCTTTCGATCTTGACAGAGCCGATCTCCTTGTTCTCTGTCATGCTGATGAATGTGTCGTAGCCGACTTCCTTGACGCGTCCCTTGAACAGGTTCGGGAACACAAACGCCTGAAGCAGCATGAACACACATAACGCGATCAGCCAGTATGAGATCCATGATTTTTTGGGCTTTTTGGATTCTTCCATATACATACTCCTCTCTGTGCCGTATGCCGAAAGACACGGCGGGGAATCTGCCGAAATCTTGGGAAACAGATTCCGGCTGTCTTTTCATGATGACAATAGCATACCACATCTTTTTGTAAAATGCGGGCACACTTTGTGATAATTTCATGAGAATTGGGGAATGCTGTGGAACAAGCTTTATTCAGTATTGCCTTAGAAAATATTTTTTGCAAACACCAGCACCTGATATGTTGTGCCGTTGCTGTCTGTCAGGACAAATGAACGTTCTGCCTGATTCAGCAGCGGATCTTTTCTTTCGTCAAGTTTCTGATATTCGGCGTTGTTCAGCAGCAGGAAATAGTTTTTCTGTTCCGGCTGATCTTCATACCACCTAGAATCAGTCTGATAGGTCGCCTTTTGTACGCCATTCTCATTTACGCTGACATTGCGTACTTTTAGTTTTTCGCCGGAGATCACTGTGATTGCATTGGCATGCCAGAAGGTGGCATATCCATAGGTCAGTCCTTGTTTTTCCAGCATATTGGTCAGCTGGTACTGTACGTTGACTTCCTCCGCATTGGTGGGCAGCAACAGGACATTGCAGGCACTTAACAGGCAGAAACATGCCAGCGGCACGCAGAGAACGCCCGCCGCACGCTGCATAGTTTTCTGTTTGGTAATTGCCCAGCGTAGGAATGCCATAGATACAATGAAAGCCGTGCAGACGATCGGACTGAGCCGCCAGTTTGCCACAGAAAGTGCACCGCAGAGATAGCCCACGAGAATCAATCCGGTGACTGTCCAGTGTGCCCAGAGTAAAATACGCATCTGTCTGCCGGACTGTCCCCGATACTTGGCGTAACAGCAGGTCGCTGCAACAGGCAGCACTGCCAGAATCAGTGCGGTGATGATACGGATCAGGTTCATGATACTTTCTCCGGACATTAGTTTTTTGTCGGGAATGTCCTCCAGTCCCAGCAGTGTCATCCATGCCAAGGGCAGTTTTTGAAAGTGCTCTGTCCAAGTTTCCTGAGCAGTCCAGTTGGAATAATTATCTGCATATGCACCTGCAACGCCGTTTGCCCAGAGATTTCCCAATTTCATGCCGGCAATGATTGCGATTCCCAGAGAAAGCAACAGCAGCAGTACACGAGTATTCTTTCGGTGCAGCAGTGGTGTTTTTCGATCCAGCACCCGTTCCAGAAACAGACCAGTCAGAATAGGCAGTGCAAAGATCGTAATCGCCGTGATCTGGTCGGTGCAGCAAAGTATGAAAAACAGGAACAGTGCGATAAAGGTCAGGATCGTATGCATGCGGGCCTCTCGCGTCTGACGTATTGCCGACAGATTTTGCAGCCGGAACAGCAGTGCCAGTCCGAAGAACAGGAATAAGATTCCTAAACTATAATAAATGGTATGCCCCCAGAAGATTTCCCGCAGTTTTTTGCTGGCACTGAGAAGCATGAGGAATGCCGCCGCTGTGATGCAGTTCCATCGGGAATCCCAGTGCATTTGCCGAAGCATCCAACACAATGATGTTGTGAACAGAAGGAAAAAGACCAGCATTCCCATCATATTGGTTGTCATGGAAAAACCGAAAAGCGGCAGGAACAACAACATCAACAGGCTGCCGCCAAATGGCAGCAGACAAGCATAGGAAAAGTCTGGGTTGATCAGTTTTCCGCTGTCATAAGTCGCTTTTGCCCAGTAGAGCGTATCAGTGCAGTCTGCATGAAATTCGCCTTTTGACGGACAGAGAATATAGTATGCCACCACGCCTACCGCAGTCAGTAGCAGCACTGGCGGAAGTATGATGCAGAAACTTTCCCAGAGCAGTTTCCCCAAAGGTTTTTGGGGCTTGTTCTCTGGCGTTTGTTCAGCAGTGACCACAGACGGTTTTGTCTCAGATAAGGAAGAACTGTTGGATTCTGTCGGCTCGTTCGGCGACAGGGTTGTATTTGATGCGGTATCCTGTTCTGCTGCGTTTTTTTGCAGATATTTTGATATGGTCATAGATAGCCCCTTCTTTTCAGACGGAAGCTGTTCCTGTAAGCACCTCTGCGGGATAATTCAGCTGTTGCGGAGTCCAGTTTGTCAGAATGGGCTGATACTCCCGAGCCATTGCTTTGGCACCCTCCAGATCGTGAGCCAGATAGTTGCCGCATTCCTGCCGCTTGCCGCCGGGGATCTCGCCGGTGAAGTCCAGTACATACTGTAAAGTTTCCTGCACCAGCCGAATGGCATCGGCACCGGAAACGGTATTGCGGGTGAGGAAATAGAAGCCGGTGCGGCAGCCCATGGGTCCCACATAGACCACGCCGTCAGACAGCGGGGTGTTCCGGACATAGGTGGCGAACAGGTGCTCAAATGTGTGCAGGGCGTTGTCCTCCAGATAGTCGCCTGCCGGATTGTTGGGGAACTTCATTCGCAGATCATAGGTGATGACATCGCCGTCCACGCGGGAAATGTACATACCGGGTTTCAAATAGTCGTGATTGATCGTAAAACTGGTGATTTGTTTCATTGTTTATGCCTCCAAAAAATTACGGCAACCCCGCACAAAGCCCGCCTGATGGCTTTGTACGCAATCTGACGATGCAGCTTACGCACAAGCTTTGTGCGGTGTTGCTTTGCGAAATTTTTTCGCATTGGTTTCATTATAGCAAACAATGACGGGGATTGTCAAGTGAAAGCCACGAAAAAACACCCGCCGGCATGCCGACGGGTGCTGTCTTACAGTAACACTTTTACCTGATATTTTTCCAGCCAGTAGTTCATCTGGACGAAGTACGCCATAATTTGCGGACGTGTCATCAGCTGTCCGTACCACTGCACGGATTCCTCACTTTCCAGCAGTCGTTCCAGCATTTCCTTCCGCACGATTTGCAGCACCGGCGAAAGCGGATCTGCCACCACATGCCGGAGCATTTCTGAAACCGTCTGCAAATAGCTGGGGTTGTGGGTCTTGGGATAGGGGCTCTTTTTCCGCCAGAGCACTTCCGGCGGCAGAACGTCCTGCATTGCCGTCCGCAGCAGTCCCTTTTCGTAGCCGTTCCAGTCCTTGTACTCCCACGGAACATTGTAGAGATACTCCGCAATGCGGTAATCGCAGAACGGCACACGGACTTCCAGAGCGTTGTACATGCTCATGCGGTCTTTCCGGTCTAACAGCGTCTGCATGAACCAATCCAGATTCAGCTTCATCATTTCCCGCATGCGGGATTCCAGCGGGGAATCGTCCGGCAGCTTTTCCGCGGCAGCCACCGTGCGGGCATAGGCACTCTGCACATATGCCTGTGCATCGATCTCCGCCGCAATTTCCGGCAGGAGAAACTGTGTCCGGTAGGCAGTGCTCTGTGCCCACGGGAACCCATTGATGCGGCGAATATCTGCGTCCCGATACCATGGGTATCCGCCGAACAATTCGTCGGCACATTCACCGGACAGAGCCACTGTGACTTCCTGCCGGATCTCCCGACAGAACAGAAGCAGGGAACTGTCCACGTCCACCATGCCGGGGAGGTCGCGGGCATCTACGGCGGCATAGAGTGCCTCCGCCAGAGCCGGTGTGTCCAGCACCGTCCAGTGATGCCGGCAGCCCAGATAGCGTTCCATAGCACGGATATAGGTAGGGTCGCTGGTGGGCTGGAAGTGGCTTTTCTGAAAGTAGCGGTCGTTGTCCCGATAGTCCACGGAAAAGGTGTGGAGTTCCCTGCCCTGTTCCTGCATGACCTGATTTGCCAGCGAGGAGAGCAGGCTGGAATCCAGTCCGCCGGACAGGAATGTTCCAATGGGCACATCGGAGATCATCTGCCGCCGGACGGCATCCGTCACCAGTTCCCGCACATGGGCGGCGGTGTCGGCAAAGTTCTCTGTATGTTCTGCGGCATGCAGTTCCCAGTAGGGGTGGAGATGCAGCTGCCCCTGCATGTAGTAGCGCAGTGTGCCGGCTTCACCTCCTGTATGGTGCGGAACACGCCGCCGCCGCAGTCCGCCCCGGCCCCATAAGCAGCAGTTCTGCAATGCCGGTCTTGTCGATCTCGTGGGGCACATCGGGGTGCTGGAGCAGTGCCTTGATCTCGGAGCCAAAGACAAAGCCGTTGGGGATCTCCGCGTAAAACAGCGGCTTTACGCCGATGCGGTCCCGTGCCAGAAACAGTCGGCGGGCACTGTGCTCCCAGACGGCAAAGGCAAAAATGCCGTTGCACTGTTCCACACAGCGGGGGCCAGTGCACATAGGATTGCAGAAGCACTTCCGTGTCGCAATGTGTCTGAAATACTGTGCCCTCCTGTTCCAGCTGTGTCCGCAGTTCGGCGGTGTTGTACAGCTCGCCATTGTAGACAATGGTATAGGTTTCTCCGCCGGCAGTGACTTCCATAGGCTGCCTGCCCTTTTCCACGTCAATGACCGCCAGCCGCGTGTGTGCCATAGCACACTGGGGCGAGAGAAAAATGCCCTCTTGGTCGGGGCCGCGGCGTTGCAGTGTTCGCTGCATTTTCCGCAGCAGCAGTTCCTGCTGCCGCAGGTCTTGTTCCAGATGTACCATGCCGGTAATTCCGCACATAGAAAAAACCTCCGTTTCGATCACTTTCTGCGTACCTCTATACTCTATGCGGGAATGCGGAAAATCTTGCAAAAAAGACAACCCGTCTCCGGAAAAATCCGGAAACGGTTGATTCCTTTTGTTCAAGGCAACACTGCAAGCAGATGGCGTGCAAAGTCGCCAGACGCTCTTTGTGCGGTATTGCCTTAAGCTATCGCCGTTTACTGCGGCAGGTTAGTGACAATATGGACTAAGAACTGCATCAGTACTACAGCATCATCGCTTGTAAGTTCGCCGTCCTGCATGCAGTCGCTGTTCTGGCGGGCAGCACTGGACAGTGTGACCGCGTTGGCGACTGCCTTGTTCAGCAGTACTGCATCAGTGATGTCCACTCTGCCGTCCAGATTGGTGTCACCGTACAGAACCGTGGAACTCGGTACTTCTGAAGTCTTTTTCGTGGTGGTTGTCTTTGTAGTTGTCTTTGTAGCTGCCGTTGTGACTGTGGTTGCCGGAGCCGCGGTAGTAGTTTCTATGGGTGCTTCGGTAGTCGCACCGGAGCCGCGGTAGTAGTTTCTGTGGGTGCTTCGGTAGTCAGCACCGGAGCCGCGGTAGTAGTTTCGTGTGGGTGCTTCGGTAGTCAGCACCGGAGCAGCGGTAGTGGTTTCCGTATGGG
>ENA-OQDW01000796-OQDW01000796.1-human-gut-metagenome-genome-assembly--contig:-NODE-796-length-12580-cov-1.788404_pt1 | contig 12580 bp, 11 predicted proteins | sample MGYA00242784_ERZ504613 | MGnify/ENA primary metagenome ERZ504613 (study PRJEB26092, sample SAMD00036330) | human gut metagenome | host: Homo sapiens | study: EMG produced TPA metagenomics assembly of... | reverse complement strand
CGTGAACAAGGAAGCGGCAGAGGAGATTGCCAGACAACTGCGGCTGCGGAATCTCTCGGGAATGGTTCTGGTGGATTTTATAAATCTGACATCAAAATCCGCGGAAGAGGAACTGCTTAAGACATTCCGGGCGGCACTGCAAAAAGATCCGGTTCCGGCGCAGCTTATCGATATGACCGCACTCGGTCTGGTCGAGGTGACCCGCAAAAAAATAAAAAGACCGCTGCATGAGATTTTTCCGGACGGTCTGGGATTCTAAAAAAGATACCTTTTAAAAAAAAGGTATCTTTTTTGTGCCTGTTTTTTCCTTAGAATAATAAAAAAATGAAAGGAAACTTGCAGGATGCAGAATACATATCAATTTATCAGTGATAAGGGAGTTTTTTCTCTGCCGGGGGCGGCAGATTACAGTGATCTGTATTTCCCGGTCGCAGGGGAGTGTGGTATCAAAAGCGCGGTGACGCCGACACTTGGCGGGGACTGCAAGCTGGATCAGAATACGTTTCTGCTGGAGCCGGTGAGCGTGGAGAATCTTCACAATAACCGGAATGCCAGAAATTTCTGGTGCCATATCGGAACGCACGGAAGCTGGTCTGCCACGGGCAATTCGGCGGGAAGAAAATCGCAAAAAAATTTACGGATCTTGCGGATGAAAACGAAGTGACAGCCGGTTTTATGTGGCAGACCGTGACAAGAACCTCCAGGAAGTATCAGCTTTCGGCACAGATCACATCGTTTATTCCGCTGGACGATCCGATGGAGATCATGTATGTGGAGATTACCAATACAGGCAACATGCAGGTGCGATTCACGCCGACCGCAGCCATACCGGGTCTATGGCAGGAGCGCGGGACAATCTGAGGGATCACCGGCATGTGACATCGCTGCTGCACCGCATCCGCACGGTGGAGAACGGTGTGCTTGTGACGCCGACGATGTCTTTTGACGAGCGGGGACACCGCCCGAACGAGATGACCTACTTTGTGTGCGGATACGACCAGACGGGGGAGGCACCGGAAGATTTTTATCCGACCGTACAGGATTTTATCGGCGAGGGAGGTAATTTTGAGCGGCCAAAGGCGGTTGTCAAAAATCTTGCCGGTGTGCCGGCGGGCAGTGCATATGCCGGATGTGAGGCGGTCGGCGGACTCCATTTTAAGGAGAGGATTCTTGCACCGGGCGAGACCGCAGGATACACGATCATGATCGGGGCGGTGCGAAAGACGGAACATGCCGGGGAGACGATTTTAAGCATGACGGCAGCGTACCGCACGGCGGCGCAGACGAAGGCGGCGTATGAGCGCATGAAAACATACTGGGAACAGAAAGTAAACGTATCCTACCACACGAAAGACCGCCAGTTTGACCGCTATATGCAGTGGGTCAGCTTTCAGCCGATCCTGCGCCGGATCTATGGCTGTTCCTTTTTGCCGCACCATGATTACGGAAAGGGAGGAAGAGGCTGGAGAGATCTCTGGCAGGACTGTCTGGCACTTCTTTTGATGAATCCGGACGGTGTGCGCGAGATGCTTCTCAATAATTTTCAGGGTGTCCGCATCGACGGAACCAATGCGACCATTATCGGAAGCAAGGAGGGAACCTTTATCGCCGATCGCAATCAGATTACGCGCGTGTGGATGGATCACGGGGTCTGGCCGTTTGTGACGACAAAGCTCTATATCGACCAGACCGGCGATCTTGCGGTTCTGGAGGAAGAGATCCCGTATTTTAAGGATCAGCAGGCAGGGCGCGGGACAAAGAAGGATGCGGCATGGAAGGAGCAGGACGGCTGCTGGCAGAGGGATGCCGCGGGAAATGTCTACCGCGGAAGCGTGCTGGAGCATCTTCTGCTGCAGAATCTGACGGCTTTCTACGAGGTGGGCGAACACGGACATATCCGCCTTCGCGGCGCGGACTGGAACGATGCGCTGGATATGGCGGGCGAGCGCGGGGAGAGCGTTGCATTTACCAACGCCTATGCAGGCAATCTCCGGGAACTCGCGGAGCTGCTTGCACTCTACGCAGAGAAAACCGGGAAGGAGTCTGTGCCGCTAAATCGGGATCTTTTCGTGCTGCTTGCGGATGACGACACCCTGTATGCATCGGTTCAAAAAAAGCAGGAACTCTTAACGCGCTATACCGATGCCTGCATCCATGAAGTAAGCGGGCAGAAGACAGAGGTTCCGGTTACAGAGCTTGTCCGCAGCCTGCAGAAGAAAGCAGCCTTTCTGACAGGACATATCCGTGCCACAGAGTGGGTGACCGATGAGGAGGGAAACGGCTGGTTTAACGGATACTATGACAATCATGGCAGGCGCGTGGAGGGTGTCTTTGCGCAGGGCGTGCGCATGATGCTGACCAGTCAGGTGTTTGCCGTTATGGCACAGACCGCGACGGATGAACAGGTGGCAGAGATTGTCCGCAGCGCAGACAAATATCTGTACTGCGACGCGATGGGCGGTTACCGGTTAAATACGGATTTCGGTGAAGTGAAAATGGATCTGGGAAGAATGTTCGGGTTCGCTTACGGGGAAAAGGAAAACGGTGCGGTCTTTTCACACATGGCGGTGATGTTTGCAAACGCTCTCTATAAGCGGGGATTTGTAAAGGAAGGGCATCGGGCATTGGATGCACTTTACCGTCAGTCTGTCCATTTTGAAACCAGCCGGATTTATCCGGGAATCCCGGAGTATTTTAACAGCCGCGGAAAGGGAATGTACCATTATCTGACGGGGGCGGCAAGCTGGTACATGCTTACCGTGATTACGGAAATGTTCGGCGCGAAGGGATGTGCCGGCAATCTGATGTTGGAACCGAAGCTGGAGCGGCAACAGTTTGATCTGGATGGAAGAGCGGAGCTTTTCTTTTCGTTTGCGGGACAGTCGCTGCATCTGGTCTACGAGAACAAAGAGCACAAGGAGTACGGCGCTTACCGCCCGGGAACGATCCGGATTGACGGGGAATTGTGGGATTATTCCGGGGGAGAGAAAGAGACGCGCAGTGTCTGCATCGACAGGGAGCGGTTAAAGCAGCTGGATTTTGATGTCATGCATGAAATTTTGGTGGAACTGGTGTAAAGGAGAATGAGATGACAGGGAAAAATGAGACGTTTGTAATGGATGATTATGGGAAAAAATCCACATTTGCGAGTTTTCTGCCGGGAATTGCAGGAATACGGGGAATCCCGATCTGGTGCTACTATGTGAACCGCGGACAGTGTGTGGTGAGTTTCGGCGTGGACAATAAAGATCATGCGATCATGGAATTTTATCCGGCGCATCAGGCATATCAGAATGTAAAGACCACAGGGTTTCGCACATTTTTAAAGAAGAACGGTACGGTTTTTGAACCGTTTTCAGATGAGAACATCACGCACCGGATACAGATTCACATGAATGGTCTTGCAATCGAGGAGCAGAACCGGTCAAGTGGAATGGACACAAAAGTGGTGTACTATACACTGCCCGGAGAAAATGTCGGCGCGCTTGTGCGCGTGGTGAGTGTCACCAATCAGTCCGGGGAGCCCATCGAGCTGGAACTGCTTGACGGCATGCCGGCGGTGATTCCGTACGGCGTGTCCATGGACAGCATGAAAATATGGGGCAGACCGCGAAAGCGTGGATGCAGGTCGAGGATTTAAGCGAGGGTCTGCCGTACTACCGCGTGCGGGCAAGCATGGATGACACCGCGGCGGTGCGCAGGATCGACGGCGGCAATTTCTCGGCATGCTGCGAAGCGGACGGCAGACGGTTACAACCGATCGTGGATCCGTCTTTGATTTTTTCCTATGATCTGTCGCTGAAAAGACCGGTCGGTTTTGAAGAACGCCCGTTAAAGGAACTTCTTCTGGAAGACAGATGACGCAGAACCTGCTGCCGTGCAGCTTTTACGGCATCACGCGCACCCTTGCCCCGGGCGGAAGCGTCACCTTATATGAACTGATCGGACAGGTGGAGAACAAGCAGCTTTTAAAGGAATATTTTGCGGAAAAGAAAGATGCCGCTTATTTTGAGGCGAAAAAAAGAGAAGCTGATGAACTTGCAGAGGCGCTGACAGACGGTATCTGCACCAGGACAGCCTCCGTGGCATTTGATGCCTACTGCAGGTACACCTATATGGACAATGTGCTGCGCGGCGGTTATCCGATGCAGCTGGGGAACAATAAGATCTTTTATGTCTATTCCAGAAAACACGGTGATCTGGAGCGGGATTACAATTACTTTTCCATGCTGCCGGAATTCTATTCGCAGGGAAACGGGAACTTCCGCGATGTCAATCAGAACCGCCGCTGCGACAGCTTTTTTGCACCGTTCGTCGGCAGAAAGAATATACAGGAATTCTACAGTCTGATCCAGCTGGACGGGTACAATCCGCTTGGCGTCGAGAAACTGACCTACTGCCTTTCAAAGGAGCGGGCAAAGAAGCTGTTGGCAGACGTGAAGGAGGAGCAAAGAAGAGCGCTGCTTGACTTCGTGACAAAGCCGTTTACGCCGGGAGCACTCTGCCGGAAGTTCGGGGAGATATTCGGCGATACCTGGGATGAGACGTTATTTATCCGGGTCATTGATTTTGCGGAAGAGATGGTGAACGGATCGTTCGGGGAAGGCTACTGGAGCGATCACTGGACCTACAATCTCGATCTGATTCTGGATTACCTTTCCGTGTTCCCGGAGCAGGAGAAGAAAATGCTCTATGAGGAGGTCTATACCACCTTTTTGTCCAGAATCAATGTGAACCGCAGGTTCCGCCGCTATGTGGAGACGGAGAATGGCTTAAGGCAGTACCGGGCGTTAAACGAGGCGTCCAGGCGGGCGGACTCGGGGGAAAAACTGGTGAGAACCGAATACGGCAGCGGGGATGTGCTGACCATGACGCTGATGGAGAAATTGATACTGCTCAGTGCCGTGAAATTTGCCACGCTGGATGCTTACGGAATGGGAATCGAGATGGAGGCGGAAAGCCCGGATGGTATGACGCCCTAAACGGTATGCCGGGACTTTTCGGTTCTTCCATGGCGGAGACCTACGAGCTGGCGCGCATGCTCTCCTACACCATAGACGCCTTAAAGCAATATCCGGGAGAAGTCGCACTCATAGAGGAACTGGGATGCTTCCTGGATGAACTGAATCTGATCACGCGGCTGGAGCACGACAATATCATGCGGGACGAGGAACTGTTGTCCTTCTGGAACCGGATCAATGACGCGAAGGAGATTTACCGCGACAAGACCTATCAGGGCGTATCCGGTAAGAAGATGGTCTATCACACGGAGCAGCTTGCGGCAATTCTGGAAGGATTCTTGGAGATTGTTACCTGCGGAATCAAAAAGGCGCGCCGGATCTCCGGGGAGATCTGCCCGACGTATTTTACTTATGAGGTGCCGGAGTATGAAAAGTTAAAGGACGGCGGCATCCGCCCGTTAAAATTTGTTCCCCAAAATATGCCGTATTTTCTGGAGGGACCGGTGCGCTATCTGAAGCTGCCTGTGGAGCAGGGCGAGAAGCGTGCCCTGTACGAAGCGGTCAAAGAGAGCGATCTCTACGACGGGGAACTGTCCATGTACAAGGTGAATGCTTCCCTTGCGGATTCCTCTTTTGAACTTGGGCGTGCGCGTGCATTTACCCCGGGCTGGCTCGAAAACGAATCCATCTGGCTTCATATGGAATATAAATATCTTCTTGAACTTCTGCGCAGCGGTCTCTATGAAGAATTTTTCGCGGATTTCAAGAAGGCTGCGATACCGTTCCAGAACCCGGAGACTTACGGAAGAAGTATTTACGAAAATTCCTCGTTTATAGCCAGCAGCAGGAATCCAAATCCGTCCTGCCGCGGAAGAGGATTCGTGGCAAGACTCAGCGGATCAACGATCGAATTTATCAGCATGTGGAAAGAGATGATGTTCGGCGCACATCCTTTCCGGACGGAGCAGGAGGAACTGGTCTTTTCGCTTGCACCGGCCATTCCGGCGTATCTGATTCCGGAGGATGGCAGACTTTCCGCTGCGTTTATGAGCAGGACGACCGTGTGCTATGAATTTGGCGGGCACAGGGATTATGTGCCGGGAACCTACCGGATCCGCCATATGGTGTTTTTCTATGAAAATGGCAGTCAGGCGACCGTTGAGGGGAAGAAAGTCTCCGGAAAACTGGCGGAGGATATCCGCGCCGGAAGGGTCAGAAAAATGGAGGTTGCCGTGGACTAAAAAATGATACCTTTTTAAAATTTGGATCATTTTTTGAGGAAATGAAAGCATCTATAATGCAAGTATCAAAACAACAGAGATGTTGAAATAAAAGGAGGATATTTTTATGAATTGGAAAAAAGCAGTATCCGTCATGCTCGTTGGCATTATGGCATTATCAATGACCGCATGCGGCGATTCGGGAGAAACAAGCACAGATGCAGCTTCTGGTGGGGGAAGTACCGCAGAATCTACGGAGGGTGCAGGCACGTCCGCTTCCGGCGATGATAAGCTGGTGGTATGGACACTCTCAAACGACCTGATCGACTTTGGTGAGCGCTTTGAAGAGCAGACCGGAGTTGCCGTTGACACGGTTGTCATTGAGCCTGCAAACTATCCGACCAAGGTGCAGACAGCGCTTTTGGGCGGCGAGAGCGAACCGGATATTATCGTAGGCGAGCCGAAGATGCTGGAGGATTTTTACGACGCAGGATTTTTTGAGGATCTGAATCAGGCACCGTACAACGCACAGGACTATGCAGATCAGATCGTTGATTATGTATGGAAAGTCGGACAGGATTCCGAGGGCATCCAGAGAGCCATTTCCTATCAGATCACCCCGGCAGGTATCTATTACAGAAGAGATATTGCCAAGGAAGTATTCGGAACGGATGATCCGGATGAGGTTGGCAAATTATTTAAGGATTACCCGACTATTCTGGATACCGCGCAGAAGCTGAAGGACGCGGGATACCGTATTTTCTCCTCAGACGCAGAGATGGGCGTATTTTCCGGTGATTCCGCATGGGTGGTTGACGGTGTCTTAAATGTAGACCAGGAAGATTTGATTACATGGATCTTTGCGTGGATCTGTATCAGAAGGATCTCACCGCATATGCCAACCAGTGGTCCACGCCGTGGTATCAGGCAATGGCGGGAGAGGTTCCGATCTTAACCGCAGATATCCAGAATTACGCAGATGATTCCGTCAATGTATGGGATGCAACAGAATTTGCAGAGGCAACCAAGGGCATGGACACCACGACGGTCTTCGCATTCGGACTGCCGTCCTGGGGCGTGCTTACCATGAGAGATAATGTCGGCGACACCTCCGGTTTGTGGGGCGTGTGCCAGGGACCTTCCTCCGGATTTGACGGCGGTACCTATATCGGTATTTCCTCCCAGTCCAACCGCAAGGATACCGCATGGGAGTTTGTAAAATTCTGTACATTAAATGAAGACACGGCAGACTGGTGGATCGATTTCTCCCAGGGTGACACCGTTTCCCTGAAATCCGCGCTTGAAAAGCACAAAGATGATGAAAACGCGATCTACGGCGGCGAGAAACTGTACCAGTTCTGGTTAGACCAGGCGAAGGAGATTGATACCTCCAAGGTAACCCGTTACGATCAGGCAATCGGCGATGCATGGGGCAATGCGATCTCTGCGGTCAAGACAGGACAGATGACCAAGGAAGAGGCAGTGAATGATTTCTATGACACGATTGAATCTACATATCCTGATATCACAGTAAACAGATAAGAGCAGGGTGACTTGGTATCCTCCCGGACGGCAGACCATAATATTCCAAATGGGATATTATGGCGGTGCCGGAGGGGGAATACAAAATGAGATAGAGGGGATTTCCTATGGCAAAAACAAATCCGAAAAAAAAGACATCAAACCTCACAAAGTATAACCGGGCAGGCTACTTTTTCGTGGCTCCCTTTGTGATCGTTTTCCTGATTTTCAGTGTGTACCCGGTATTCCGCACACTCGTTTTAAGCTTTACCGACAGCAAGCTGGCAGGAATGCCGTACCATTTTGTCGGTCTGAAAAATTATACACGCGTATTTACCGATAAGTTTTTCTGGAGAGCGCTCTGGAATACAATCAGGATCTGGGGCGTTAATATCGTACTACAGTTAGGACTCGCATTTTTGCTGACCGTTGTGTTCAGTGATATTAAATATAAATTTAAGGGGCTGCCGGTGTTTCGGGCACTGTATTATCTGCCGAACCTGATCGCAGCCACCTCCGTCGCTTTTCTCTTTAAGACACTGTTAGACTGGAGATACGGTACGTTTAACCAGATCTTAAATTCCGTCTATCAGTCTTCGGAGTGAACAAGGCGCCGGTAGACTGGCTTGGAAATTCCGGCACCACAGGAAACGTCATCGCAGTCATCAGTGCATGGATGTGGTTTGGCAACTCCTTCATTATGCTGATGGCAGGCGTGCAGGGAATCAACAAAGATTACTTTGAAGCCGCAGCGATTGAGGGGCAGGGCGCTGGACGACATTTGGAAAAATCACGCTGCCGCTGTTAAAGCCGATCATGCTTTACGTGGCAATCACTTCCTTGATCGGAGGACTGCAGATGTTTGACCTGCCGTTCCTTATGTCGGAGAAGACGGCGGCATCCTACAACTCGATTGAGACCGTGGTAATGTATCTGTATAAATTTGGTTTCTCGACAGGCACAACACAGACCGGATATGCATCTGCCATTGCATATGCATTGTTCTTAATCATTCTGATTGTATCTGTGCTGCAGTTAAAATTAGTCAACAAGGAGGATTAGTTATGACGACGGGTGATAAGATAAAAAAGAGCGTTATTTATATTCTGCTGGTCCTGCTTGCGGCGGCGTGCCTGTTCCCGTTTCTTCTGATGATGGTCAACGCGACCAGGGACGGTGTGGAGATTACACATTCCTTTACGCTGATACCGAGCACGCATCTGAAAGAAAACTGGGAGACCGTATTTAGTTTCTTTAATCTGTTCCGCGGAATGGCAAACAGCTTACTGGTTGCGGTCCCTGCCACACTGCTGACGGCGTATTTCTCGGCGATGACGGCATATGGACTGGCAATGTATCGATTCCGCGGCAACAAGCTGATCTTTACGGCGATCCTTGTGTTTATGATGATTCCGGGACAGCTCAGCCTGATCGGTTTTTACAATTTATGTACCAAATTAAAACTGGTAAATTCCTATATCCCGCTGATTGTGCCGGCGGTTGCGGCACCCGGAACGGTGTTTTTCTTAAGACAGTACATTTTATCAGTAATGCCGCCGGCACTGGTGGAGGCAGCCAGAATCGACGGTGCAAGCGAATTATATTCCTTCCACAGGATTGCGCTTCCGATCATGTCTCCGGGCATTGCGACGATGGCGATCATGGCATTTATCGGAAACTGGAACAATTATCTGCTTCCGATGATTATCTTAAACAAAAATGAGAAGTTTACATTGCCGGTCATGATGGCGACGTTAAAGGCATCGACGGACATTCAGAGAAATCAGGGCGCTATTTATCTGGCGGTGGCAATCTCTGTCATACCGATCCTGATTGTGTTCTGTTTCTGCTCGAAATACATTATCAGCAGTATTTCGGCGGGCAGCGTCAAAGAATAAACTGCCAGTAGGTTTCAAAACTTTATTTTCATAGTTCTCCTCTTAGAAAGAGGCACTTTCCGGAAGCGGAAGGTGCTTCTTTGTGTGCGTTATGCTGGCGAAGGAGCGTGGAAAACGGCTTTTCCTGCTGGAAATATGCCGGAAAATATTATATGATAGAGACAGGAAAATCTTTGATTTTACGGAGAAAAACGGGGGATTGGAATGGGTGGCAAATATAAAAAACAATGGGCGTGTGTGACGCTTTTTTCTCTTATAACAGCGGCGCTGTGCGGTGCCTGCGGGAATGTTATGACCGGCGCTTCCGGAAATGTGCCGGAAACGGAAGCAGCCGGACAAGTGCAGCCGGACGGGGATCTTCCGGCATGGCAGACGTACGCAGGCGATCCGGTGACGCTGGACTGGTATATCAACTACTCCTGGTTTTCGACACCGTGGGGCGAGAATCTGGTGTCGCAGACGATCACGGAGGAGACGGGCGTGGATATTCATTTTATCACGCCGCTCGGAAATGAATCCGAAAAACTAAACGCCCTGATTGCGTCCGACTCGCTGCCGGATTTAATCACGCTCGGATGGTGGGAACCGCAGGTGAGCGAGATGACAGAAAACGGCATGGTCTATGCGCTCAATGAGCTTGCGGACAGCTATGATCCGTATTTCTGGGAGGTCTCGGACCCGGTGGCCGTGAACTGGTATACCACGGACGACGGCAATATTTACGCCTACCCGAACTCCTCCATCACGCCGCAGGATGTAGAGCAGTGCGAGGATTTAAGCAGCAATCAGACCTTTCTGGTGCGCAAGGATATCTACGAGGCGATCGGAAGCCGGATATGACAACACCGGAAGGCTTTTGCGCAGCGGTAAAGAAGGCAGCGGAGATGTTTCCGGAAGTAGACGGGGAGCCTCTGATCCCGATCGGTGCGCACGTGTTCGACAACGAGGGAAATGTCTCCTTTGACAAATACCTGATGAATTTTCTTGCCATTCCGTGGGAGAAAGACGGCGTCTACTATGACCGCTATACCGATCCGGAATATCTTCGCTGGCTGAAAGTATTCAGACAGCTGGGAGAGGAAGGTTATCTTGCGAATGATATTTTTGTGGACACCCGGACACAGATGGAGGAAAAAGTGGCGCAGGGCCGCTACTTCTGCATGCTGTATCAATATTCGGATATGCTGACACAGCAGAAAATTCTATATGCCAATGATCCGGACAGCATTTATATGGCGGTGGAAGGTCCGAGAAATGCAAATGGGGACGATCCGCTGCGCCCGACAACCACGATCAACGGGTGGACGGTGACGCTGATTTCCAAGAACTGCAAACACCCGGAGCGCGCGATTGCGTTTCTGGATTATCTGATGAGCGAGCACGGGCAGCTTCTCACCTATCTGGGCGTCGAGGGTGTGACTTACGATATAAAGGACGGAAAGCCGGTACTCCGCGATAACATCAAGCAGCTTCTGGACACGGACCGCGCAGCTTACGACAGGGAATACGGGGCGGACGATGCCTACTGGATGCTGCAGGACAATGTGATGCAGCTTCAGTGGAAACAGGAACCATCGCCTGCAACGGCACAGCTGGAGGAATGGGGAAGAAAATATGTCGTATACAACGGTCAGTATGATGTGGTATTTGACTCCGGCTCCAAGGAGGCATCGGAGGAGGACAAGATTACAAAGCTCTGGAGCCAGACGCTTCCGGAGCTTCTTATGGCACCATCGGAGGAGGAGTTTGACACCCTTTTTGAAGAATTTATTGAGAAGCGGGATGAGCTGGGCTATACGGATGTCATGGAGAAGAAGACGGCATATATGAACAGCGCCAAAGAGAAGCTTGGCATCCAGTAAAGAGACGGAGAGTGTTACATGAATTGGAAAAAACGGTTTGTCAGCCAGAAACTGAATGTAAAGTTTACCCTTGTGATTATTCTGTTTATGGTGATTCCCATCGGCATTCTTGCCGGCATCCTTTTTTACAATATGGAGAAAAACGTCGTATCGGAGAATACCGGATATATGGAGTACACCATGGAGCGCAACAAAGATGCCGTTGCAACCAAGATCAATTCCATCAACATGTCCACACAGTTTTTCCTGAGCGATGAGCCGCTTTTGGAAATGCTCAAAAGAACGAAGGACGGGGAGACTTTTTCGGCGGAGGAATGGTACAGCTTTAAGAACAGCGATATTGTGTCCCTCGAGCGTCTGGTAAACAACAACCCGCTTCTCTACGGCGTGCGTGTGTATGCGTCAAACGACCGGGTACAGGAGATGATGCCGATTCTCTATGCAGCCTCCCGCATGGAAAAGCAGCCCTGGCAGTCGGAGGAGACTGTTACCGGCTGGCATTACGACTTTAACGATCAGATTTTTAATTCTTACACGATGAGACAGAACCGCAAGATCTTATCGCTCGTGACGGAGATAAAGGACAGCGATTCCGGGACGCTCGGAATGATCGAGGCGGCTATGACGATGGAAAACATGTTTCCCAGTCTCTACGAGAACATTGAGGACGAGTGGAGCTGTTTTCTGACAGAGGATGGCGGGTGTTATTTTGGAGAAGGTGACGGGGAGGACGAAAAGACAGGACGGCAGGAACTGCTCGCCGAGATCATGGCACAGTATACGGCGGACGAGGAAATACAGACCTGCTATCTGAAGCTGCAGGGACAGCATCTGATCGTATCCTACCTTCCTTGCAGGAATTAAACGGAACCCTGCTCTGCGTGAAAAATATTACGTCCAACATTCATCACGTATACCGCATGCGCAACACGTTTGTGGCGGTCATGCTCGTGTTTTTGGTTGTTCTGACATTTTTTATCAATGCGATCGTAAAACATCTGTTAAAACAGCTGTACGAGATTCTGCGTGCAATCCGCCGCGTGCAGGGCGGAGATCTGGACGTGGTGATCGAGCACTGCGGACCGGATGAGATGGGAGAGCTGGGAACACAGATCAAC